>JGI994J12354_10003320_pt1 | contig 15090 bp, 15 predicted proteins | sample IntmicLarv3ML3BL_FD_12354 | JGI IMG/M metagenome (IMG submission 12354)
TAAGCTGGCGTTTTCCACTTTTATTTTCCAGCACCACGCTCATTCTACGGCGTGCAAAATCGAAAGGAATTTCATCCACACGATTGTACTCTGACAAATAAGTGTCCATCTTGTTGCTACTTGCTCGATTAATAATCGCAAGATCAATTAAGTTCTTCAACCCTGTCTGAAAATAACTATTAAGATAAGCATGGCGTAATATTCGCTCATCATCACGCCCATGCACATCCATATATTTTTCGAGAATAATCTTGTCTTCGGTAAGTGTTCCTGTCTTATCTGTACACAATATGTCCATCTCACCAAAGGTTTGAATAGCTGAGAGTGTCTTAACAATCGTTTGATGCTTCGCCATCGAAACCGCCCCTTTTGCCAGCGTAGAGGTCATAATCATCGGTAGCATCTCTGGCGTAAGCCCAACTGCCATCGAAACTGCAAAAAGTAGGGCGGCACCCCAATCTTTTTTTGTCACTCCATTTATTAGGAAAATGACTGGCACCATAATCAGCATAAAGCGAATCAACAAGTTTGAAACTGAATCCACTCCTCGTTCGAAGCTATTCTTTGCTTTATCGCCACTTAAACTTTTGGCCATTGCTCCGACATAGGTATCGTTTCCTGTCATCAACACCACTGCTGTCGCGCTACCACTTAAAATATTGGTTCCCATAAAGCCTATCCTTGACAAATCTGTCAAAGCATCCGTTTCTTCATTGCGCAATTTAGCGAATTTTTCAACTGGTGCTGATTCACCTGTTAGTGCGGACTGTGCCACGAAAGTATCCTTGGTCAGTAAGAAGCGTACATCACCTGGTATCATATCGCCCGCTGATAGTTTGACAATGTCTCCTGGCACAATCTCTTCCATTCCTATTTCAATAAGGATTCCATCTCGCCAAACGTCCGCCTTGTTGGAAATCATTTGCGATAACTTCTCGGCTGCGTTGTTTGACTTTTCCCCCTGAACAAATGATATCGCACTAGAGATAAATATTAGCACTAGAATAATCGCTGACGTCGTGATATCTACTTTCTTAGAAACCACTACGTCGGTAATAAAGGTAATAATTGCAACAATGAATAGTACGATGTTGAACGGATTGATAAGTGCTTCCAGCATCCTTCCAAACACGCTTTTCTCTTTGTCAGTGGTAATGACATTGCGTCCTACTTCCTCCAATTTTTCCGTTGCAGTGGCAACAGAAATACCCTGTTTGGAGGTCTCCAAACAAGGTAATAATTCTTGCTCTTCCATGAATGCAAACTTGCGTAGTACTTCTTCACATTCATTTTTCTTTTGTGTAATTGTTTTTTGTTTTGCTTTGTAATTCATAATACTTCCCTTTCATACATTCATCCTTCTTAACCGTTACAATGTATGAACAGGGCAGTGTTACCCCATTAATATGGTGGTATATCTATTTCGCACGATAGAGAGCAACGCCACGCGAATGCGGGTCACTATCTTCATTTGTCACGGAACAGACTATACTGCGCCTGCTCCTACTACTTCGACCTGACATTGCTCTCCACCTCCTTTTAAAATCAATATCAATATCGCTCCCTATAGAATAGCCTAGCTACTATGAAAAGTCAAATGCACCGCTACTGACAGTCGTCGAAAACACATATCTACAAAAACATCTCTACAAGATGCAACCCAACAATACCTATCCCAAGTCCTGCTAATATCCATCCCGCTATTTTTTTCCTGCTTCTATCAAGTGCTTTTCGCGTTTTCACTAGCAAAATCGCCCCAACAGTCACCATTATAACTCCTATCGAAATACTGGCTACGTGCATCGTGAACTCATCTTTTAGGTATTGCGGAGAGCCTACGATTGTACCTTCTAGTAATTCTTGTTCGCCCTCTTCAAGATCCCTAAGCAATTCCTCATACTCAGCTCTTAATTCCGAATTTTCTCCCGCTTTATCTCGCGCCGCCCTTGCCTGCTCTTTCATCTTGTCATACATAGTTGTTATGCCTTCTCTTGCCTCTTCCGCTTGTGTTAATTGCTCTTGAGTTGTCTCTAACTGTTTGTTATTCATCTTTTTTTCCTCCTATACTATCGTATCTTTTTTCAGTGTATATATTATTGCGCTAACGGTACCGACCATGCCTATCAATCCCATACCTGCCACAATACCAAGTTCGCCTAATAAGTGATCAAATCCCAATCCTGATGTTGACCCTGCTAATACTATCACTAACGCAGTAACCATTGTAGCCACTGTCGAATATGTCATCAGTCCCACTGCCAGTGGTATCAGACCAAGTAGAATTATCATTACCGAAGCTACAAAATATGAAATCACCTGAGCTATTGTTAGCGTAAATGCTATTCCCGGAATAACGAGTGATAGCCCGCCCAATATAATATTTAAGATAATCTGTGTACCAATAATTCCCACCAATGAACATCCTGCTACTAACAATGCTTTTGAAATAATCAATTTTTTCTTGTCTACGGGATATGTATACAACATTAAAATAGTTTTATTTTTAAATTCATCTATTACTATTTTACTAATCAATACCCCTTCCCAAATGATAAATACAACTCTTGCTATAATTGCTAGTGCCTCTGGAACGGCAACTACCATAGAACCTGGTGCCATTGCCATCACGAGAGCCATAAACCCCATCGGAATCATTGCAATCATAAACTGCAGTGGCAATTTTTTTAGTCCAAACTTTTTTATGTCAATTTTCATTAACTCAACCATATCTTTTTCCTCCCATCACTGTTTGCCTGAAATAATCTTCTAATTCTAAATCTTCCCCTTGAAGTTTTTTATGTATTTCCTCAATCGAACATTCTTCTAGCATCACTCCGTGGTCGATGATTCCAACTGTATCTGCCATTTTCGCTAATTCACTAATGATGTGGCTTGAAATCAACATCGCTGTCCCCAATTCTTTGTTAATCTTTAACAGTAGGTTTCTAGTATCCTGAATTCCCATCGGATCCATACCGTTAATTGGCTCATCCAGAATCAACAGTTGCGGTTTGGCGATAAGTGCTCTCGCCAGTGCTAATCGCTGTTTCATCCCTAATGAAAACTCCCCGACTTTTTTGTCGTTTAAATCTGTCAGTCCCACTAGCTCCAATGTTTCTGAGATATTTTCGCCAAGTTCTATTCCCATGTAGTGACAATGTATTACCAGATTATCAACTGCTGTGAGGTTATTATAGAACACTGGCGTTTCGATAATATTTCCTATCTGGCTAAATACCGGGTTGCTCCCATTTTGCGATAGTGGCTCTCCCAGCAATGCAATTTCACCAGCATCAGCCTTTAGGATTCCAAATAGTAATTTCATCAACGTTGTCTTACCAGCACCATTGGCACCAATAAAGGCATAAATCTCACCTCTTTTGACGTTCATATTGACATTATCTAATATCACTTTGTCGCCGAATCGCTTTGTTAGATTTCTGATTTGTATCGCTTCTTTCATTTGTATTTCCTCCTGTCGTTGTCGTTGAAGCAACAATACCATGCGATTTATCAAACTAATTGAATTTCTGTGTCAAATGTATCATTTGGGGAGTGAAATGTACTTTTTGGTGTAAAACAGAACATTTAGTGCGTTGTAAGCTTTCTTCCCAACACATAAAAAGGCAGGAATCACAAATTGTGATTCCTGCCTTTTTATGTGTCTCGCTCTCTATGCTCTGTTTAAAATATCAACTGACTTACATGGGTAATCAAGGTCAACGCACCCAATATCAACAATATCAAACTCGCAATTTTTTTGCCACTTTTTTGCTTTTGGCCCGCATTGCGTAATTGATATGCCAAGATACCACCAATGATAATCATTACCATCGCTATTGAAATATTGAATATATGCATTGCGGTATCACCTATCATTGGTTCTGCCACTGCCACCTCGCCGCTTGCAGCTTCTTTCAATTCTTCAATATCTTTTTGCATTTCCTCAAGATCTTTTTTCAATTCGGTGTTTTCGTTTGCCATTTTCATCCTCCTCCATAATAACCTTTCGTCACTTAGGTATAATCATTTCTAACCCAAATACATTGCTTGACGCCTTTATTTTTAATGTCCCGCCATATTTTAGCAATGCTCGCTCAATATTTTTCAACCCAAAACCGTGATTGTTCCCCGGTTTATCTGTTTCAACGTGGTCATTAGTGATTTTAACTAACGTGTTTGTCGGATTTTCCAAAATAATCAAGTAGTGATTTTGATTGCTCCTAATAGATACTTGCAGATACCGGCGTTCATCGCCCTGGCACTTCACATTAGCTTCGATTGCATTGTCTATAGCATTTGTAAAAATAGTGCAAAGGTCAATCGGTTCTATTTTAAGGTCGGAGGTAAATTGCCCCTCTATCGTTAATGCTACGTGGTTTTGCTCAAACAAAAAACTCTTTCCATAGATAATTGCATCGACAACGGTACTGCCTGTGCTATTAAGACTAGGAATGCTTTCCCACTGCCCTGAAAGGCTATTGATATACTTTTTCATTTCATCAATTTTGTTGTCTTTACTTAAAGCACTCAAGTACAGAAAATGATTCTTCATGTCGTGCTTATATCTTCTAATCTCTTCTTGAGAATTTTTATATGCCTTAAAGTACTCCAGTTGTTGTTCCATATTTTCTTGAGTGATTTGTCCGACCACCCTAAAATGCTCGGCCACCTTACTATTAACCAACGAAATAACAAAAAACAAATATAGAAATATTACCGAGTATTTAATTGTAATTTGCAAAAACTCTTGCGGAATCATATCTACAAACGGGATTTGTCGCGAATATCCCACCGCCGCCAAAAGCATGAATGTCACACTGTTGGCTAAAAGTAATAATCCCCATTCGGTTCCTGTAAAAGCTATTTTTGTTTCCTTGCGTCCACAAATATAGTAGATGAAAATGATTGCCGCCAAGTTTACTGCTATTGTAATAAATAAAAAGCGGTTTCCCGTTGCTGTCACTCCGAACATTTCCGTCACAATTAAAGTCTCAATGAAGATGCTGACTAGTTCTGCTGAACTAAAGAATAATAACGCTAACAAGTATTTGCCCCATCGCTTGATTAGCTCTCCTTGTCCAAATGTGGTATACGCAATCAAGGGCAGGGCTAGCCTAGTTATTATCATCGTTGTTGATATTCCCCAATAGCGACTGCCTAAAATGGTAAAGCCTGCGAAACAACATAACAATACAGCTATCATTGCTCCCCATTTGCTTACGCGAAAGCCATCATCAACAATAAAATAAATCACTGCCATAATCAAAGCAATATCAATAATGCATGAAACTATTTGCACAGCTTGCGTCATTTTGTTCTCCTTTAAATAGACGTCTTGCTAATATAGTCATGGAACGACTGCTTAACATCTTTGTATCGTAATCGACTAATCGGGAGAATGGCACCATCTTCTATCATAATTTCTTGCCGATTAATTCCCTTCACGTATTTCATATTAACAAGATAGCTTCTATGTGCCAAGACAAAATCACATTTTTCCAGCTCCTCGACATAATCACTTAACTTGCCCCGCATAATGAACTTGTCGTTTTTTGTCTTAATATTGACCTGTTGGTTTTGTGCTTCTAAAAATAAAATGTCATTTACATTTATAGTATACTCACCTTCTGCATTGCTAACATGAATAGCCCTTGATTCGTTCATCTGCGCCCGTACCGCTTCTAGCGCTTCAATAAGCTTTTTAGATTTCACTGGCTTTGTTAGGAAGCGAAATGCTGACACTTCGTATCCCATACTCGCCAATTCATCGTGACTAGTAATAAAAATAATGACAGTTTGCGAACCCAATTTGCGTATCTGTGCCGCCGCTTCTAAGCCATTTATCTGCTTCATCTCGATATCAAGCAAAATTACATTGAAGGCCTTTTTACCCGCTTGATAATACTCGATGAGTTCCTCTCCACTTGTAAAGAACTCTATCAGTAAATCTAGTGATTTGTATTCTGCCTCTATATAATCTGCCAGCATTTTGGCGAATGTTTGATTGTCATCACAGATTGCTATTCTATAGTTTGCTGTTGAAAAAGGTAGTACATTCATACTGCTTCTCCCGTTCCTTATAACCCTTGATACTTTTTACAGGTCATAATACATCTTAAATTCCACTGGATGCGGAAGTTGGTTGTATAGTGCCGCATCTTCCCGTTTATTTTTAATCCAAATTTCTATTAGTTTCTCTGGGAATACGCCATCAACTGTTAGGAAATCGTGATCCGCTTCTAGAGCATCTAGGGCCTCATCAAGTGAACGTGGTAGCTGTTTTATCTTTTTCTTCTCATCTTCAGATAAATCATATAGATTAAAGTCGTACGGTCCGTATCCTTCTTTGGTTGGGTCAATCTTTCTTTTAATACCGTCTAAACCAGCCATCAAAACTGAGGCAAACGCATAATATGGGTTGCAAGTTCCATCTGGACTGCGTAACTCAAATCTTTTCGCAGTCGGTGCCTTTGCATATGCTGGAATTCGGATAACGCTGCTACGATTTGATGTTGCGTAACCTATCGTCACTGGTGCCTCATAACCTGGCACAAGACGCTTGTACGAATTCGTACTAGGATTGGTGAATGCACACAACGCTCTAGCATGATGCAATACACCTCCTATAAAATGAATCGCCATTTCGCTAAGTTGCGAATAGCCCTTCTTATCATAGAAAAGAGGTTTGCCACCCTTAAATAGCTGCATATGAATATGCATACCGTTCCCCGCCTCTGCATGAATAGGCTTTGGCATAAATGTTGCCGTTTTGCCTTCTGCAATAGCGGCATTTTTGATTAGGTACTTGGTCATCATCGTCTTATCTGCCATCTCAAGCATCGTACCCATCTCAACTTCAATTTCAAGTTGTCCCGGTCCTCCTACTTCGTGGTGATGATACTTTACCAAAATCCCTTGGTTTTCCATCATCATTGCTATTCGCGAACGAAAGCCGCTTAATCTATCAAGTGGCGGCGCCATATGGTATCCACCTTTTAATGGCATCTTATATCCTAAGTTATTGCCCTCATCGCCAGTGTTCCATTCTGCTTGCTCTGTATCAATAAAATATTTGGATTCATTAGGACTAATTGCATAGTCCACATGGTCAACTACATGAAATTCAAATTCAGGACCCACGCGCATTTCATCAGCAATCCCCTGCTTTTTCATATATTCTTCCGCATGTAGTGCGACATTTCTTGGGTCTTGGTCAAATCTATAATTGTTTGGCAAATCAATTACATATACATCGCCAATCATTGCCAAGGTAGACACTTCGGCAAATTCATCTACATATGCACTCGTAACATCTGGAATAAATACCATATCGCTTTTTTCAACAGGTGCAAAACCGTAATTCGACCCATCAAAACCAACGCCGCTAGTTAAGATATCTTCTGTAAATCTGTCTGCCGGTATTGTCAGATGCCGCCAGCGACCATTTAGGTCAATCATCATAAAGTCAATCATTTTAATCTCTTTTTCTTCGCAGAACTTCTTTGCCTGTTTAAAATTAGAAAACATGGTATTTCTCCTCCTGTTTGTGAGTAGTTGCTGTATCCTTAATATAAAAATCCATACTACACAGATAGTATAGTATGGATTAAATAACTAAGTCAAACAAACTCTTATAATTATTCTTGCATTTCTGGTAAATCTTCGTATGTCTCCATGAATTTTATTTGCCTTCCTGTCAATTCATTCATTTTGCCACCAAAATCCTGCTCGAATTTTTCCTCGCCGTATTTTAGCGAATCTTCCTGTATCTCTCTTGCCACTTCACCTGCATCACTCATGGCTCCTGCAAATTCAGAAAAGACTGCGATTGTATATGTCTCAGGGTTGTCTTTATAACCCTTCATCATTTCAAACATTTTGTCATACTTAGCATTTACATCTTCGAATTTCTTCGTTAGACTTTCCTTTGTGACAGGTTCCTTTGTTATTTCTGCTATTTCCGTCGTTGCTCCAGCTAATACCTCATCTCCAAATTCTTGTTCCTCTTGGACCTCCTCTTGGTCAAAGGCATTCTCCGCTTCTTCATTTCCTTCGTTCTTGTTCCCGCCACAAGCGACTAATGTTAGAGACAATATCCCTACCAACACAAAACTTACTATTTTCTTTTTCATACTCTTCTCCTCTTTTATAAACTAAACTTTATTTATTATTATACTATAGTTTTGTGCAAAAGGTAAGAATTTTTTATTTAGTTACTCATCTTGTAAAGCTTCATATCCTTCTTCGCCCGTTCTGACTTTGATTACATTTTCAACGTCGTAAATGAAAATTTTACCATCTCCTACATTTCCAGTATAAAGTGCTTTCTTAATCGTCTCAACTAATGTATCAATCGAAATTTTGCTGACTACTGTCTCCAGTTTCATCTTTGATAATAGTCTCGCGTCCACTGGAACTCCTCTATAATACTGTGAATATCCTTTTTGCGCCCCGTGTCCCAGTACATTTGTAACTGTCAATCCAGTAATTCCAATTTCATCTAGGGCCATATGAAGTTCGGTAAATTTGTTTTGGTTGGCAACGATTGTAACCTTCGTCATCTTTGTCCCTGTATGGGTTTTGTTGACAACGGGGATAGCAACCTCTGGTGAAACTACCTCTGACGCATGGTTCGCACTATAAGTCGCCGCCTTTGTGACTACCCCACTATCTGATTGCATAAGAGTTGGTAAGGTAGCAAAATCTGGATAAGCCACGTTTCCATGTTCGCTAACATCAAGTCCTTCGATTTCTTCTTCACGACTTACGCGAATACCGATAGTCTTTTTAAGTACATACCAAACCAACGCCGATGTTGCAAATACAAACACGCCAACAGCAACGATTCCTAAGGCTTGGATTCCAAGTTGTCCAAATCCGCCACCGAAAAACAATCCATTAACTGTAGATAGACTTGTTACACCCTCTTGTGCGAACAGTCCCACACACAGAGTTCCAAACACTCCGCAAACAAGGTGGACCGAAGTTGCCCCAACAGGGTCATCAATCTTTTTCTTATCAAACAAAACGACTGCAAATACAACAATCACACCGGCAATCGCCCCAATGATTAAAGAGCTTGTCACGCTAACAAACGCACAACTTCCTGTCACACCGACCAAACCAGCAAGACAACCGTTGATGGTCATTCCAAGATCAGGTTTCCCGATGAAAATCCATGAAGTAATAGTTGCCGTCAACACTGCTGCAATGGCACCCGTATTTGTTGTCATCAAAATGTGTGCTACATCTGCTGGGTTTTGAAAGCTCATGGTTGAGCCTGGATTAAAGCCAAACCATCCAAGCCATAGTACAAAAAGCCCGATAACTGCTAGTGACATATTGTGGCCTGGGATTGCCCTTGATTTGCCATTTTTGTCGTATTTTCCATATCTTGGTCCAAGTATCAATGCCCCTGTTAAGGCGGCCCATCCGCCGACGGAGTGAACCACTGTATCACCTGCAAAATCTAAAAAACCCATGTCTGCAAGCCAGCCGCCACCCCATATCCAATGTCCTATAATTGGATAAATAATAAGGGTTAAGGCTAATGAAAATATAATGAACGCTATATATTTAATACGTTCTGCCACCGCTCCTGAGACAATAGTTGCCGCTGTCCCACAAAATACTAATTGGAAGAAAAACTTTCCCCAAAAAGGTACACTGATGTCAATGTATCATTGTAAAATGATAGGTCTGCATTACCTAGAATAAACAAATTCTGCGTCCCGATAAATGGATTGTCTCCACCAAACATTAACCCCCAGCCTAAAAGCATAAATCCGATAGAAGAGACTGCAAATACAATGAAGTTTTTCGATAAAATATTCACCGCATTTTTTGCCCTTGCCATCCCTGATTCAACTGCTGCAAAACCAAGATTCATAAAGAAAACCAGCATTGCCGCCAACAGCACCCATAGTGTGTCGGTAATCATCGTGTTGTTCATACTCACTCATCCTCCTCAATCCGCATAAAAAGGTGCGCGCCACCCCTTTTCTGGGTAACGCACACCTCTTCGTGCATAAAATTATTATTTGGTTGCAAATATAAAAGGCGCTGTGAACTAGTTGTTCACAGCGCCTTTACTTTTTTGATTGTAGCATGCCCAACTTTGTTTGTCAAACGGTGATGTCTTAATAACTTACTCTATGGCGCCACCTACGGACATCCCCTTGTTTCTCATAAACAACTTTTTCACTTCAATGACGATAAGCGGAGAAAGTGACATACCAACAACGATTATCCAGTGATAGCCGCTCATTGGCACGCAACGGAAAATGTCTCGAATACCTGGTATGAGTGCCGTAGCTGCAACTAGTGTCATTGATAAGCAAATTCCTCCAAATAAAAGCGGGTTGGATGTGAATCCTATCGTAAATAAAGATTTGTTAAAACTTCGTACATTCAAGATATTAACAACCGATGCTAAGGCAAGTGTCAAATATGCCATCGTTCTTCCAACTTCGTGCGAAGGTGTAACGCCTCCTAAGCCAACAGTAGAACCTATATAATAGCCAATTAGAGAAACAACTGTGAATACAAAGGCAGCAAGCATAACTCTCTTATCTAGTCCATATGCGAAAATATTTTTTCTTTTCGGGATTGGTTTTCTTTTCATCGCATCATCTTCGAGTTCTTCTTTGCACATGCATAAGTCGGGAATCCCATCAGCAACAACATTGATAAACAATAGTTGTAACGCGTAAAGCGGTGTTTTCCCCCAGATTACGAACCCCAAAATCATAACAACAACTTCAGCAATATTACTTGGTATTAATGACATAAGTACTTTACGAATATTATCATATACTCGTCTGCCTTCCGAAACTGCCGTTACAATAGACGAAAAGTTGTCATCGGTTAGAATAACATCGCTGGCATTTTTGGAGACATCCGTTCCTGAACCCATTGCTACTCCAATATCGGCTGCCTTTAAAGCAGGAGCATCGTTCACTCCGTCTCCAGTCATTGCCACAACTTCGCCATGAGACTGCCATGCCTGAACGATGCGGATTTTATCTTCGGGAGTAACTCTTGCATAAACCGAGTAATCCTTAACATTCTCCCTTAACTCTTCCTTTGAAATTTTAGCCAATTCTTTTCCTGTCATGACCTTTTCGCCTTCAGACAAGATACCAATCTCTCTCGCGATAGCAGAAGCCGTCAAGACATGATCACCAGTAATCATAATGGTTTTTATACCTGCTTCTTTAGCCGTTTGTACAGCATCCTTGCTTTCAGGTCTTGCTGGATCAATGATACCTACGAATCCAGCGAATGTTAGACCATGTTCTAATTCGTCGGCATCTAGATTCTCAGGAAGCTCATCATAATGCTTATATGCCACTGCCAAAACCCTTAGCGCATCATTGGCAAATTCATTGTGAATACGCTTTGCTGTCTCTGCACATACAGAAGTTGCATCAATGGGAATTCTATCAAATGCTCCTTTGGTAATCGACATGTATTGGACATTTTCTAAATCGTCTGTTTCATGAACAGATGTCATGAGCTTTCTGTCAGAATCAAAAGGTATTTCGTGAACTCGCGGGAATATATAATCAATACTCTCTTTTGTAATATGCTTATCTTTTAAAAGACGGATGATGGCAGTTTCTGTGGGGTCGCCAATCATTTTTTCCTTTCCGTCAATAATTTCTATGGAAGCGTTACTAGCCAAGCTCATAAGCTCCAGTAATTGCATTTCGTCATGGTTAAATTTATCTTTTGCACTAATTGGTTCGTGATTAACTGCCCAAACTCGTTGGATGGACATCTGATTCATCGTCAATGTCCCCGTTTTGTCCGAACAAATAACAGAGGCACTACCTAAAGTTTCAACCGCTGGAATCTTGCGGATAATGGCGTTCTTTTGTGCCATATTAAGGACGCTAGATGCTAAGGTTATAGTAACAACGATAGGCAAGCCTTCAGGTATCGCCGCCACTGCAAGAGATACCATATCTAAAACTCTATCGGCTACAGGTATGGTTGTCATCCCTAATTGATAATATACCGTTTGAATGATAAAGAGAACCGCACCAGAAGCTATTGCAATACCGCAGATCATCTTTACCAAGGCGTCCATTTTCTTCTGTAACGGTGTTCTTTCCTTTTTGGTGTTGTTTAGTAGTCCTGCGATTTTACCCATTTCAGTGGACATACCTGTTTCAACAACAACTGCCGTTGCTTTTCCATTAGTAATTAGACAACCAGAAAACAACATGTTAAGCTGGTCGCCAAGAGATGTGCTTTCGTCTGTTTCTACATTTATATCTTTTTCAACCGCAACACTTTCGCCCGTCAAAACAGATTCGTCAACTTTTAAGTTGATGCTTTCAATTAGGCGCGCATCAGCTGGTATCATATCCCCAGATTCCAAAGTAAGGATGTCACCAGGAACTAGTTGCTCGGCATCAATAATTTGTCTTGTGCCGCTGCGAATTACCGTGGTCATTTGTGCCGTCATTCGCCTTAATGCATCCAATGCCATCTCTGCTCCCATTTCTTGGCGAACAGCAAGCGTTATATTGAGAATTACTATAGAAAATATAACGATGGCATCTGTAAAGCCCTTTTCACTTCCTGGTTGAAAAGCCATATAAAAGGCAACTCCCGCAGCAAATAAAAGAATCAATGATGTGAAATCTTTCAAGTGATGGAAGATTTTTTGAAAAAGGCTTTCCTTTTTTTCTTCCTCGAATTTGTTCAGTCCAATTTCTTGCTGTAATTCCTTTATTCTCTCATCTGTCAGTCCCTGCTCTGGATTTGTTTTTAGTTTTTTGTAAATGTCCTCTAGTTTTGCTGTAAAATATTTCATCAAATTCCCCCTATTTTCCCGACTATACGAATGTATGCCTCTGCGTCTTTTTCCCCTAGTCGGGAAAGTAGTTCTTCTGTTTTCTGCATGATGCAATTATGGTGTTCCTTTGCAACTTTTTTCCCCTCTCGTGTGAGACGAACTAGCACCCTTCGACGATTGTTCGTATCGATTTCACGAGTAATAAGTCCTTTCTTTTCAAGACTATTAAGCTCTGCCGTAATACGTGCTTTACTCGTGTTTGCTACCTTGCTTATCTCACTAGGTGTGATGTCGCCATTATGAATGTCAATTAAGTGAAGGGCGAACATCTCTCCGTGGATTGCTTTAGCAAGCGTTGCGAACGCCGAAGATTTATTTGCTTTTATCATATTTTCAAATAGTTTTTCTGCTAATTCTGAATAATTCATAGCGTACTCCTTCTTCTGATTGTTAATATCGTTAATTGTTTATGCCGTTTATAATATATATGGATAAACACCATTTGTCAAGTTTGGTCGGGAATAAATACAAAAAGAGCCACCTTGGTGAGTGAACTGAATTCTGAACTCTCATCATGGCAACTCTTTTTATATCTACATTACTTATAATCAACTTTTGCCTATTACTATCAAAAAGACCCTAGTTATCACTTTTATCTATTTTGGCCCTTGTTTTATCTCCCACTTGCTTCACGAACTTGCCAATTCCCGCACCAATTTCTTTTGTCTTATTTGCCGTGTTTACTGCTTTTGCGGCAATATCTGATGCAACATCACTTGCCTTTTCGCTAAATTCTACTTTTTCCTTTTCTTTTTCTTCAAGTTCAAGAATTTCTTCTTCTGTCAAATAGTACTTACGCAATTCATTTTTCAATCTATTTGCCATAGGTATCATCATTGCAACATTTATTCCTGCTGAAGCAACTCCGCCAACAATAGGTATCGCTTTAGACGCAAACCCCGACACAGAACTTTTTGTTATTGCTTTTGATGCAACAATATTGCTGATTTTTTTAAGCATCGGGTACCAAACTGTCTTCGTAAGTGGCTTACTAAGTGCTTGCTTAGCTGCATATTTTCCGACATTTGGTGCTATCGCGCGCAGTACCGTTCCACTCCCTGTCGCCACAAACATTATTCCCAAAAACGCTATCAACGTATTTCGAGTTTCTTCACTCATTTCTTTATTCTCAAACAAATCATCAAATCCATAAATATATGCTAACTGTTGGGCAAGACGCAAGCTGAAAGCAAAATTTTGCATAACATCTGCTGGCACTGATGCCGCCATCGCTATTCCCCCCGGCAAGCCTAAGACAAACGCCGCTGAGCTTGAAGCAGTAACATTTTTGGCAATCGTTGAGCTAGCCGCCTTATCCATTTCTTCCAGACTTATCTGCGAAAAAACATTTTTATCTTCGACCATAGTTCCGCTTAATTGATATGTTTCCATCAAAAATGCCGTACGGTTTACTTTAACTCCTGGAAGCATAATTGCCTTTTCTATTAGTGTTATGAGCGGATTTTCGCCCAACTCGTAATTCTCTATCGCTTCCAATGGATTCTCGCTATTTTGTTGATTATTTTCTTCCTCTAGTAAATCTATTTCTCTCTCTTCACTATTTTTCATTTTTTCCCTCGGCTCTCTATTAAAAATGTATTACCATGGTACATTCAAAAATTCTGTACTTTTCTAGGCTTTTATTGTATCATTAGGCATAGGTAATTACAAAGAAAATACATGAACAAAAAATTTCAAAAGTTAGATAAAGGAGCGCTTCAAAATGAAAAGTAAAAAACCCATAACCGGAACAATGGTTGTCCGATGGATAGGAATTTTAACAATGGTTGTCGTATCAATATCATTTATCATCACAGCTCTACGCTCAGACGCTGCTATATTAGACATATTTGAGGAAAATTGGACGTGGCTAATCGGCGGTCTTCTCGCCGGCGCTATGCCTTTCGCCGTTACTGATAAGGAAAACAATGAGAAGAAATAATTCGGCGTAAATGCCAAATGTTCTGCATTAATATAATTTCTTTATCATAATATAATCTCCATCTTGTTTTCCTCTCAGACTACATTACCATTCATCTCATCCTTGTTTCAAATGAAATCTCAACTTCGTCTCCCATTGCGAGTTTTTCTTTTTTTCGCACCTTTGCTGGTAAGGCAATAAAGTTCGTATCATCACCCATCGGCATTATCGATGTGTCCCAACTTGAATTTTTGACCTTCGCAGTTATCGCGATATAGCCAAACTGATTTGTGTAATT
>JGI994J12354_10003321_pt1 | contig 15088 bp, 15 predicted proteins | sample IntmicLarv3ML3BL_FD_12354 | JGI IMG/M metagenome (IMG submission 12354)
CCCCGCCTATGTTATCTAAGCCGTACGGCTTGTCCTTGTACCGCGAATCGTCTTGATTGTAATAGATAACCGCCGTTGCGCCCTCGCCGAACACAACGCCCTCATACGACACGCTTCCGTAGCCCGAAAGGTCGAGGTATTGCACCGTGCCGTCGTTGAGAAACGCGCTGAGATTCTGCGCGTAATTGCGCGCGAGTATCTTTTGCTCGTCGGTCAAGGCGAACACGGAGTCGGCGAAATACGTTTCACCGTTATATACAACAGTGTACACGCGCCACGTTTCAAACGTCGGCGGTGCAGGTGTCGGCGCGGGTGTCGGTGACGCACTCGGTTCCGACGACGCTGCCGGACTTGGTTCGGGCAGCGGCTCAACTATGACCTCGCGCTGTTCGTCGATGTAAGTGAATGAGTACAGCTCATTCTTCGCAGTGCGTAAAATACTCTCCAAATCCGCAACAGATATGCTCGCATAATCCAAATTCTTCGCGGCACAGTATTGCGAGATGAACAGGTTCACGCTGTACTGCGGACTGCTCTCATACGGATTGACGACCTCGTATTTGTCCGCGCCGGACGCGGTGAAATCCGCTTCAATCCGTGCCGCAACATCGTAAACGCCCTCGTTCATGATGCCGCCTACGGTGTCAGATATGGTTTCGATGTTCGCGTAAATCGCCGTGTTATCGTTGAGAATCGGCGGCACCGAACTGCCGGGTGTCAGCGCGTCCTTGATGTTTCCGAAGATTATTGACGGTAGCATAAGGACGAACAGCACCGGCAGCATCAGCAGAAACGACGCGGCGGCGATGATTTTCGCCACGGTTTTGCAGTTCTCCCAAAGGAATCCCGCCGCCGCACCATATGGACCGCCGACAGCCGCACCTTTAGCGGTACCTGCGACGGCTTTTCCCGCTTTCACCGCGCCGCGAACCGTGTTAGCAACACTCGCTGCCTCTGCGAGAGTGTTTTTGTTATCCTCGGGCATCAGACCTTATCCTTCTTGCGCGGTGACGGCGGCAAGCGCTGCACAATCTGCTCGTTATACGACACGCCGCCGTCCGGTGCTCGGTACGGGGTCTTGTCAACCGCCGCCTGCGCGTATTGCCTGTACCATTTTGAGTTATCCACGGCGGTCACTGTGTCATAATGACCCTGCGGCTGCGTGTATTGCGCCGTCGAATACATCGCGAACTCGCGCGGCGCACACCCCTCGGTGCTCTCGTACCCCGTGATACGACCGCCGCCGATTTCTACCTCGGAGTATTGGATTGCCGACGCTTCGCTCGGTGCTGAAGGTATTCCGATGGTATCCGTTGCGGCACTTGCCGACAGCGGAATATCCGCGCCCTCCGATGCGACGCTTACCACGGCGGAAGCGTCCGGCGACGAGGGGATTGCTGCATTTTCCGTGACGTTCACCGTCGCGCCGCCGTCCGAATTGTTTACGGAAACGGAATCGCCGTCCGAATGAGCAGCGTTGGTTATGCTGTTCGCCGCACCGCCGACGTTCATATACGAGCTTAGTGCCGTCGCCGCCTTGTCGCCGGTGATGGTTCCTTGCTGCGCGCGGCTGCCGTGCGCAACGGTTGATACAACGCTGTTTGCGTAGTCACCGCCCTTATTCAGCGAGCTTTGGAACATCATGCCGCCCAAGCCTCCACCCGACGAATCGGTTGCGTTCGCCACCGCGCCGTTTTGCACTCCGCGGCTTGCAACGCCTACAAGCCCACCAGACATAAAGCCGGGAGAACTGCCGCCGTTATTACCGCCGCCCGAATTGCCGGACGAGCCGCCGCCCGATGGTGTGCCGCCTTTGCCGCCGCCGAACAGGTTCTTGCCGATAGATATGCCGCGCGTGGCGACGAGTATCTCACTAAGCATCGAACCGCCCGTTCGACCGACGTTCACGCCGAGGCTTGCCATAAAGCTGTCAATCTTCTGCGAGATTTTCAGAAACGCAATCGCGCACAGAAACCAAATGAAAAGATTTCCCGTGACAGCTTCCTTTCCCTGCGACGCAACCTGCGCCTCGACCTCGGCCTCAGTTACAGCAAAGGCTGTAACTGTCAGAAATGAGCACAAAAATACGACGATAAGCACCGTCGTTAGGATTCGTTTGTTTAGGTTTCGCATTGTTTCTCCTTTGCGCTAAATTGACAGCGGGTTCGCTAAAAACGCACCGACCATCGATGTGAAAAGTCGCAGGCACCACGCGTTCATCAGCAGTAGGAATATCTGCCCGCCGAGCATTCTGCACCAGCTCTTGAAAATATTCGACGTGCTCTGCGACGCGCCGAACGCGAACGCCACCGGTGCCGTAAACACGAGCACACCAAGCAGGATATACCGTTCTGCGGCCTCAAACAGCAGCTTCAGATAATTCCACGCGAGTATGAGCAGAATCACGAGCGCAATCAGCGCGACCGCGCCGTTTGACAGTATGCCGATGATGACGAGCATTACCGAATTGAAATTCGCAAAATTCAGCGGCGGCAAGCCTGCCGTCATAATCCACTCATACGGTGTGCCGCCGATTTTCAATATAATATCCACGATGTCACGCGCAAACCAAACCATCAGCATAAAAAGAACCGAGCGCAGCACTAACTTTAGCGGGTCCTCGGCTTCAAGTCCTATACCAAGCCCGAAGTTTCGGAACAACTGCCAGACCAAGTTCAGCAGAATGATACCGAGCGCGAGCGCGGTGAACACTTGATACATCGTATCGGCGGCGGGAAAGTAGCGCAGAAACACCGCCATATCCGTGCCGAGTGCGCCGAGAACCGAGTTTGAAAGCAGGTCCAGCCCGTGCATTATCTGCTCCGCAATCCATTCAACGATGCCGTCTAATATTCCCATGCTACGCCGTCCACTGACCGCCGCTGAAGAACGGAGTTATGTAGCTCATGATGAAGCCCAAACCGTTGAGAATAGCCCACGTTATGATGATGCGCTTGAGCCACGCTCGCGATTCGCTTACCGCTCTGTCGTTGCGGGAGAAGTTCATCATCAGCAACGCCATAGACGCCGTGACGATTGCCGCGATGGTGGAAATGAGCAGGATTTGCGAGTAGACGTCCTTCATAATTTCCGTCGCTTTTTCCCAGATTGTCGCAGCCGACGCCGTTTGCGTGAACACCGCGCTGACGCTCACGAGCAGAAACACGTTGTAGAGGATTCTGCCGAGGTTGATGCTAAGCCGCGGTCTTGTGTCGCGTAGTGCGGGTTTTGTATTTCGATTTTTCAATTTCTTACCTCCGAATTAGTTTTATTCTGCGCTCAAAAACAGCGAAAACGCCTTCAAAGAAGGCGTTTCCATCATTCGCCCCGAAGGGCGTATATAGCTTTGATTGGATTTCTGAGCAATACCATCTTAACACATATGGATTTGCGGCGCAATAGCAAATCCGTATCAATTCTCTCTCAAACCCGTATCAATTTCGTATCACGCCCCGTTTTCCGGGAAAAACGACGTCAATATCTCAACGCAATCCTGTGAACTATACCCCCAAAGCACAGAACTGAGCGCATCGATCGCGTCCTTTCGCCGACGATAGTAGGTGGCGTAGCTGATGTCCGGTATATGCGTTCGGAGCTTTTCCACAACCTCGTCAACATTACGCGGCTGCTGCGGCGACAGGTATGTGTGGTACAGCACCCAATAATACGCCTCGCCGTTCTTGTGCTTCTCCCGCAGCAGCGCAACCGCCGTTTCCATCAGCTTAATCATTTTGTTGCTCTGCTCGATGCTCTTGGAATACTGTTCGAGTTTGCCTCCTGACAGATTCGCACCGGCCGAGTACATTGCGTCCAAGAAGTCCTCGACGCTGCTTCCGTACTCAAGCTGAAATCTGCGTTGCGCCTGCTGCACCGACAATTCCAAGCTCCAGACTACATCGCGGTACTTTTTCAGCAGCTTCCATGTGTCGTGATACAACTCGTTTTCTTCGACATTTGACGTTTTCTTCATCGCCAGCCCTCGCTTTCCATGTCGTGATTGACCTGCGCCGTGTAATAGCTGTCGATGGTGCTCGGCGCGTTGAACAGCACCGCCAGCAAGTACTTCTTGATGTTGCGAATCTCGGTCCTGTTTTTGTCTAAGCACTCGAAAACGTAGTCAATGTGCGTGCTATCAAGCCGCAGCAGCTTTGCCTTGACAAGCTCGGCGGGATAATCGTCTCCGGCGACGCGGATTGTTTTCCGCGCCGAGCAGAGCGTTTCAAGCATCAGCTCCACAATTTCATCAACCCGCTCCCTGTTGAGCCGCTGCACCAGCACCCGATACCCGATGTTGTCGAGGATAATCTCGCGGTACACATTGACCGCCGCCGATCCTTCCGCAGTCCGCGCGGAAGGGATAGGGTAGGATTTGATGCCCGATAAATCCGTATTTTGTTTATCTGTATTTATTAAATCTTTACTTGATATATCTATATTTAATTGCGTTGGATTTCCCAACGTAGGTTTTTCCAACGCAGGATTTCCCAACATTGGATAATCCAACGTAGGCTTTTCCAATGCAGGGTTATCCAACATTGGATTTTCCGATGCAGGGTTATCCAACATTGGATTTTCCGATGCAGGCGTAAATCCCTGCGGTTGCTCACGAATTACGTACTCCGTGCCCGTAAGCTGCCCTTTGTCGTTGCGAACGCGTGAGCGTGTGATATACCCGGCGCGTTCAAGCTCGCGCACCGCCTCGCGGATTGCGTCAATCTTCTCGCGGTTGATTAGCGACAGCCCTTGGAGCGTGTAATCCCAATTCTCCGGCAGACTGAGCATTTGCGACAGCAGCCCTTTGGATTTCAGCGTGAGCTCCGCGTTGCGGAGGTGGTGGTTTGACATAACCGTATACCCCTTATTCTTTTCTACTCGAAATACCGCCATGATGATACTCCCTCGTTTCTTGTTGATAAACGGCACAGGGCGCAAAAAAAGCGAGGTACTGTTGATTCAGTACCGCGCTCAAAACCGTTTATTCAGTTTTTTGTACTATGCCTCGCTTGCCGTTTGTCGTAATAATATTGGTTTGCTTAACAATCTTCAAATTGCCTTGTATTATGCCCCGCTTGACAATCGTACTATTATTCCAACTGTATTACTGTGCGGTGATTTTTTGGTGACCAAAACCTCGAAAACAGTATAAAATGCAGATAATACTGACGTGTTTAGACGCAGTTCGGCTATTTTTTCAAGATGTGGCGATGATGACAATGTCGCAATTGCTTGCGAATGCCGCGTCTGCAAACCTCGCACCGGCGCACGTCCCGAGGCCGCACGGCATTCTGCCGCAGAAAACACTTATAAATTTGAGGGGTCTTGATAACTGCGGTCAATTTCATATTGTTAACGACGCATGTCGGCATTTTGTAGTGCCGACATGCGTTTTCTATATATTCGTTCCACTTCCGCGCTGTCGTTCTCCGCCCTTCGTAATTTTGTTTCCATCAAAATTACGAAAGGAGAGTCGCAGAATGAATGCGAAACAGCTGAAGAAACTGTACGAGCGCGGCGAGATTAGCCGCGAGATTTACGAGTACATGAAACAATCCAATCGCAAGATGCACTATCAAGCATACGACCTGAAAACCGAGCGCGTAACCATTGAGGGCGAAACTGTCACCGTCACGCCGTCGCGCGAGGACAGCTACGACAGGCTTCTCGACGCCGGAAAAGAGTTCAGCACAGGTGAGAGCGTCGAAGATGTTGTTATTAAGGCACTGTTCTTAGACCAACTGCGCGATGCGGTTGACCGGCTTGATCCGGGCGAGAAGCGGCTAATCATTGAGCTTTTCTATTCGAGTGAAGGCAACGGCAAAACGGAGCGTGAAGCGGCCAAAAGCCTCGGTATGCCGCAAAAAACACTCAACGACCGAAAACTGCGGATTTTTGAGAAGATAAGAAAATTATTGGAAAACTGAAAATAAATCCGCTCAAAGCACGTTCTCATCGTCTAAAGAAGTAGAGGGGCATTTTGTCTATCCCTCACAAGCCGTATATAACGGCATATGAGCACGTTTGTTACCGCATGTGAAATACCTCGTACCTTGACAAACCGCCGCTAAACGCGGTGCATAGCATCACATTGGAGGTTATACAGTCGCTAACGGGTGAGCCACGACGCTTATAGAGAGCCGAGCCGCCCGTTAGCGATAACGCGGACATAGTATGTGCGTAGGAAGGGATCCAATGTGATGTGTTTGTTATCGGCGCAAGTCGTATGCGCCTCTTTTGACTTGTTGCGAACAGTGCGAAAAATTATGACCGCTGTTCGCAACATAGATGCTTGCGGACAGCGGTATATAAAGCAATGATTATCCGATATGGTTTTCGCTATTCATGCGGATAACCAATTATCCATTCGAAATAATTCTGTGCCGATAGTTCACCTTTGGCAAGTTGTTCCTTGCGTATGTGCCAATCATACAATTTCGTTTCGAGTCCTTCATAATCAATGTTTATTCCGACCATAGGCATATCGTCAGTTGGTGTGCGCATTTGAAGATTTATGGCATTCGCATCTGTTTGGTATAAGCGTACACCCTTGCGCCCCATTTTCTCATCAAGCCAAAAAAGATATTTCATTATTTCATTTGAAGAATCAAGAGAATAGTTTTGTATGGAGTTAACATTGATATTTAGTGCATTTGCTAGGAGCATCGCCGTTTCGATACTTGGTGTTCTGTTATTTATTTCGTATTGAGAAATACGGGCGCGTGCTGTTTTTTCATCATAGCCAATAGCAATGCCTAATGCTCTTTGTGACAGTTTACGAAACTCACGAATTTTTTTAATTCGTTCACCAATCGTCATACGCGTACCTCATTATCATTAAAATAGCACATTTTTGTGAGTTGGAAATACAAAGCTAACATAAAAGTTAATTATTTTTGCTAACCCTCTTGACTATAACGAGAATGTTAGCTACAATATATAGCATAAATGTTAGCTCTTTGAAGGAAGGGGGGATACTCTTTGAAAGATAAGATGTTTGTAAGGGCTAACGAAATTGCACAAGACTTAGATGTGTCACTTCCGTATGCCTATAAGCTCATCAGGGAAATGAATACAGAGCTGAAAGCGAAAGGTTATATGACGGTCGCAGGTCGAATTAGTCGGCAATTCTATGAAGAAAAGTTTTATGGAGTTAACCGACGGAGAGAAAGGAGTTAGCTATGTCAGTACACAAAGACGAAAAAACATCTTCGTGGTACGCTCATGTATGGTATCGTGATTGGAAAAATGAGCGGCAACGGAAGCAAAAGAGGGGATTCAAAACCAAAAAAGAAGCCTTGGAGTGGGAGCGCAGTTTTCTCATGCAATACTCTGATGACTTGAACATGACGTTCTCACAGTTTTTGCAAATATATGAGGATGACCGCCGCCCGCGCCTAAAGCTTAATACGTGGCTTTCAAAGATGTACATTATCAACGATAAGCTATTGCCCTATTTTGGTGAAAAGCCGATGAACAGTATTGAAGCCAAGGACATTATTCGGTGGCAAAACACTATGATCGAAAGCCGAGATAAGAGGGGAAAGCCTTACAAGGCAACATACTTGAAAACTATCCACAACCAATTAACGGCGATTCTAACTCATGCGTATAAGTACTACGGACTGAAATCCAACCCTGCCAGTAAAGCAGGAAGCATGGGGAAGAAACACGCTGATGAAATGAAGTTTTGGACGCGTGAAGAATACACAAGATTTGCAAGCGTGGCAATGGAAACGCCGACGGCATACTATCCTTTTGAGGTTCTGTATTGGTGCGGTTTAAGATTGGGTGAGCTGCTTGCCCTAACGTATGGTGATATAGACTTTGACAGAAAGACCCTAAATATTAGCAAGTCATATCAAAGACTCAAAGGCGAGGATTGTATCACAGATCCCAAAACGCCGAAGAGTAAGAGGATAGTTGCGATTCCCGATAATCTTTGTCAAAAGCTCAAGGAGTATATGGGGTTGCAATACGGTTATAAAATGGACGACCGTATGTTTCTTATATCTAAAAGCTATTTGAACAACAATTTGAAAAAGATTGCGGAATCGGCAAGCGTAAAAACTATACGGGTGCATGACCTGCGCCACTCTCATGTTTCATTGCTTATTGAGCTTGGATTCACTCCCGTTGCTATTGCAGAACGCGTAGGACACGAAAGCATTGAAATAACACTACGCTATGCACACCTATTCCCCTCAAAACAAATAGAAATGGCAGCAAAGCTAAACAGTGAAATGGAGGGATTAAGCAGTGCGAGTTGAGAAGCATAGGAAAAGGTATCGCACAGTGGCTTTCAGAATGTCTGAAGACGAATGGTGCGAACTGGAAAAAAGGGTTACCTTATCCGGTCGGCAAAAGCAAGACTACTTGATAAAGAGTGCATTATACCAGAAAATCGTAGTAGTAGGAAATCAAGTGCAGTTTGAAAAACTGAGGACACAACTTGACGAAATTGTCATAGAATTAAAAAGAATTGCTCGCGCAGAAGAAGCTACAAGTGAGTTGTTGGCACCGATTAGAACAGCCGTTGAAATAATCAACGGATTTGAGATTGAAAAACAGTAAGATACGAGACACAAGCGCACCTCGTATCTTATGCAGATATACCGCTTTTTTATCATAGGAAAGCGAAAGCAGGAAATCGCTTGGTCACCATTTGGTCACCAAAAGCAAGAAAAGAATCGCAAAAAGCCAGTGTTTGCAAGGTGTTCGGGGCGTTGCTCAACTACTCCCACTCTATCGTTGCCGGGGGTTTCGTCGTGATGTCGTACACAACCCTGCTCACGCCCTGCACGTTGTTCACAATCGTGTTCGCCGCGCGACCGAGGAGAGTGTGCGGCAGGGGAACGACCTCCGCCGTCATAAAATCCGTTGTTTTCACGGCGCGGAGCGCAATCGTGAAGCCGTACGTACGGAAATCGCCCATCACGCCGACGCTGCGTGTGTCCGTGAGCACGGCGAAGTATTGGTCGGGCTTCTTGCCGCGCATTTTGCCGACCTCGGCGCGGAAAATCGCGTCGGCCTCGCGCAATGTGTCGAGCTTGTCCTTCGTGATTTCACCGATGCAGCGCACGGCGAGACCGGGACCGGGGAACGGCTGACGCTCGGTAAGGCTCTTGGGCAGCTTCAGCTCGCGACCAAGGGCGCGAACTTCGTCCTTAAACAGACCGCGCAGCGGCTCAACGAGCTCCTGAAAGTCGATATCCTCCGGCAGGCCGCCGACGTTGTGGTGGCTCTTAATCGTTGCCGAGTCGCCGACGCCGGACTCAACGACGTCGGGGTAAATCGTGCCTTGTGCGAGGAACGGAATGTTACCGAGTTTGGCGGATTCCTCCTCAAAAACGCGAATAAACTCCTCGCCGATAATCTTGCGCTTGCGCTCCGGCTCCGTAACGCCCGCTAACTTGCCGAGGAAACGCGCCTCGGCGTCAACGCGAATGAAGTTCAAATCGCGGTTGCGGAACGCAGCCTCAACCTCGTCGCCCTCGTTGAGACGCATCAGCCCCGTGTCGACGAAGATGCAGTGCAGCTTGCCGGGAATCGCCTCGGCGAGCAGAGCCGCGCAAACGGACGAATCGACGCCGCCAGAGAGCGCGAGCAGAACGGTGGAATCGCCGACCTGCGTGCGGATTTCGTCAAGCATACGGGCGTGGTAGCCGCTGATGTCGTAGTCGCCGACGGCACCGCAGATATTGTACAGGAAGCCGCGGAAAACCTCTTTACCGCTCGGCGTGTTTTCGACCTCGGGGTGGAATTGCGTCGCGAATAGCTTGCGCTTCTCGTCGCCCATCGCCGCAATGTCACAGCTCGGCGTGGACGCCATAGCCGTGAAACCCTTGGGGAGCTTGACGACGCGGTCGGTGTGGCTCATCAACGTGAGCTGTTCGGGCGCAATGTCCTTAAATATGGCGGAGGCACCATTAAGAGTAGTCTCTACGAGACCGTATTCGCTTGTGGAGCACGGCTCAACCTTGCCGTCGAGCAGATGCGTCATCAGATGCATGCCGTAGCAGATGCCGAGCACGGGGATGCCGAGCTTGAACAGACCGACGTCGCACGACGGCGCACCGTCAGCGTATGCGCTGCTCGGACCGCCCGTGAGAATGATGCCGATAGGGTTGCGAGCCTTAATCGTTTCCAGCGGAGTGTTGCCGGGAATTATCTCCGACGCGACGTGACACTCGCGCACGCGGCGCGCTATGAGTTCCTTGTATTGACCTCCGAAATCGAGGACAAGCACGAGTTGATTTGCCATATTTTCAATCTTCCTTCCTTAGTTCGGGAGTTGTTTCCTGCCGACGAGCAGTCTCGACGGCGGGAAAGAAAACCGGTTTGAAAGATTCGTCTTTCAAACTATCTTCCTTCCTTGTTCGGGAAATTGCCGCCGTTGCAAGTACGGCACGGATTTTTTACGTAATAATGGCCACAAAGTGACCATTATTACGGTTTATTTCATTAGTGGTTTACTTAACGCTTAACGCGAACGATGGCAGTGATTTCAATGCCGTCGATGGTAATCGTCAGCTTGGAGTTTGCCACCTTAAAGCCCGTAACCTTGGCGGACAGACCGTCAACGTCGGGCACGACATCGAAAATCGTCGTGTCGGCGCTTGACCAAACGGGCTTGACGCCTTCAATGCCCTCCGGGTTGAGCTTGACCTTGAACGTCAGCGTCTCGCCGACCTTGATAGAGAAGTCGTAGTTGCCCGAATCGGGGTCTCTTGCGACCTCACCGCCGCCGAAGATTAGACGAACCGATTCAAGAGTCGGCACCGGCGTAGCGGGCGGGGGAGTCTCGATGACGGGCGGCGGCGTGTATTCGGGGTTTTCAACGCTGTGCACGTCGTCCTCACCGACGACATTCGGCGTGGGGTCAATGGGCTCGGGCTGATTCGCGCCGTCCTTGATGCTGGAAACGAGCAAAACGGCGACAGCGGCGAGAATTATTACAAGGAAAACAGTGCCGACAATTACTTTGCCCTTCAGGTTGTCGCGGTCGCCGGCATGCTTGCCGGCACTGCCGCGCCTTGCGCCGCAATAAGGGCAACGTGTACGCAGAGCGGAGTAGTTTTTGTCGCAACGTCCGCACTTAACGTCCGCAATTAAAGCCATAATTCAAAATCCTCACTTTCGTAGATGACAGCCGAGGCTCGGCGAGGACGCAACGCCGCAAAGCGGTGCATCGCGCCGTACTTCGGCAGTTATTTCTCGACGATTGCATTTGTGTCGCGCGCGATAACGAGCTCCTCGTTCGTGGGAATGACGAAAACACGAATGGCGGAGTCGGGGGTGGAGATTTCAACCTGCTTACCGCGTAGCTTGTTCTTTTCGGCGTCAATCCTAACGCCGAAGCACGCGAGTTGCTCCGCAACGGCCTCGCGAAGCTCGGGAGAGTTCTCACCGAGACCGGCCGTAAAGACGATTGCGTCAACGCCGCCGAGCGTTATCATATAGCTGCCAACGTACTTGGCGACGCTGTAGCGGAAGATGTCAAGCGCAAGCTGCGAGCGGTGGTCGCCCTCGGCGGCCTTCGCCTCAACGTCGCGGAAGTCGGACGAGACGCCGGAGACGCCCTGAATGCCGGACTTCTTGTTGAGCACCTCAAAGATTTCCTCGCGCGTCATCTCCTCGTTGTTGGCGACGAATTCGATGATTGCGGGGTCGATGCTGCCAGAGCGCGTACCCATCGGCAGACCCTCAAGCGGCGTGAGACCCATCGTCGTATCAACGCACTTGCCGTCAAGTACTGCGGCGATGGAGGAACCGTTGCCGCAGTGGCAGGTGATTACGCGGCTGTTCGGGATATTGCCGAGCATCGCAATCGCCTCGCCGGAGACGTAACGGTGGCTCGTGCCGTGGAACCCGTAACGGCGAACGTTGTACTTTTCGTAGTATTCGTACGGGATAGCGTAGATGTACGCTTTTTCCGGCATTGTTTGATGGAACGCGGTATCGAACACTGCGACCTGCGGAACGCCCGGCATAACGGCTTGACAGGCGCGAATGCCCATTAGGTTCGCGGGATTGTGGAGCGGACCGAGCGGGATGTTATCCTCAATCGCGGCCATGACAGAATCATCAATCAGCACGCTCTCGGAGAAGGCTTGTCCGCCGTGCAGGACGCGGTGACCGACTGCTCCGATTTCCGTGAGGCTCGTAACAACGCCGTATTCCGCGCTCGCGAGCTTTTCGAGAACGGCGGCAATCGCCTCGGAGTGCGTCGGCAAATCGATATCCTCGTTAAAAACGGGCTTGTCGTTGACGAGCGGCTGGTGCTTTAGATGGCCGTCGATGCCGATGCGCTCGCAAATTCCCTTTGCGATAACGGCTTCTGTCGTCATGTCATAGACCTGATACTTGAGCGAGGAGCTGCCTGCGTTTATAATGAGTACGTTCATAATGTAAAATGACCCCTTGAAATAATTTTGTTAATACGTTACAATAGTAAAAGTTAATTACACCCTATAATAATCCATTTCACCGCAAATATCAAGCTAAAATTTCAATTTTTGTGAAAATAAGGGTATTATGAGTAAAATAAAACGGAAAAACCATATAATTGCCGTAATTTGCGAGCTGAATCCGCCGCACGCGGGGCACGCGAACTTGGTTGCGCAGACGCGACACGCGTATCCCGATGGCGCGGTCGTCGCGATAATGTCGCCGAATTTCGTTCAGCGCGGCGAACCCGCGATTTTCGCAAAGCACGCTCGCGCGGCGGCGGCTCTTGACATCGGCTTCGATCTCGTGATTGAGCTGCCGATGCAATTTGCGCTGTCCTCCGCCGAGGGATTTGCCCGCGCGGGCCTCGCGCTCGCCGTCGCAATCGGCGCGAATACGCTCGCTTTCGGCGCGGAATGCGGCGACCTTGATGCGCTCAAACGCGCCGCCGACGCGCTGAACTCAGAGGAATGCGAAGCGCGTACTCGCGCTGAGCTCGCGCTCGGTGCGTCCTACGCGCGTGCGCGACAGGCGGCGCTGGACGCGATTCTCGGCGACGGCGCGGACGTGCTGCGCTCGCCGAACAACCTACTCGGCATCGAATACATTCGTGCGGCGGCGCGAATTGGCGCAGAGTTTGGGTTTTTCGTAATCCGCCGCGAGGCGGGCGTTTCCGCGACGGCGGAGCGCGCTAAAATCCGCGAGAGCGGCGACGCGATTGCGATGCTGCCCGAAAACCTCGATGTTGCGGTGCTGTCGCGACTGCGCACGATGAGTGTAGACGATTTCGCGCAAATCGTCGGAGGCGACGATGGCGTTGCCGAACGCGCGGCGCGTTACGCGCCCGCCGCCGCGAGCATCGATGAGCTTGCGCAGAGCATCAAAACAAAACGCCACACGATGTCGCGCGTGAAGCGGTTTATTCTCGCGTCCGCGCTCGGAATAACGCGCGACGACGCGGCTGCGCCGCAATACCTCCGCGTCCTCGCCGCGAACGCAACGGGGCGAGAGGTGTTGCGCACCGCTGCGCCCGTGGGGGACGGGTTATCCGTCCCGTCGCCGAACAACGCACTGCCTGTCATCACGAAACCCGCCGCCGCGCGCGATTTACTCGCGCTCGAAGCCGCTGCCACAGACTTGTACAACCTCGGACAGGGTGATGTAGCACTGCGCAAAGGCGGCACGGAATGGCGCACATCACCGATTATGCCGTAGGGGGAGCACGCCGAGCGCCCCGCACTCCGCCAAGCACCGCATCGTAGGTGCGGCACAGACGGGCGATTGATAATCGCCCCAACGAATACAGCGAAAAACAAAATTAACATATAAGGAGACCACATCATGACAGTAACAGAAGCATTAAACGCACGCCACTCAATCCGCGTATACAAGGATACACCCATCGAACGCGAGAAATTCAACGCCATCTTCGCCGCCGCGGTACGCACGCCGTCGTGGGCAAATTCGCAGCCGTGGGATGTTTTCGTCGCCGAGGGCGCGACGCTTGACCGCATTAAGGCGGGGTTCCTTGAGCAATACGCCGCTGCCGCGCCCGCCTCGCCGGAGGTGCCGCGCCCGAAGGCTTGGCCAGAGGCCGCACTAGCGCGTCAGCGCGGTTTGCACCCCGACATGGTGCGCGACTGCGGCGACGCGGCAATGCAATTCGGCGAGGTAAACAAGAATTTCTTCAACGCGCCCGCCGTGATTTACATCTGCGTTGACAAAATCCTAGGCGAATGGGCGCTGTACGACATCGGCGCGTACACGCAGAGTGTCATGCTCGCCGCCGTAGAGCAGGGTCTTGATACGATTCCCGCCATCAACGTCGTAATCTACCCCGAGGTTCTGCGCCGCGAGCTGAATATTCCCGACCACCTGAAGGTCGCAATCGGCCTCGCCATCGGATACAAGGACGAGACGCACGGACTCAACAATTTCAACAGCTCCCGTAGCCCGCTGGAGGAAACCGTGCGGTACTTCGATTGATGTGAGGGGGGGGGAACCCTTTACAACGGGCGAACTGTGTTCGCCCCTACGAAAACGTAAGCAAAATCCCTGAAAATTGTGCGGTTATGATGTAACTGCACAATTTTTCTTGCCGTAATGCACGCGTTTTCAAGACTTATTTCGCTTGCATTCGCACGGCGGCTATGATACAATACTTCTCTTATGAATAACAACACAAAAACTCTATACATTGTAATCCCTTGTTACAACGAGGAGGCGGCGCTGCCGCAGACCTCGGAGGTTATGCTGCAAAAGCTCACGCAGCTGCGCGGCGAGGGGAAAATCTCGGAGCGAAGCCGCATCGTGCTCATCGACGACGGCTCCGCCGATTCGACGTGGGCATTTATCGTCGGACTGAGCGAGCGGCACACGGAGTACGTCGGCTTGCGACTGTCGCGCAATCGCGGCACGCAGAACGCGATAATGGCGGGACACGATTACGCTCTGGCGCACGACGCGGACGCGGTAATTACGACGGACGCGGATTTGCAGGACGACGTGAGCGCAATCGACCGCATGGTTGACGAACTCAACAACGGCGCGGACGTCGTTTACGGCGTGCGCAGTAAGCGAGCCAAGGATTCGTTTGCCAAGCGATACACGGCGGAGCGATTCTACAAGGTCATGGACTGGCTCG
>JGI994J12354_10003322_pt1 | contig 15086 bp, 10 predicted proteins | sample IntmicLarv3ML3BL_FD_12354 | JGI IMG/M metagenome (IMG submission 12354)
ACCGAAATTACATTTCAAGCGGCAAAAAACGCATTTAAAGTAGTGAAAGCATACCTCGGGTCGTCGAAACGCCAACCCCTACGATTCCGTAAGTTGCTTGCGTTGTAACATCCCCTTGTGTTCTTAATTGACATATAATTTGTTTTAGTGGGAAATCAGCCTCTGATATGTGCAATTATACACAGAATAATCGGGAGTGTAACTAAAATCCCCAAAAAACGTTCGCCCAATAAACAGGCTCTGTCCATTTATCATCAGGAATTAAAATTTTAACTGGTTTGTTTTCATGACAGTAAATACGGATTTTTTGTCCATATTTATAGTGTAAGCCAAGGTCTTCTGTATAATATCGGCTTTCATATTCAATTCCGTCAACTTTATATGACACATAAATATGGTATGGAGCAGCTGGAGTTCTTCTACTCATTGGAGTGCGTGGCATACATTTATTCATTTTTACAATAATTGCTTTTCTTTCTATTTTGTTTATTTTTATCGAATATCTTTCCACAAGGCAAAACAAAGGATAAACAAGCATCCAAAATGGTATTAATAGCATTAAGAATACCACTGAAAAATCAAAAATTAACCATATCATATTTATTTTCCCTTTCATTTTTGATTCTTCGATTAATTATAACATGACTATTACTATTTCGCAATTGTTATTACAAAATTTGCAGTCACAGAGCACCGAGGGACGGGGACATTTCAAGCGGCAAAAACGCATTTAAAGTAGTGAAAGCATACCTCGGGTCGTCGAAACGCCAACCCCTACGATTCCGTAAGTTGCTTGCGTTGCCCCGTCCCTCGGTGCTCTGTGACTGCAAATTTTGTAATAACAATTGCGAAATAGTAATAGTCATGTTATAATTAATCGAAGAATCAAAATGAAAGGGAAAATAAATATGATATGGTTAATTTTGATTTTCAGTGGTATTCTTAATGCTATTAATACCATTTTGGATGCTTGTTTATCCTTTGTTTTGCCTTGTGGAAAGATATTCGATAAAATAAACAAAATAGAAAGAAAAGCAATTATTGTAAAATGAATAAATGTATGCCACGCACTCCAATGAGTAGAAGAACTCCAGCTGCTCCATACCATATTTATGTGTCATATAAAGTTGACGGAATTGAATATGAAAGCCGATATTATACAGAAGACCTTGGCTTACACTATAAATATGGACAAAAATCCGTATTTACTGTCATGAAAACAAACCAGTTAAAATTTTAATTCCTGATGATAAATGGACAGAGCCTGTTTATTGGGCGAACGTTTTTGGGGATTTTAGTTACACTCCCGATTATTCTGTGTATAATTGCACATATCAGAGGCTGATTTCCCACTAAAACAAATTATATGTCAATTAAGAACACAAGGGGATGTTACAACGCAAGCAACTTACGGAATCGTAGGGGTTGGCGTTTCGACGACCCGAGGTATGCTTTCACTACTTTAAATGCGTTTTTTGCCGCTTGAAATGTAATTTCGGTATGTCGAGACGCCATACCCTACGACCCGATTTTCAGTTTTCAGCATACATTTTTTCTTGAAAATCTCTTAAGTTGCTTGCGTTGGGGGATGTCTCCATTCGTTCAAAATGTATAAGGACAGATAATATATATTTTATATATTCAAAATAAATATTAAAAAACGGAGGTAAATGAAAATGAGCAACTATCCCAAAATAGGCATAAGACCTACAATTGATGCCCGTCCTGTTGTCAGAGAGTCCCTTGAAGATCAGACAATGAATCTTGCAAAATCGGTTGCAGGATTTTTGGAGGACAATCTGCGCTATCCCGACGGTACAAAGGTGGAATGTGTAATAGCTCCCACTATCGGACGTGTGCCCGAAGCGGCTTACTGCGAGGAGCTTTTTGTGCGTGAAAACGTAGGACTTTCAATTACTGTTTCGCCCTGCTGGTGTTACGGAACCGAAACAATCGACCAGAATCCGACACGCCCGAAAGCAATTTACGGCTTTAACGGAACAGAGCGTCCGGGCGCAGTTTATCTTGCTGCCGCTCTTGCCGGACACAACCAAAAGGGCTTGCCCGCATTTTCGATATACGGTCATGACGTAAAGGATATCGGGGACACGGAAATTCCCGCCGATGTTGCTGAAAAGCTGCTGAAATTTGCACGCGCAGGACTTGCTGCGGCTATCATGAAGGGTAAAAGCTATCTTTCAATGGGCGGCGTATGCATGGGTATTGGCGGAAGCATTACAAACGAAGAGCTTTTCCAGAGATATCTGGGCATGAGAAACGAATATATTGATATGTGTGAGCTTACACGTCGTATCGAAAAGGGTATTTACGACCATGACGAATTTAAAAAAGCTTTTGCGTGGGCAAAAGAAAACTGCAAAGAGGGCTTTGATAAAAACGAAAATCCGCATACCAGAGAGCAAAAGGATGAAGAGTGGGAGTATGTCATTAAAATGGCAATTATCGCCAAGGATTTAATGCAGGGCAATCCAAAGCTTAAGGAAATGGGTTTTGCGGAAGAATCTTTGGGTCATAACGCTATTCTTTCGGGCTTTCAGGGTCAGCGTCAATGGACTGATTATCTTCCCAACGGTGACTTTATGGAAGCAATTCTTAATTCATCCTTTGACTGGAACGGCAGACGTGCACCGTATGTTGTTGCAACCGAAAATGACAGCCTGAACGGTGTTTCCATGCTTTTGGGTAATCTTCTGACAAATACCGCTCAGGTATTCTGTGATGTAAGAACTTATTGGTCGCCCGATGCGGTAAAAAGAGTTTCCGGTAAGACGCTGACAGGAAAAGCTGCAAACGGATTTATACATCTCATCAATTCTGGAGCAGCGGCGCTTGACGGCTGCGGCGCCGAGAAAAAAGACGGGCAGTCGGCAATCAAGCCCTTCTGGGAAATTACAGATGCCGAAGCTAAGGCTTGCCTTGACGCAACGGCGTGGAGTCCGGCTGATATGGGATATTTCAGAGGCGGCGGATATTCCTCAACATTCCGTACAAAGGGCGAAATGCCTATGACCATGGTTCGACTGAATATCGTTGACAAGTTGGGCCCTGTTCTTCAGATTGCAGAAGGTTATGCTGTTGATATTCCCGACGATATACACGATATTATCAATGAGCGTACCGATAAAACATGGCCGACAACATACTTTGCGCCGACAACAGGCGGAGCGGCTGCTTTTGAGGATGTTTATTCGGTTATGGCAAACTGGGGCGCAAACCATTGCTCGCTTTCATACGGTCATATCGGCTCCGATTTGATTACGCTTGCGTCAATTTTGCGTATTCCTGTATCTATGCATAATGTTGCCGACAGCGAAATTTTTCGCCCGACAGCATGGAGTGCATTCGGTACAAAGGATAAAGAGGGTGCAGATTTCAGAGCCTGCAAAACCTACGGAGCACTTTACAAGTAATTTTTACAAATTTCGAAAGAGGGGATAATGTATCAAAAATATATACATTCTCAATCCTACTTCAGGAGAAATGGGAAACTGTGACATTATTACAGCGCAGCTTAAAGCTTATTATGCCGAATCGGAGGAAGACTTTGAAATTGTTGTCACCTCAAAGCAAGGTGACGCAACAGAGTTTGCACGAAATTATGCGTCAAAGGGTGAGCCGATAAGAATTTTTGCCGGCGGCGGTGACGGAACGGTAAATGAAGTGCTGAACGGTATAGTTGGATATGAAAATGTCTTTTTGGGTGTTTTACCCTATGGCTCGGGAAACGATTTTGTTCGCCTTTTCGGAGGTGTAGAGCCTTACAGAAACCATTTCGGAAGCACGCATGGAAGCATAGTTCCGGTTGATATAATAAAATGCAATGACCGTTATTGTATCAATATATGCTCGGTAGGACTTGATGCCGATGTTGCGTTCAGAATGAGAAGATATAAAAGGCTTTTCAAGGGCGGATCTTACATACTTGCGGTAATCGAAAGTATGGTCAGAAGGCTTGGTGTTCATACGAAAATAACAATTGACGATAAGATTTTTGTTGAACAGAACATGCTGCTTGCACTTGCTGCCAACGGGCGCTTTTACGGAAACGGATTTATAAGCGCTCCCAAGGCTGACCCGTTTGACGGTATGCTTGATATTTTGATTGTCGATAAAATATCAAGATTCAGAATTATGTCATTTATAGGGAATTTTAAAAGCGGCAGACATGAGAAAATTGCAGGCTTTGTCAAGCAGTTCAGAGGCAAAAAAATGGTGATAGAAAGCAAAAAACCGCTTGTTTTTAACCGCGACGGAGAATGCGACACGGTCAAGGAAATTACAATAGAAATTATGCCGGCTGCAATCAAAATGATTCTGCCGGAGGGCGCAAAGATGAAGGAACTGATTATAGAATAACAGCATAAACAATTGAAATTTCCCCGTTTTTCCTGAAATTTTTTGGAAAAACGGGGAAATTCAGTCGGGATTCATATTGCTATTTGCATAACAATTTGATATAATTATCTGAAGTAACGTTTAAGAAGGTTTTAGCTGTATTTGTTTTAACGGATACGCGGTCAGCAAAAACGGAGGACAGTTTAATATGCTCGGATTAAAATTTAAAAGGATTCTTTCAATGATACTGGCGGTGCTTGTTTTTACAAGTTTACTTCCGGTGGCTTTGCTGTGTGCTTCGGCGGACTCAAGCGCATACGAGGTAGAAGAATGGATAACAACAAAAGCAGGCCTGCATAATATTCGCAATAACTTGAGCGGAAAATACGGACTTGATTGTAATATTGAGTTTTCACCTGCAGATTTTGCAGAGGGTGGGGCTTTCCATAACGGCGGAAAAGGGTGGGAACCAATCGGCAGCGACATTGACCATCCGTTTACGGGACTTTTATACGGAGGCGGATTCACAATATCGGGAATCTGCATTAACATATCAGGAGCATCAGATGTTCCTGCAAATGCCGGATTATTTGGTGTCAACAGCGGAAAAATTGAAAGGGTAGTACTGAAAAATGCAACAGTTACTGTCGATTCTACATTAGTGACTGCTGTCGGAGGACTTGTGGGAAACAATAGAGCAAACGGAAAAATTATCAGCTGTTACAGCAACGGTATTGTTTCGGCTGTTTTCAGAAATACGGCGGCATCGTCACTGTGGGCGGGCGGAATTGCGGGATGCAGCTCGGGAACGATAGAAAAATGCGATAACGAAGGAACGGTTTTGGTTTCCTCCACCGCACCGGGAGAGGGCATATACGCGGGCGGAATTGTGGGAGAGATTTTCGGTAAAACAGTTACAGAAAGCCGTAATACAGGAACGGTTTCTTTAACCTCAACAAGAAGCGGACAGGGAGACAGCAGACCTGCCGGAGCAGGCGGAATCGCAGGAAAAAGCTCTAATTCCGGTGTTGTTGAAAGCTGCTACAATGCCGGTGAAATTTCGGCTTCTTCAACATACAATTCATATGCCGGAGGTATTATCGGAGATAACGGTGTGGCGAAAATTAAAAATTGTTATAATACCGCAACAGTTTTTGCTTCGGGCGCAAGCGCGTACACAGGCGGAATCACAGGAAGAAACGCTGCGTCCGGTGAAATAAATAATACATACAACGCAGGAATAGTTTCTGTGTCGGCTTCCTCAAGCAATGCTTTTTCGGGAGGAATTACAGGAGATAATTCAGGTATGGCAGTTAATTGCTATTATCTTGACAATATAAGCAAGGGAACAGGAAAAAGTCCTGATATAGGTGTGAAATTGACATCAGCGCAGATGAAAATAAAAATGTCATATGTCGGTTTTGATTTTGACGCGGTCTGGGATATTACAGGACGAACCGATTACGAATTTCCGACATTACGCAGTCTTTATGATTATGAGGAAACCGCGGAAAACATGACGGATTTTTCAGGAGGAAACGGAAAACCGTACAATCCGTACCGCATAAAAACAAAAAATGATCTTGACAATATGCGAAAATATACCGGTGCATCCTTTGTTTTGGAAAATAATATTGATTTCAGCCTTTCCGACTTTGAAGAAACAGGCGGTTTTTACAATGGAGGCGAGGGTTGGATGCCTGTCGGCGAAAATGACACCAATGCTTTTTCCGGTTCGTTTGACGGCGGCGGATATAAAATTTCAGGGATTTTGGTAAATGCGAAGGTCAGCAGAAAATATTCAGGTCTTATCGGATATAATGCGGGAACGGTGAAAAATCTTGAGCTTTCGGGAGTCGTGACTTCGGCAGGAACCCACGCAGGCGGCTTTGCCGGATATAATAACGGTATTATTACCGGATGTATCAATAACAGTGCCGTTTCCGCCTCAGCGCATGCGGGCGGAATTGCAGGCTTTGGAATGAACGGGAAAATCGAGAACTGCCGCAATACAGGAGCGATTTCCGCGACTGCCACGGCAGGAGGAATCACAGGAAACAATTGCGGCGAAATTGTAAATTGCTATAATATCGGAAGGGTGTCAGGGAACACTGCGGGCGGTATAACAGGGGAGAACAGCGGAACAATTACCTCAAGTCATAATACAGGAACAGTTTCGGGGAATTCACAGTCAAGCACTTGTATCGGAGGAATTGCAGGAAAAATTACAAGCGGACAAATAACAAAAAGCTATAATACAGGAGACATTTTGTCAGAGTCAAATACTTCTGTTCGCGCAGGAGGAGTTGTCGGAGAAAAAAGCGGCGCAAGTACAATTTCAGAGTGCTATAATTCAGGAAAGGTTTCGGTTTCTGTTGCGATGTATATAGGCGGAATCGCAGGAGAAACAGGCGGAACAGGAAGCATTGGAAACTGTTATAACGATGGAACGGTTTCTTCGATTACATCAGTTTCAGATGCAGCCGCGGGTGGAATTTCCGGATATAATTATTCAAGCAATATAGAAAATTGCTATAATGCAGGAGCGCTTCCCAATTCGACAGGAAGCTTTAGCGTGGGCGGAATTTTGGGAGAAAATGCCGCCTCGGGAACAATTGTTAATTGCTACTATTTGAATACGGCAAGCAGGGAAACAGGCAAGGGCGGCGGTACCGAACGTCAGGAAGCAAAATGTACAGATGCTGCCATGAGACTTAGCGATACATTCAGAAATTTTAATTTTGATACAATATGGATTGAAGCATCCGGTCAATATAAGTATCCTCAGCTTAGAAATTGCACATATGTTTTGCCGAATAAAATTGAAATAACAAAGCTGCCGGATAAACTCGAGTACGAACAGGGTGAAGCTTTTGACGAAAAGGGAATGGAGATAACTGCTTATTACGATGATGGCACAAAGAAAATAGTGCCGTTTAATGAAAAGGATTCTTTTTCTTTGGCTGGATACAACCATGTTACAAAAGTACTGGAAGAATCCGGAGAAAAAACGGTAACAGTCGGATATAAGGGCTTTCAGGATACCTTTACGGTTAAGGTCAACCCGAAAAGGGTAGTCAGAATAGAGCTTGATACAGTCAATTCATTACAGAAATTTGAATTTACCGAAGAAACAAAAATAAATCTGTATGACATAAAGCTGATTGTCTATTACAGCTACGGCGATGAAAGAAAAAATACTATGCCCAGAAGCTTAACTGTAGATATAGATACACCGTTTACAATTATACCGTTTACAGTGTTGGGGGAACAGTATGTAACGGCGCATTATTACGACACAGCGTATCCGGATGATATAAAGTCGGTCAATGTTCCTGTCAATGTAATTCCGAAAACGATTGACAGAATAGAGGTAGATACAGCAAATTCGATTACGGAATGCTTTCAGGGGCAGACGGTTTCGCAGTCCGATGTAAAGATAAAGGTTTTTTACAATAACGGCACATCTGCCGATAATATTACTCCCGATTCGATAATCGGAGATACCACGGAATTCGGTACAGGAAAAATTTTGACCGCTGAATATCGAGGTGCAAGGGCTGATTTTACAATAGATGTAATAGAAAAGGTTGTAACAAGCATAACGGTTGATGACAGTCAAAATAAAACGCGTTTAATTTATTTTCTTGGAGAGCAAATTAAGCTTGAAGAAATAATAATTATAGCTTATTATAATGACGGCACAGAGGCTCTGACGAATCCGGACGAAATAGTAAGCGGAAATACCTCAACAGGGGGAGACAATGTAATAACTGTATCTTACAAAGGCAAAACAGACTCATATACGATACATGTTAATGTAGCTGTGCTTCAGCAAATAAGGATTATCAATCCGCCGACCAAGCGAAGCTATGTGGAAAACGACATGATTAACACATCAGGCATGGTTGTGATGGCAGACTATAAGTATGATTCGGGTGAAGAATTTTCGAGTGAGATAAACACAACACTCACAATTATATACGATTTTGGGACAGTAGGAACAAAAACGGTTACAGTTAGATATATCTCCGGAGGTGTTACAAAGGAAGATACATTCACAGTAACGGTAACCTCACGTGTTCCCGCGAATATAACATCAGGTACATACACCATAAGCGGCGGATTTGCGAGCGGATTGCTGCCCGGCATAACTGCCGCAAGCTTTCTTTCAAAGCTTAATGAGTCTGCATTTATAAAGCTTTACAACGGAAACTCCGAAATAAGCGGAAGTACAAAAATCGGTACGGGAATGACTGCAAGGCTTATGGACGGAAACACAGTAAAGCAAAGTGTTACAGTGGTTGTAAAGGGTGACCTTACAGGCACAGGTGAAACAAGCGCGTTGGGACTGCTTAAGCTTAAACGGCATATATTAAACATCGAAACTCTCAAGGGGGCATGGCTTCAGGCGGCAAATGTTGACGGAAACGCGAGCGTTGACGCACTTGATTTGCTTAAGCTTAAGCGTGATATACTTGGACTGGAGAGATTAAAGTAATCGCAGTATTTTGATGCAGTTAAAAGCTGATAAACCCTATCGCTGTGTTATTCTGAGCTTGTGAAGAATCCCTCCGTCGTTTGTCATCCTTGAGCGAAGCGAAGGATCTTGTGCTCCGAATTAGAGCCTTCCGGAAAAAGATTCTTCGCCGTGCTCTGAATAACAAGCAATCGAAGAATCTTTTTCCACAGTCTAAAAATAGAGCGAAAGATCCTTCGCTTCGCTCAAGGATGACACGACGAGGGAATTTGTCATGTTTTAATTGTGTCAAAGCAGTAAGATTACTTAAAATAAGGGGATTTTTAACAATGAAACGTATTATATGTATGGTTGCCGCACTGATGATTTTGCTTTCCGCTTTTGCAATGATGAATGTTGCGGCGGCAGGAAGCGTCAGCGTAAATTTGTCTGCAAGTCCTTCTTCTGTTCGTTCAGGCGATACAGTAACCTTGTCGGTCAATCTTAAGGGTGTTTCAGGGGCAGGCGGTGTTGCGGCGGGTACGGTTGTCGTTTCTTACGATTCGTCAAAGCTTGCGTTTCAGTCGGCGGCGATAGGAATGGGTAAGCCGGCTGCTGATTTGGATGCAAATAATTCGGGCGGAAAGGTTAATCTTCTTTATTTGGACAATAAGGGCGGGAGTAACGGATTTTCCTCTGACGGTGCTATGGCGACAATAACGTTTAAGGTTAACAATACCGAACCCGGTTCTGTTTCCTTTTCGGCATCGGCAAGCGGTTTTGGAGATAAAACTGCGACAGGTATTTCCGCAACTGCTTCAGGAACAAGCCTTACCATCGCACCTCCTCTTGCGGGAAACAACAGCCTTTCCGCGCTCACTGTCTCAAATGCAACGATATCTCCGGAATTTAACAAGGACACAATAAACTACACAACGACCGTACCTTTTACGGTGGAAAAGCTTGATGTCAAGGCAACTGCGGAGGACGTGGGAGCAAAGGCTGCGGTAAGCAGTCCTACGCTTAAAGCCGGTGCAAATACAAACGTAACAGTAACGGTTACCGCCGCAAACGGAAGCAAAAAAACCTATACGATAAAGGTAATGCGCGAGCAGGATCCTGATTATGACATGAAAGTCAATAATAATCTTGCAACCCTCACTGTAGCAAATGCAACACTTTCGCCTGTTTTTGACAAAGCAACAACAAGCTATACCGCCGAGGTGCCGTTTGATGTTGAAAAGCTTGAAATACAGGCAACGGCTGAAATCGCCGAGGCTAAGGTGGCTGTCAACAGCCCTGAGCTGGCTGTCAATGCAGCAACCAACGTAACGGTTGTTGTTACATCGGTAAGCGGGGCAAAAAAGACCTATACAATTAAGACGACAAGGGGACAGGATCCGAATTTCACGGGCAGTGCGGAAAACACTCTTTCAACGCTTGCGGTCGAGGGATTTTTGCTGTCACCTGTGTTTGACCCTGCGGTAACCGAATATATTGTATGGCTTCCTTATGAAACAGAAAGCTTAAAGATTAACGCTGTTCCGGTTGACGAAAAAGCAAATATAGAAATATCGGGCGGAGAAACCCTTGAAGCCGGACAGGATAATACCGTGACAGTTACATGTATTGCAGAAAGCGGAAGCCGCAAGCAATATACCATAATCGCAAAACGTGCTCCTGCGCACGGCGAAGAGGGGAACAATCAGGGAACGATTTTAAGCACCCCGACAAACAATAAAAACGATAAAAAATCCTCGGGAATACCGATATTACTTGGTATTGTTATGATCATCGGAGGTATTGCGCTTGGTTTTGCTACAGGATTTATTTTAAGAAAGCCTGCCCCGAAATATGCGATGCCGCAATATGCAGCACCCCAATATGAAACGCCAAAAAGCGAACCGCTGACGTATGATGAATCACGCTTTTCGGATAAAGATGAATAAAAGGAGTAATAATTTTTGGAGACAAGAACACTTACAGAAGGCTTACAGGGTATGATACCGGAAGAATTTGAATGGACACTTGCATTTTACTCGGCAAAAAAAGGACGGGACGGCACAGATTTGGATTTTGGAAAAATCAAAATGACAGATATAGCATCCTTTGCCGACACAATAAGAATATCACTGCTTGAAAAAACCTTACAGGAAAAATCGGTTGCCGATTACTCGCCATTTCTGACAAATGACAATGTCGGAGCGCTGGAAATATCAAGCGAGCTTATACGTGACTCGGTAAGTGATATATTCACAGGTATAAACGGTGCTTTTCCTCAGTCGGTTGAGGATTATATATCCGGAGTTTATTCAGGACCGAGCGGTTATGCTTTTTACGGCGAAAAAAAGGACGAAAATGAAAATGTTACCGACAAGGTGCTATTTATGCGCCGTACAAATCCGATTCAAAGGGCAGGAAAATCGCGTGTCTGCACAACAAAGGGCGATTCACTTGTGACGGCAAATATGCCTGTGATTAAATTTACGCAAGCGGTTGATTTGCTTATTATAAATGATGTGTGCTATTTTATTACAACCAATACAAACAAGGATTTCGGGCTTGAAAGCCGCCATTACGCTATTTGCGCAAAGCGTATGGCGCTTATCGCCGAAAAGGGTATTGTAAGTAACTATGAGCAGTTTGAATCGGTCTCAATGAACGGTAAAAATGTACGTAAATATCTGGATTTTGACAAGGATGTTCTGGAATATATTGAAAGACTTTCAATTGTTGACCGTGAAGAGTTTTTGAGCACCTATGGGATAATACTTGATAACAGCGGACTGATGGACACAAACGACCCCGAGCAATGCGAACTGATTGTGGACCTGCTTTGCTGCCGCAGCTGCCTTGATGTGCTTGGAAGGTTTGCTGTCGCCAACGGTGTAAGTGTTCGGGAATAGAAAGAACAGGAGAGAGACCATGAACGAAACACTCAAAACAATAAGTGAACGGTATTCCTGCCGCTCGTTTAATGAAAAAAAGCCCTCGGATGAGGACTTAAATCAAATTGCCAATGCGGTAATTGCGTCGCCAAGCGGAATGAACCGTCAGAATTGGCGTGTAATTATCGTGAAAAACCGTGAGCTTATAGACGAAATGGAATCCGAAGGAATGAATGTTTTGGCAGCTATGCCGGATCAATCAACCTATAAACGCATAATGTCAAGAACCGGAACGCTTTATTACAATGCACCGTGTATGATGATTTTTCCGATAGAAAAGGCAGAGCCGGCGGGAGCAGAGCTTGTTGACTGCGGTATTGTTTCACAGACGGCGGCGCTTGCTGCGACCTCTTTGGGTATTGATAATGTTATATGCGGTCTTGCAGGGCTGTGCTTTGCGACCGAAAAGGCTGACTGTTTCAAGAAAAGACTGGGTTTTCCGGATGGCTTTGAATTCGGGTGTGCAATTTTGCTCGGATATGCCGATAAGGTGACTGCTCCGCATGTGCCCGATACGTCAAAAATCAGTATTGTATTATAGGTCGGGTTTTCGTTGGCAGAGTGGAGTTAAATAAAAGAAGGGGCTGTTGCAAAACGGTCCCTTCTTTCATTGAATAAAAAATATTTAAAAAAATGCAACATTTTGACCCTTTCAAAAGATATGTAAGTGAAAGGAGGTTTTGCGATGGCTTGGCAATCGTTACGTACGAACGATTATATTGACGGGATTTTAGAGAAATATTCGCAAATGGTATATCAGATAGCCTTTACAAGGGTTAAAAACAAAGCCGATGCCGAAGATATCATGCAGGACGTGTTTGTACGGTTTATCCGGTGCAAAACACAGTTTAACGATGAAACGCATATTCGCTCATGGCTGATAAGGGCTTCTGTCAATTGCAGTAAAAGCATGTTAAGCTCTTTTTGGCGAAAACAAACAGCAGAGCTTGACGAAGAAATGCTGGTACACATTGACCCTGACGACAGCGTATATCTTTGCGTTTTGGAGCTGCCGAAAAAATACAGGACAGTTATTATCCTGCATTATTATGAAGATATACCGACCGCGGAGCTTGCGAAAATCCTTAAAATAAAAGAGTCAACCGTAAGATCTCATTTGTTCAGAGCAAGAAAACTGTTAAAGGAAAAGTTGAAGGGAGATTATTTGGATGATATGGAATAAACTTAAAAAAGAGCTTGACGGCGTAAAACCGGAGGACGCGGCAGTTTATATGACAGCGGAGCGAATGAAGTCAGCAACAGCAGAAAATGAGACGCACAGAGGGAATTCATTGGTGTGGAAAACCGCGGTTTCGTTTGCAATGGTGGCCGTAATTGTGTGCGTTGGTGTTTTTGGAATGAATCCGTTTAAAAAGACAGCACAGGTCGATTCGCCCTTTACGCTTGTGGCGTATGCGGCAGAGGATAATGTTATAAGTGAAAACGGTCAGTTTAATAATTCGAGCAAGAAAATGCCCCTTGAACATGATATGGAGGTTGTTTTTCCAAAGGATATAAATATACTGGACACACTTCGCAAACACATATCAAGGGAAACTGATGATTTATTGGGAGAGAAAAGAGAGTCAGGCGCATCGGAGCTTGAAATTGAGTACAAGCGAGAGGTGTTTGGTCAGTATGCGCTTAAATGTGAAGGCGTAAATTTAAAGACAGTTACATTTGAATCAGAGGATACTGTACTGACCTATTTTGACAACGAATATTTTGAACAGCTTAAAGAACAAGGACTATTCGCAAAAAACGATGAAATTCATGTCGGAGAGCTTACTGTTTTGCTAAAAAAGGACGAAACACCTGTAAGTCAGGAAATAGTCAACAAGCTTTTTAAAATCGACAACAAAGTCACAGGAAATCCGGGTGCGTTTTTCTCATGGACATGGAATTTTCCGGAAGATTATTATGCAAATGCTGAAAAAAGCGGTAACTATGAGTATGATAATATTTCAATACTTGTAACAGCTGAAACCAATGACGGCACAATTGCAAAGCAAAGACTGAAAATCAGCATTGATAAAGACGGTGCAATCAAAGCAAAAACAGAAGCGGTAAAATAATTTCTACTTTGTGATTCTCCAAACTCCAAGGCTGCCCATCACAATCGGAACGGCTGCGAAAACTGCGGTGAAAATCGGAGAAAAGGAGCCTGTGTAAAGTTCATTTGCCGTGAAAAGGGGAAGAAGCGTAAATGGATAAACAAAGCCGATTCCCATAAGGTATAAAACTACAGGCGCAATAAACAGTGCCAATCCGAAAAGCATGGCGGGAATACTGCTTTTTACCGACCGTGATATTGCTAAAACTGCAAGCAAAAGTGCAATACAGACGGCTAATCGTGTCAGATACAGTATAGCAATGTATCCCCATATCGGAACAAAGGATGGAAAATGTGAAAATGCCGGAAGGCTAATAATTGGCGCGTTAAGCGAAACAAAAAATCTTTTGACAAGCAAAATGTCGGGAGCATACACAGCTGCAAAAAACGGAATGACGGTAACGACTGAAACCAATACCTTATTCTTGTTTGTTACTGATTTTCCAAGGGGCGCTGCGCCGATAATGCGCAGCGCTCCTGTTTTGTATTCAAGCGGAAATAACGCGCTGAAGCAGACAACGCATATCAGAATGAGCATAAGCGCCGACAGGGTGTCGTTATTTGCGGTTAATCCAAAAAGTCGGTTGTAACCTGTGTCATAAACAAATTGGGCTTTCGGATGCGCTTTTATATATTCGTAACGCTCCATAACACGCTCAAAGGTCGGTTTTGCCATAAGAATCGCATTGTATGAGGATGCGGTAACCTGTGATTGTTCAAAGGTCATCTGTCCTGATTCGACAAGGGCATTTATAGCGTTTACCGCCTTTTCGGCATCGTCATATTTTGTTTGCTCAGCCCGAAGGAACTCTTCCTTTTCTGACGTTATTCCGCCTGAAAGCCCGGTCATATAGCTTTTGTAATACGAGTCGTCAAAGGGTGTGTAAAATTTAGCGTCACGGCTTCCATACCACATGAAAACGATAAAAAGCACAAGAATCGGCAAAACCTTGTTTACAATCAAAAGCTTATAAAGCTCGTGTCTGAATATGCTTGCGGACGGACGGTATTTGAAAAGCGTGATTTTTTGCCAAAGCTTTTTAAATGGGATTTCACCGGACTGCATATTTTTCTTTTTACAGAAAACAATGCATACAAGCGTGAAAAGAATGAAAAAAACGACCGATATTGCCGTCCATACCGAAAGAATCAGATTTACGGGTCTGCCTCCGATATTAAGGTTTAAATAGCCTTGATACATGCCGTTTGT
>JGI994J12354_10003323_pt1 | contig 15084 bp, 10 predicted proteins | sample IntmicLarv3ML3BL_FD_12354 | JGI IMG/M metagenome (IMG submission 12354)
GTTGGCTGACCGCACTTTTATTCTATCAAAAGGAGTTTTTTTGCGCAATATCGCTCTAAGCTTTTACCCCCGGCACAGCCGGGGGTTTTTCACCTACAATATAAAATCTCCCGAATGTGTTTGGGAGATTTTTTTGTGCCATGGACTTGCAATATGACGATTGCGTCGCTATGCAATATTATGAATTTTATGATATTCCCCTACAAATCAAACAGCGAAACCTGGCTGCTCTGCGGCAATCCCTTAAAGCAACCATTGCGCTCCAAGCTATCCAGCGCGGTTTTACTGATTTTCGTGCGCTCGTGTAAGTCTTCGATGGAAAAAAATTCGCCCTTTTCGCGCTCCGATACAATCGTCTGCCCATTGACAACGCTGACAGCCGGCAGCGTACACAGCGGCGGCAGGATACCGTCCGCCGTCGGCATAAAATTCGTCGCGTGGGATTTATACAAATCAACAGGCACAAAATTCAGCCCGCGCGCATACATCTCCAAGCACAGCTCCAGTGCGGTATACACGCCTTCTTCCTTTGCCGAAGGCTTCTCCTTCGCGCGAATTTCCGCCATAGCGGCCTTCACCTTGTCTGCACCATAACACATCAGCTCTGCGTCAAAGTCACCTTCCGCGCGAATTGTGAAGTATGCGCAGTAGTACGCAGTGGGGTAGTGTACCTTAAAATACGCTACGCGGAACGCCATCATAACATACGCCACCGCGTGCGCCTTCGGGAACATGTATTTTATCTTGTTGCACGAATCAATATACCACTGCGGCACATTATTCGCCTTCATCGCCGCTTCATCGTCGGCGTTCAGCCCCTTGCCCTTACGCACCTTCTCCATAATATTAAAAGCCTGTTTCGAATCCAGCCCCATATCGATCAGATAAATCATAATATCGTCGCGCGTACAGATGGTTTCCGAAAGCACAGCCTCGCCGGTGCGAATATACTCCTGCGCATTGTTCAGCCACACATCCGTGCCGTGTGACAGACCGGATATACGCACCAGCTCCGAGAATTTCGTCGGCTTCGTGTCGAGCAGCATCTGACGCACAAACGATGTGCCAAACTCGGGTACGCCAAAGGTGCCGACCTCGCTGCCGATTTGAGCCTTTGTAACGCCGAGTGCGGTGGTGTCTAAAAACAGGCTCAAAACCTTCGCGTCATCCAGCTGTATCGTCTTCGCGTCAAGCCCTGTCAAATCCTCCAGCATACGGATAACCGTCGGGTCGTCGTGTCCGAGGATATCGAGCTTCAGAAGCTTGCCGCTTATGGAGTGATAGTCAAAATGTGTCGTGATGATATCGCTGTCTGTAGCGTCGGCGGGGTGATTTATCGGGCAAAACTCGTGAATATCCTTGTTGTGCGGCACAATCATAACGCCGCCGGGATGCTGACCGCTTGTCCGCTTTACGCCTGTGCATCCTGTCGCGAGATATTTAATATATGCATTATGCGCCGTGATCGAGCGCTCCTCAAAGTACTTTTTCACATAACCGTATGCAGTCTTGTCCGCGACAGTGCCGATAGTGCCCGCGCGAAATACATGCCCCTCGCCAAACAGCTCTTCGGTATATTTATGCGCCACACTCTGGTATGCGCCGGAGAAGTTGAGGTCGATGTCAGGCTCTTTGTCGCCCTCAAAGCCTAAAAATGTCTCAAACGGGATATCGTGACCGTCCTTAACAAATGGTGTTCCGCATTTCGGACACACCGCGTCGGGCATATCGCAGCCGGAAATGCCCGCAAACCCGTCGGGGAATTCGCTGTATTTGCAGCTTGGGCAAATATAATGCGCCGCGAGCGAGTTAACCTCTGTTATGCCCGACAAAAATGCGACAAACGACGAGCCGACAGAGCCTCGCGACCCAACGAGATACCCATCTTCAAGCGATTTGCTCACCAGCTTCTGCGCGATGATATACATAACGGAAAAACCGTATGTGGTGATGGATTTCAGTTCCTTATCCATTCGCTTCTGCACGATTTCGGGCAGGGGAGAGCCATATATCCTCTTCGCCTTCTCGTTCGACATCTTAACAATATCCTCCTCCGCGCCGTCGATGATGGGCGGAAACGTCTCCTTCGGCACAGGTATGATGCTCTCGACCATGTCCGCGATAAGGTTCGGGTTGCCGATTACCACATCATACGCCGTCTGTGAGTCGAGGTAGCTGAATTCGGCGAGCATCTCGTCGGTTGTGCGCATATACAACGGGGCCTGCAAATCCGCGTCGCTAAAGCCCTTGCTCGCCATTAGGATGCGGCGGTAAACCTCATCGGGCGGGTCCATAAAATGCACGTCGCCTGTTGCTACAACAGGCTTGCCGCACTTCTCGCCGAGTGCGATAATGTGCTTGTTTATATCTTTCAAAGCAGCGACGTCGTTCACATTGCCGTTGCGTATCATAAATTCGTTGTTGCCGAGCGGCTGAATCTCAAAATAGTCGTAAAAATCGGCAATTCGCGATATCTCCTGCTGAGGTTTGCCGGAAAATATGGCGCTGTAAAGCTCGCCCGCCTCGCACGCAGAGCCGATTATGAGCCCTTCGCGGTACTTGTTAATCAAGCTTTTCGGCATACGCGGCGTACGGTAAAAATGGTTGAGATGCGATTCGGATATCAGGTGATATAAATTTTTAAGCCCCACATAATTCTTAGCCAGCAGGATGATATGATGCGACGGAACGCCGCGAACATCCGCACTGCCGCTGAATCTGTCGTTGATTTCGGATACGTTGCGCACCTCCATCGCTGCAAGCATCTTCGAGAAATGTATAAATATTTTCGCAGTAGCCATCGCATCGTCCACCGCGCGGTGATGGTTGTTGAGCGATACCTTTAGGTGTTTTGCCACAGTGTTAAGCTTGTGGTTGCCAAGTTCAGGCAGCAGCTTCCTCGACAGCGCCACGGTATCGATATTGCAAACCTCAAACTCCTTGCCAATACGCCCCATCGCGGCGCGGATAAAGCCGGTGTCGAAGCTTGCGTTGTGCGCCACTAATACAGCGTCGCCGCAAAAATCCAGAAATGCGCCTACAGCCTCAGTCTCATCGGGCGCACCGGTTACCATTGCGTCGGTGATGCCTGTTAGCTCGGTTATCTTAGCCGGGATACCGTATTTTGGGTCGACAAATGTCGAAAAAGAGTCTCTGACTTCGCCGTCAACGACCTTAATCGCGCCGATTTCGATGATATGATTACGCTCTGCCGACAGACCTGTGGTTTCAAGGTCGAACACCACAAATGTGCCGGACATATCCTCGGCGCGCGGATACGACACAATGCCGACGGAATCGTCCACAACATAGCCCTCAACGCCGTAGATGATCTTGATGCCGTGCTTCTTTGCGGCATCGGCGGCGTCGGGAAACGCCTGAACAACGCCGTGGTCGGTAATCGCGACAGCCGTATGCCCCCAAGATGCGGCGCGCGCGACAAGCTCCTTAACAGGCGTTATGCCGTCCATCGCGGACATCTGCGTATGCATATGAAGCTCGACGCGCTTAACGTCAGCATCATCGGTCTTGGCGGGCGGAGCTTCCAGTTCGCAGATGTCGTACACCATAATTACATAGTCGCCGAGGTATTTGTCGTATGTAATATCGCCCGAAACGGCGATGTGTGTGCCTACTTTCAGGCGTTTTTCAATAGATGACTTAGTCGCTGCAGGAGCTTGCTGCATACCGCCCCGAAGCGGCATATCGCAAAACAGCTTCAGCGTAATCGCGCCGACATGATCTGAAATATCTGCGCTCACGATCCATGCCCCGGTGCGGATTTGGGTGTATTCCACGCTGAAAACCCTGCCGCTTGTACGCACCTTGCCAAGCTCGGGCGATATCTCGCTCAGCGGCGTGAGTGCGCCTTTTATCTTCTTGCCGAGGATGATTTCGCTTTTCGCGGAACCGCTGCGCTGTGATTTAAGCAGCTCAATACGTTCATCTTCCAACTGCTGCTGGCGGTCGGCATACTTTGCTGCGAGGTCGTCGTCGGATTCCTGCTCTTCGGAAGATGATTCATCCGGCATAGGGTCGCAGTCTATCTGAACGATATTTAGCCCAAACCTACTATGAAGTGAATGTTTGATTTCTCGGCTTAAGGTTTCGTCGAGTGCGCGGTGTACATACAACGACATACTTCGCTCTTCTTTATTTATCTTCACATTTGAAATTTCGATATTTTCCAGGATGGGGGTGATGTCGGGAATAAGCATTTCTAATGTTTGCATGGGCGTGTTACCTTTCCTATGTGTATTTTGTGGGAATTGGGAAAAACGCTAAAACTTCTTAATAAAATAAACCTTGTCTGTCAACTGAATCCCGTCTTCAAACATAGGCTCATTATAATGTTCGATAAAATAATTTTCAAGTCGATGTGAAAATGTAAATCCGCAACGTTCATAAAACGAAACGATACCGGGGCAGTCGCCTGTACCGACACACATCGCTGTGCCTTTATCTCTGTAAAATTCAAATATATGCGATACCAAACGCGTGGCATATCCGCTACCTTGAAACTGCTCATATGTAGCCAAGCTCTGCAGCTCAAAGCTTCCGCCGCCCTCGTCTGTCACAACGCATATGCTCTTTAAGTCGTCGTCATACAGAACAAAAAGAGTACCGCGGTCCAGATATTTGTCTATCATATCCTCTTGCTCGTCTGCTAACAGGAGCAAGTCTATAAAATCTTTTTTGTTTTCGGTAATGATTTTGATTTCCATAATATTGTCCTTTTTGGATGGTTTGTGCAATGCATTGTGAACGGTCCCATGGTCGTACGCATTATTCACGGTCAGACACAAGGTCTGCCCCTACGGCACAATATCACATATTCTCAATCTCATACATCAACGCCGAAACAATCTCGTGTTCGGCGACCTGCTTAAATATTTCACCTTTTTTAAATATAAGCCCCTTACTGTCGCCGCCGGCAATACCGATATCGGCATCCTTCGCCTCGCCCGGACCATTCACCGCACAGCCCATTACCGCAATTTTGATATCCTTGTCCATATTTTGCGTAAGCTCGGTAACGGTGTTTGCGATATCTATCAGCGCAATCTTGCATCTGCCGCAGGTAGGGCATGACACAATCTCCACGCCTTGACGACGCAGATTCAGCGATTTGAGTATCATTATGCCCGCTTCGACCTCGCGGATGGGGTTGTCTGTGAGCGAAACGCGGATCGTATCGCCAATGCCGTCTGCCAGAAGCGAACCGATGCCGATAGCCGATTTTATAACGCCGCTCTGGTATGTACCCGCCTCTGTAACGCCGAGATGCAGCGGGTAGTCGGTCTTTTCGCTCGCCAAACGGTACGCCGCAATCATATCCGGCACACTCGACGCTTTGAGCGATAGTATAGTATCGCCAAAATCGCAGTCCTCCAGCATTTTGGCGTGATTAAGCGCACTTTCGACCAATGCCTCAGGCGTCGCGCGTCCGTGCTTTTCAAGAATATCTTTCTCTAACGAACCGCCGTTTACGCCGATACGTATCGGAATACCGCGCTCCTTTGCGGCGTCTGCCACAGCCCGAACACGGCTCATATCGCCGATGTTGCCCGGATTTATACGCACTTTATCAACGCCGCCGCGCATACATGTGAGCGCAAGGCGGTAGTCGAAGTGGATATCCGCCACCAGTGGGATAGAAATTTGCTGCTTGATAGCGCTAATCGTCTCCGCCGCCTGCATATTCGGCACAGCGACGCGTGCGATATCACAGCCCGCTTCGGCAAGCGCGTTAATCTGGTTCGCGGTCGATTCCGCATCGCGCGTGTCGGTGGTTGTCATAGATTGCACTGTGATGGGCGAATCGCCGCCGATGGCGAGTCTGTCCGTGCCGATATATATGGTTTTGGTGTTTTTTCTCATACAGATACCTCCATTTATGCACCTAGCAGCCGCATAATGTCATTATACGCCAGCAATATCATCAGCACAATAAGCAGTGCGAATCCAATCAGATGCACAATGCCTTCCTTATCCGGCGGTATAGGCTTGCGGATAATCGCCTCAACAAGCAAAAACAGCAGTCTGCCGCCGTCCATTGCCGGGATGGGGAGCAGATTCATAATGCCGAGATTGACAGAAAGCAACGCAATCAGCATAAGCAACACAAGCCATCCGGCCCTTGCCGCAGTGCCCATCGTGTCGATTATGCCAATCGCGCCCATTGCCTGGTTTATCGGCATCTTGCCTGTTATAAGCTCATACACCGAGATATACACAATTTTTGCGTTGTAGATAGTGCGGTAAAACGATTCGCGGAGCGTGGCTCCGAAGCTGTTGGGCTTCGACGCCGCGTTGAAGCCGAGTATATAGCGTGATATTGTTTCAACATCGCCCGGTTTTGCGTCTGCTGCGGTTATTTCGTCATAGCTGAGCACAGTTGTTTCTGTAAGCCGATCGTTAACGTATTCTTCCATCACAACATTGTTTTCGTTAAACTTGAATATAATTTCGCTTTTAGACGGCATCACCGAAAAGGTCAAACGCTCGCCGCCGCGCTGTACTGTAACATCAACAGGCTTTGTGCCGTCGATCCTGTCCATATAAAACGAAAAATCTTGGTAGATATTCACAGTCGAACCGTTTAACGCAACAATCCTGTCGCCGGGCAAAATACCGGATTCGGCGATATATGAACCGTCGGTATAGGCATCTACAACCGGGACTGTGACTATCTTTGCATTGCTCACGATGATAATGAACAGGATAAATCCGAATATAATATTGAATATAGCGCCGGCAGACAAAACTACAGCACGTTTCCACTTTGCGGCATTTCTGAACGCACGCGGGCTTTTACTGGTCTCATCTTCGCTCTCCATACTGCAATATCCGCCAAATGGGATGCAGCGGAGCGAGTATACCGTTTCGCCTTTCTTCTTTTTAAATATAGCAGGACCCATGCCCAGGGCGAACTCGTTTACTTGAATTTTAAAAAGCTTGGCAAACATAAAATGCCCAAGCTCGTGTACAAAAATCATGCCTGTAAATGCAATCAGTGCAATTATTATCGTCCAAATAGTAGACATAAGAAAAATCCTCCGATTTCGGAAATATTAGGTTCGGCTCGCCAAGTCGATAACATATTCGCGCGCCCATCTGTCGGCGTTGTAGATGTCTTCAAGGCAGGCGGCTTCTGTGTTAGTATATGCATTCATTGCCTCGGCAATAACGTCTGCGATGCCAAGGAATGGTATTTTCTTTTGCAAAAACAGCGAAACCGCCATCTCATCGGCGCCGTTAAATACTGCGCTCATAGTGCCGCCTGCTTCGAGCGATTTGTATGCCAACGGCAGGGAAGGGAAGGTTTCATTGTCAGGGGGAGCGAAGGTTAGATTAGCCAGAGCCGCAAAGTCGAGCTTGCGGCCGTCAAACGCCATACGGTTTGGGTATGTGAGCGCAAACGCGATAGGCAGGCGCATATCGGGAAGTCCCATTTGTGCGATCACCGAGCCGTCGATATACTCAATCATCGAGTGGATAATGCTTTGCCGATGCACAACAACGTCGATTTGCGCGGGCGAGATATCGAACAGCCAGCGCGCCTCTATAACCTCGAGCCCTTTGTTTACCATACTCGCGGAATCAATCGTAATCTTTGCGCCCATATCCCAGTTTGGGTGCTTGAGCGCCTGCTCCGGCGTGATACCTTCCAGCTCCGAGCGTGATTTGCCGAAAAACGGACCGCCCGACGCTGTGAGTATAATGCGGCGAAGCTCCGATTTGTCTGCCATACCTGCGAGCGACTGAAATATCGCCGAATGTTCGCTGTCTACAGGCAGGATGGACACGTTGTTCTCTTTGGCGAGCTTACTTACAAAAGCGCCCGCCGCAACCATCGTCTCCTTGTTTGCAAGGGCTATATTCTTCTTTTCGCGTATCGCGCATACGGTCGGCTTTAATCCGGCGATGCCCATAAGTGCGGTTATAACGGTTCGCACTGAGCTATGCGCCGCGACCTCGCAAAGACCGTCTTCGCCGCACACTACCGTTGTGCTGGTGTCGGAAAGGCGCAGTTTTAAATCTGCATAGAGGCTTTTGTCGGCTATACAAGCAAGCTCAGGGCGAAATTCCCGCGCCTGAGCTTCGAGTAATGCAATATTTCGGTTTGCCGCGATGCCGACAACGTTTAGGTTTTGTTTTACAGCAGTAGTACCGCTGCTGCGTACAACATCGAGGCTTTGTGTGCCGATAGAGCCGGTGCTGCCAAGTATGGAAATGTTATGAATATTATCGCTCATAAAGATATCTCCTTCATTTCCACAGAAATATTATGAATATTATCGTTCATACGTAGATTTCCTCCATTTTCACGGAAATGCTGTGTTTTATCACCTCACATAACAAGCGGTATACCGTTCGCTATCAGCAGTTTTGCCGCGTAATAGATAAACGGAGCGATAAGGATAACGCTGTCAAAGCGGTCGAGTATGCCGCCATGTCCGGGCATGATATTGCCAAAGTCCTTAACACCGGATTGCCGCTTCATAAGCGAAGCCACAAGGTCGCCCAGTTGCCCAAGGCACGAAGCGATAAGCGCAACAATCCCAAGCGCAAGGTAGTTTATGGTTCTTCCGAAATATATCTGTGTTATAAGACCGAGTACTATGCTGAAAATGATAGCGGTGATTATGCCGCCGATAGAGCCTTCTACCGTTTTTTTAGGGCTAACTTGCGGCGCGAGCTTGCGCTTTCCAAATTTTTTGCCGATGAAATACGCGCCCGTGTCGTCGAGCCATGCGCAGACAAAGATAAGCAAAACATAGAACAGACCGCTGTCGAGGTCGCGCGCGCGGGTGATACAGATGGTGAAGCATGATATATATATGGTCGCAAACAACATGATTGCGATATCCGAAAATTCTGTTTTTTTGATGCCCACAAGAGCGAGCAGTATAAGGAAAATCACATAAATAACAAGTGCGCCAAGGAAATAGTCGAGGCTTTGCGACAGTTGGACGATAACCAAAAACAGTGAGCCGGCGCATCCCAGCAAGGTAAAAGTCCATCCATACCCAAACGCATGGAATAGTTCGAAAAGCATTATAAGTATAACAACCGATACGGAGATATCTAAAGCCCAGTTCGGCAAAAACATAACAACAATAAAAATCACAATGCCAAATGCGGCGCTTATAAAGCGGGTCATGGTGTCTTTCCACATAATGAATCACGATCCTTTCGCAAAGTATAAAATTAATTTATACTTTTAGCATAGAACAAGTCTACATTTTGGAATTCACTCGCTTCTTCCGCCAAATCGACGGCTGCGTGATTGATAAGCCAGTATTGCTTCATCAAAAAGTTTTTCGTTAAAATCGGGCCATAATGTATCTGTTGCATAAAATTCGCTGTATGCCGATTGCCACAACAAAAAATTGCTCAGCCGCAGCTCACCGCTGGTACGAATAATTAAATCCGGGTCGGGCATATCTGCGGTATATAGGTAGCTGCCAAATTGCGTTTCGGTAATGTTTTCGGGTGCGAGCGTTCCGTCTTTGATATCGCACGCCATCCGCTTTGCAGCTTGCAAAATATCCTCGCGACCGCCATAGTTGAGCGCAAGGTTCACAGTCATCTCGTCATTTGTGCTTGTAACGGTCTCAACACGCTGCATTTCTGCGCGTATGGCTTCTGAAAAGCGCGATCTGTCGCCAATTATGCGGATTCTTGCTCTGTCGCCTGCGAGTTCGGTTTCGGCATTCTTGAGGTATTGCAAGAGCAACGACATAAGGGCAGAAACCTCTTCGTCGGAGCGCGACCAATTTTCGGTTGAGAAAGCGTATACGGTCATATATTTTATGCCAATTTTGTTGGCGTATCGGCACAACTTTTTCAGCGTTTGCGCGCCGGCGCTATGGCCTGCACTGCGCGGCAAAAACCTTTTTTTCGCCCATCTGCCGTTGCCGTCCATGATGATAGCCACATGGCAGGGAAGCGGAGCATCTGAAATTGTGTGCTCGGGTCTCTTTTTTTTAAACAGCGGCATCTATGACCGTTCCTTTCAAACTTGTAATTATACGCAAGGTGTTTACATAATATAATTATGGAATTCTAAAGTATTAAACTTTCGTCCGTCAGTAGGAACGCTCGCCGCTCCTATACTTCCATTATTTCCCTTTCTTTCTTAACAAGCATAACGTCGACTTCTTTAATATAATCGTCGGTGATCGTTTGAATATCTTTCTCGATATCCTTCAAATCGTCTTCGGTTATCTCGCTTGCCTTCTTCTGCGCCTTATAATGCTCAACAGCGTCGCGGCGTATTGCGCGAACAGCGATTTTTGCCTCTTCTGCACGCTTGTGTATGCCTTTAACCAGCTCTTTTCTGCGTTCTTCGGTTGGAGGCGGGAAGTTTAAACGTATAGATTTGCCGTCGTTGTTTGGTGTAAGCCCAAGCTCAGACTTTAATATAGCCTTTTCAACTTCTTTGAGCGCACCTGCGTCCCACGGTGATACAACCAAAGTTCTCGCTTCGGGTACAGAAACACTTGCGAGCTGGGGGATAGGGGTGGGGGTGCCGTAATAATCTACCAAAAGCTTGTCTAGAACAGCCGGATTGGCGCGTCCTGCGCGAACAGCGTTAAGGTCCTCGTTGTAGATATTCATGGTTTTGTCCATCTTAGCAGTGATTTCCGGATAGTTAGACTTTGACATAATAAATACCTGCCTTTCTTAAAAGTGTAGTTATTATGCCTTACCTACAGCTAAGCCGTAGGTAAGGCACTGGTAATAACATTAAATTAAGTTTTTAGAAAATTATTTCTTAGGCTTCAATACCAAAAGGTCGCCGTTTGTTGTATGATTCTCTACCCAAAGTGTACCGTATTCTACTTCACTTGTAAGACCTATAGTACCCAATGTGTTGATGTCGTTGCCGCCTTCTCTGAACTTGAAGTTTTCAGCGATCTGTACTTCTGCGCCTGCCGTAGGATAGGTAGGAGTAACCCATACGCTGTATGTCTTAGCCTTCATGTCAATTTCTGTTCTGAAGTGATACTTATAGTTAGGAGCGATTTGAACCTTACTGTTAACATAAGCGCCACCGTTTCTAACGTTGATAGTACCGCTGGCAAACTGGATAAGGATGTTATACTGCTGGTAGGTCAAACCTGTGTCGCCCTTGCCTGCGTAAGATATAACAGAGTTAAAGTCTTCGTCTATATCAGGCGAGAATGTAAGGTCAAACTCTGTAACGATAGTATCTTTGTATGTCTTGCCCAGATCATATACAGAATCATCAGGATATCTGAATATGTACGGCTGCGGATGCATTGCAGTTGCAGGAGGTTCTGTTACGCCTTTATCCGGTATTACGTCTTCCAGCGGAGGAAGAGTTGGTGTTGCGTGAATATCTATCAGAATCGGAGTATCTTCGTCTATACCGAGTATAACTCTGCGCCAGATATCCTTGTACATGTGCCAGCCGCCGCCGTCGCCGAACTCCCAGTCGTCACGGCCATTGCCTCTTGAATAGGAATGATAACCGTTTTCGAGCTTAAAGATAAGATCTTCATGACCAACATATATCAGAGACATTAATTCTTCAGATTCCCAATCTCTGAGGGTCTTGAGGTTGTAAAGGAACGGAATAACAACGCTTGCTGTCATAACACAGTAGTTAGCGTCACTACGCATACCTTCAGCGTCGATAGATTTGAATTCCATCATCATACCCGGCATACCTTCAAACGGAGATACTGCGCCTTCTGTGATGATATAAGCATAAGCTGCTGTGCCTTTTGTACCCTCGGAGCTTGTTACGATAGGATCGTAGGAGTATTTAACGAGGTCTGCAAATATGCCTTCAACGTCTGAAAGAGGCATATTGAGATATGTGAACTCTTTCTTTACGCCGCTGCCGGTGCCGCCGGTGCCGCCTTGAATCAAGGAAACAGAACCACCTTTTTCCATAGCGCTCTTGCCGGTCTTTTCCCATGTGTTACTGATGTTTGTAAGACCTGCAGCTTTAAGCTCTTTGATGTAGTTCGTATAATTAAACGATGTGAATATCTCGTTTACTGTGTCTGCATCGCCAAAGTACATAACTGCGTTAAGAATCGGAAGCAGACCTGCTGCTCTGAAGTTCGGGTTCCAGCTCTTGTTGAAGTTACCAATAAGGTCAAGACCTGTTACATAATTGTTTGCATCGCTAAAGCCCCAGTTTGAGGATATAGCAAAGGATTTCATGATAAGGTCAACTTTGTTGATTTCGTCTGCGGAAAGTTGATCCCAAACAGTCGGTGTGTTCTTAGCCATAACGAGTGCGTTTGTGATAGCTGCATGACCCGGATACGGACCATTAGCACAGAAAGGCTCTTTGCCGCCGGAGATCAGGTTTCTGATGTGCTGGAGCGCACGATCGCTAGCCAAAACGCCTGCTTCGGATTTTGTGTCAGGGTCCATAGATGCTGCCAAACACAGATAGAACAGTGCATGTGAACCTGCTTGCTCTTGTCCGAGTGCGCCGAGGTTCGTATTTGTGTTGAAGTATACAGGTCTCTGAGCAAATGCTTTTGCAAGAACTTCGTCTGTCAAAGCAAAGTCGGACGAGTCTGCTTCCGGCAATTCGCCTGTTGTAAGTGCTTCTATCATAGCTTCAACCAATGCTGAGTCTGTTGCTGCGTCAATCTCGTCAACTGTGATAAGGATAAGACCGCGCGGATCCCAGAATACTTCTTTGCCGATGGACTCAGCCATAGCGCGAAGCGGAATCATAGTTCTGTCTTCGATGATTTGAGCAGGAACATCCAGCTCAGAAACTTCGCCGTTAACAGATATTTCGTTGCTGTCGATTGTAAGAAGGATGTCTGTACCGTCTAAGCTGATACCAACAGTTCTTGTGTCTTCTTCCCAGCTAACATCTGCGCCGAAACCTTCGGAGATAAAACGTACCGGAACCAATGTGCGGTCACCGGGAGCGATTGTTGGAGCAACGTCGATTGTGCTGATAGCTTTCTTCGCATACGCGTATTCGCTGCCAATCATAAGACCAACGCCGTCACCCATAGCTGCCAAAGCGTTGTTGCCGCCTGTAGGAAGCTTAGGAGGAGCGATAGTTGGAACTGTAGGAAGCTCAGGAGCTACATTTGTGAACACAACATCATCAAAGTATACTACAGTGCCGTCCAGGTTAACCAAACCGCCCCAATCAGTTGTGAATCTAACATAGTCAATTTTGTCCCAACCAATAGGTTCTCTAGCCACGCCTGCTCTGGAGAGATCAAAGGTGTACTGATTCCAGCCATCTTTTCTGATCTCAGCATTGAAGCTGTAGTAGTCTGAACCGTCTGTCGCTGCGTTTTCGCTCGACAAGAATATTATGAACTTAGCAGGCTTTTCAGAATCGCCGTAAGCCCAGAAGGTAAGGTGTGTATAATCCGTCAAATCACCAGGATTTTCGAAGTATATGTCCTTATTTGCGTTAGGATCCCATTTTGCGGAGAACGATGAGCCCTCGTTAACAATGGTCTTTTCTACGTCAAGTTTGATAGCTTTGATATTTGCTTCTTTGCTGCAATCAAAAGCTAAAAACTCTTTTTCGTCCGCAGCCGCTGCGGAAATGAGGAAACTAGCCGGCATGATACTGATGAGTAAACATACAGTAAGAAGAACTGCCAAAAACTTTTTCATACAAAATACCTTCCTTTTTTTTATATTTTTGTTATAAGAATAACCTTTAACTATGTACCAGTGTTCCGATTTTTTCGCCGTTTACAGCGCGAATGATGTTTTCCGGGTCGTCTAACCCAAACACCAAAATGGGGATGTCATTGTCCATACAAAGCGAGGTAGCTGTGGAATCCATAACACCAAGACCACGGTTAAGAACGTCGATATATGTCAGCGAATCGAACTTCTTAGCGTCGGGATTGATGTTTGGGTCGGAATCATATACAGCATCTACCTTTTTTGCCAGCAGTATGATTTCGGCATCCACCTCCGCCGCACGCAGCGCTGCCGCTGTGTCGGTAGAGAAGAAGGGATTACCTGTGCCGCAGCCGAAGATAACAACCCTGCCTTTGTTGAGGTGGCTAATAGCCTTGCCGCGTATATACGGCTCAGATATCTGGCGCATCTCTATTGCAGTTTGCACCCTTGTCGGCACATCTTTTGCTTCAAGCGCGTCGCACATCGCAAGTGCGTTGATCACCGTTGCCAGCATACCCATATGGTCGGCTCTTGTCCTGTCCATATTTTCGCCGGTACGTCCGCGCCAGAAGTTGCCGCCGCCTACCACCAACGCCACTTGGACGCCCATATCTACACATTTTTTTATTGCGGCAGATATGTTTGAAAGGGTAGCGGAGTCAAGACCTGTCTTGCCCGATCCTGCAAGGGCTTCGCCGCTGATTTTAAGCAAAACTCTCTTGTACTGTGTCTGCAATAACACTTACCTCCTTCTTAATAAAGTATCAATACTAAACACTGGTTTTGAAAACATTAAAACGCATCAAAACCGAATGTGGATAACGGCACAAAAACATGATTATGCCGTTAACAAAAATGCTTCGCACGAAACATTTTGAAAAAAGGGAACACAGCGTGTCCCCTTTAAACCGTGAGTCAGTCGGGAACACTCGCCATTCCCTTTTATTATATCACTACTTTACCATATTTGCAACTTCATCTGCAAAATTATCTTCTCTTTTTTCTAAACCTGCACCTTTTTCCAAACGTGCGAACTTGGTAATAGTGATATCAGCCCCTATTTGAGCGGAAACTTCCTTTGTAAACGAGCCAACAGTCTTGTCGCTGTCTTTAACAAACTCTTGGTCTACCAAGCAAAACTCTTTGTAGAACTTAGCAATTCTGCCTGCAACCATCTTCTCTGCGATAGCGGCTGGTTTGCCTTCGTTTATAGCCTGAGCCATAAGAATTTCTTTTTCTTTTTCAAGAGTATCGGCAGAAACCTCTGCGCTGTTAACATACTGCGGATTTACTGCCGCAATCTGCATAGCAACATCTTTTGCATACGAAACGAACTCCGGCTTAGCCGCAGCCGCAGCGTCTGCATCAAAGCCCACGATAACGCCGATTCTGCCGCCGCCGTGGATATATATCTGC
>JGI994J12354_10003324_pt1 | contig 15080 bp, 5 predicted proteins | sample IntmicLarv3ML3BL_FD_12354 | JGI IMG/M metagenome (IMG submission 12354)
CTGAGGGCGGATACGGCAAGCGCCGCTGCTGCCGCATCCGCAGGTTTTTCCGATCAGAGCCACATGCACCGGGTATTCAAACAGCATCACGGCATGACTCCCGGACAGTTCAAACAGGCCAGCTTCAGGCTGGAACTGTGACGAATTTGGCGAACAGAAACAGCCCTTTTTTCCCCGCCCTTACTTCATGCGGCTCATTACGGGCAATCACAGCCATGACTCCGGGAGCGTAGTAAACTTCTCCCTGGTTCATCAGGCATGTGCCGCTGCCCTTGATGACCTCGTGCAACTCAATGCTGCCGGGATGTGTGTGCAGCCCTATTTTGCAGTCTGGTTCGATCCGGACGAGGTGGCAGGTTAATAACCCGGCAGTCTGTTCCGCAGTGACAAGGTTCTTCAAAAATACTCCGGCAAAATCCTTGTGCGCATTCCAGGCGCAACTCCCCAGGTCAAGCACTTGTCCCGCATTTGCCAGAGCGCCATTGTCAAATTGCTGAAACAGGTCTTTTTCCATGATGCAGGCCTCCTTGTGGTAAATGGTATGGGAGGCAGTGTATCCGGACGGGATGCGTGCTTATTGTAAAAAATTGCCTTCGCCAGTTTTTTTTCCACATGCCTGATGCGTCAATTATTCGGATTCCAAATAAAACTTGCTTCCTGCAAGTTTTATTTGTCGGCTGCGGCGGGAGCGTAGTCCCGCCTTGCCTCCGAAATGCTGCGCATTTCGTGGCGACATCCTGTCGCCATTCCAATTCCAGATTAAAGCAAGTTTAATCTGGAATTGGAATTACAGAATGCGAAAAGAAAATCCCGGCAATTACAATTCAGTGATCACCGGGATTTTTTTGGCGCATGGCAGGGCTTTCAGGCCAAAAGGTCACTTGAGCCAGCCTTCCACCTGTTCCTTGTTGTTTTGCATGAACTTTTTGGCATTTTCCAGCGGATTGCCGTTCGCCTCGTTGTCGGCCATAAGCTTTTCAAGCTGGCTGGTATCGGTATAGGAGAATTTGCTCAGAAAGGCGTGGACCTCCGGCATGTCATCCTTGAGACCCTTGCGCGCTATGGTATGGATGACTTCTTCTTCTCCCAGGGATTTTTTTGGGTCCTCAAGGTATTTCAGCTGCCAGCGTCCGAACATCCAGTGCGGCGACCAGCCGGTGACCACAATCCATTTTTTATTGCGGATGGCGTCGGCAAGCGCGCCCACCATGACGGCATCGCTGCCGTCCATGAGCGTATACTTTGTGAGTTTGTAGTCCTTGACCGCTTTTTCCGAGAGTTGCATCAGCCCCGCGCCGGGGTCGATGCCGTATATTTTGCTGTCAAATTTGGCTTCGTTGCCCGGCAGATCGGCAATAGAGGAGATGGTGACGTAATCCGGCACCACCCAGCCAAGGCGGGCGCCTTTGGCAAGCGTGGAAAGGATCTCAATCTTGTCCCTGGTTTTTTCCAGGTAGGCGGCATGGGTGACAGGCAGCCAGGCCGTAACGCAGGCGTCGGTTTCACCGAGCGCGACAGACTGCCACATAATCGCCGCTGTTACAGACACCAGTTCCACCTTGTAGCCGAGTTTTTCTTCAATCACGGCTTTGGCCAGATTGCTGCTGGCAACAGCACAAGGCCATTCCACATAGCTTATTGTGACTGTTTTTGTCTTTTGGGCGTGAGCGGGAGAGAATACGGCCAGAAATAGCACCAGAACACCAGTCAGTAAAGCGAGAACAGATTTCATAGAATTCCTCCTTTCAAAAGTCATATAATTGCGTGATACATCTCGCCATATACGGCTTGCATGTTTATGTTTTTATTGAGATCCAGTGTATATGAGCAAGAGTGCATCACAACATCAGGGCTATATGCGTATTATACACATACCAAGCCGGAAACGTTATCGTCAAGCTTCTTAAGAAAACAACAGACCCGCAATTGCGCGGGGCAATAAAAAAGCCCGGCGGGAACCGGGCTTGAGGCAGTTAGTATACAGAACCGTTACTGATCGATATTGACCAGCAGGGGATCATCGGCCAGATCTTCAAGGAATTTGTCGGGCCGCTCTCTTTGCTCCGGCACCTGGATTTCCGAGTGCACATACTCGCGGTAGCCGGTGCCGGCAGGAATGAGCCGACCGACAATGACGTTTTCCTTGAGGCCGCGCAGGGCGTCGGACTTGCCGCGCAGCGCCGCTTCGGTGAGAACCTTTGTCGTTTCCTGGAACGAAGCCGCCGAGATGAAGCTGGAGGTGGTCAAGGACGCCTGCGTAATGCCGAGCACCAGAGGTTCGGCGGTTGCGGGCGTGTTGCCCTCGGTAACGGCTTTGGCGTTCTCGTCCTTGAACTCCTGCTTGTCCACCTGTTCGCCCACCAGGAAGCTTGTCTGGCCGGGATCAAGCACCTGCACCTTGCGCAACATCTGGCGCACGATGACTTCAATGTGCTTGTCGTCGATGCCCACGCCCTGGAAGCGGTACACGTCCTGAATTTCATCCACAAGATAGGCGGCCAGGAACTTCTCGCCCTTGGTGCGCAGTATGTCGTGCAGTTCGGGATGCCCTTCGGTCAGCAGTTCGCCCGCTTCCACAAAGTCGCCGTCACTCACGGTAATATGCTTGCCCTTGGGCACGAGGTATTCTTTGGTGTCGCCGGCTTCGGGCGTGACCGTGATCTTGCGCTTGCCCTTGGCTTCGCCGGCAAAGGCGACAGTGCCGTCGATTTCCGAGACAACCGCCATATCCTTGGGTTTACGCACTTCAAAGAGTTCGGCCACGCGGGGAAGACCACCCACGATGTCTTTGGTCTTGGAAGACTCACGCGGCTTTCTGGCCAGGATGTCGCCGCCTTGCACTTCCTGTCCGTCCTTGACCATGAGCAGGGCGCCCACAGGCAAGGAGCAAACGGCGGCAAGGGTGGTTCCGGGCTTGTTTTTCACTTCGCCGTTCTTGTCGCAGATGGAGATTGACGGGCGGTAGCCTGTGGTGCGGTATTCGATAATGCTTTGGGTGGACATGTGCGTGGCTTCGTCCACCTTTTCCTGGTAGGTCTTGCCTTCCAGAATATCGGTGAACTTGATGCTGCCTTCCACTTCCGCGACAAAGGGTTCGTTGAAGGGATCCCATTCGGCGATGAGCGCGCCTTTTTTGACTTCCTGGTTCTCGATGACCACGAGCTTGGAGCCGTTGGGCAGAATATATTTTTCGCGTTCGCGGCCCTGTTCGTCCACAATGCTCACCTGGCCGCTCTTGCCGAGCACCATGCTTTGCCCTTCGCGGTTGAGCACCGCCTTGACCCGGGAGAAGATCACCCGGCCGGCATGTTGGGCAACGATGCTGGAGCGTTCGATTTCACGCGAGGCCGTACCGCCTATGTGGAAGGTACGCATGGTCAGCTGGGTGCCGGGTTCGCCGATGGACTGGGCGGCGATGATGCCCACGGTTTCGCCGATGTTCACCAGGTGCCCGCGGGCGAGGTCGCGTCCGTAACAGTGGGCGCAAACGCCGCGTTCGGCCTGACAGGTCAGGGCGGAGCGCATGGTGAGGGAGTTGATGCCCACTTCGTCAATGACCGTGGCCACGTGTTCATCCACAAGCGTATTGGCCGGGAAGAGCTGATCGCCGGTTTCGGGATGCAGAATCGGATAGAGCACCACACGGCCAAGCACCCGCTCGGTCAGGCGCATCTTGATGTCGCCCCCCTTGACCAGGTGGGCGAACTCGATGCCGTCCACAGTGCCGCAATCATGTTCGCTGATGATAACGTCCTGCACAACGTCCACCAGACGGCGGGTAAGATAACCGGAGTTGGCCGTCTTCAGGGCGGTGTCGGCCAGACCCTTGCGCGCGCCGTGCGTGGAGTTGAAGTACTGGGAAACGTCGAGCCCTTCGCGGAAGCTTGAAATAATCGGCGTTTCAATGATTTCGCCGGAAGGCTTCGCCATAAGACCCCGCATGCCCGCAAGCTGGCGCATCTGGTCCTGGTTACCCCGCGCGCCCGATGTGGACATCATGTAAATGGGGTTGAAGCTCTGGTTGGTTTTCGTTTCGCCGGTTTTCTCGTTCACGACCACGTCATGGGAGATGGCCCGGATCATTTCTGTCGAAACATCCTGTGTGGCCTTGGTCCACACATCCACCACCTTGTTGTACTTTTCAGTACGGGTGATGATGCCGTCGCGGTACTGGCGTTCGATGTCTTCCACTTCGGCTTTGGCGGTCTCGATAAGGGTCTTCTTGGCTTCCGGGATCTTGAGATCCTTGACGCCGATGGTGACGCCCGCTCTGGTGGCGTATTCGTAGCCGAGATCCTTGAGGCGGTCGCAGAGGATGACAGTGGCCTTGGTGCCGGCGTCGCGATAGGCGGAACCCACCAGACGGGCGATGTTCTTTTTGGTGAGCACGCAGTTGACCAGTTCAAAGGGAATGCTCGACGGCAGAATGTCGTGCACCAGAATGCGGCCGGGCGTGGTGTCCAGCAACTGGCCATCGATGCGCACCTTGATTTTGGCGTGCAGGGATATTTGTTGGGCGTCATAGGCCGCAATGACTTCCCAGGGGGCGCAGAAGCATCTGCCCTCGCCCAGCACGAAGTCGCGGTCAACGGTCATGTAATAGAGGCCGAGAACGATATCCTGGCTGGGCACGATAACCGGGGTGCCGTTGGCCGGAGAGAGAATGTTGTTGGTGCTCATCATAAGCACGCGGCATTCTATCTGCGCCTCAAGCGAGAGGGGCAGGTGCACGGCCATCTGGTCACCGTCAAAGTCGGCGTTGTAGGCCGAACAGACCAGAGGATGCAACTGAATGGCCTTGCCTTCCACAAGCAGGGGTTCAAAGGCCTGGATGCCGAGCCTGTGCAGGGTGGGGGCGCGGTTGAGCATGATGGGGTATTCGCGCACCACTTCTTCCAGAATGTCCCAGACCACCAGTTCTTCACGCTCGACCATCTTTTTGGCGCTTTTGATGGTGGAGGCCAGGTTTCTTTCTTCCAGCTTGGCGTAAATAAAGGGCTTGAAAAGCTCCAGAGCCATCTTTTTGGGCAGGCCGCACTGGTGCAGCTTCAGCTTGGGGCCGACAACGATAACCGAACGGCCGGAATAGTCCACGCGTTTACCGAGCAGGTTCTGGCGGAACCGGCCCTGCTTGCCCTTGATCATGTCGGACAGGGACTTGAGAGGCCTGCCGTTGGTGCCGGTGATGGCGCGGCCGCGGCGTCCGTTGTCAAAGAGGGCGTCAACGGCTTCTTGCAGCATCCGTTTTTCGTTGCGGATGATGATGTCGGGCGCGCCGAGTTCCATGAGCCTTTTCAGGCGGTTGTTACGGTTGATGACGCGGCGGTAAAGGTCGTTGAGGTCAGAGGTGGCGAAGCGTCCGCCGTCAAGAGGCACGAGGGGGCGCAGTTCGGGCGGAATAACAGGAACCACCTCAAGAATCATCCACTCGGGCTTGTTGCCGGATTCGAGGAACGCTTCCACGATCTTCAGACGCTTGGTCAGCTTTTTCTTTTTCGTCTGGGACCGGGTGGCGTGGGATTCCTGGCGCAACTGGGTCCGCAATTCTTCCAGATTCAGCTCCTCAAGCAGAACGCGCACGGCTTCCGCGCCCATGCCCACGGTGAGGGCCTCTTCTCCGTAGTGGTCCAGCACCTGGAGGTACTGGTCCTCGGAGATGACCTGAAGCTTGGTAAGATTGGTATTGCCCGGATCCAGAACGATAAAGGAGTCGAAATAGAGAACCTTTTCCAGATCGGCCATGGTGATGTCGAGCAGGGTGCCGATCTTGGAGGGCAGGGTCTTGAGAAACCAGATATGGGCCACTGGAGCGGCCAGTTCAATATGCCCCATGCGTTCGCGGCGAACCTTGGAAGCGATGACTTCAACCCCGCATTTTTCGCAGACAATGCCGCGATGCTTCATGCGTTTGTATTTGCCGCAGTTGCACTCGTAATCTTTCACCGGCCCGAAGATTTTGGCGCAGAAGAGGCCGTCGCGTTCGGGCTTGAAAGTGCGGTAGTTGATGGTCTCGGGTTTTTTCACTTCACCGTAAGACCATTCCCTGATGGATTCGGGCGCGGCTATGGAGACCTGAATGGATTTCAGGTTTTTTATATTGGAAACAGTGGCGGAAGAACCCCTGACTGTAAAAAGATCGTCCAGTGTCATTTTGGTGCCTGCCGTTAAAGAGTAGCTATATAATTACGGAACGCGCGGTTCCGGTTTCTGCCGCCGGGGGCGTCCCCGGAGTACGGCTCTTATTCGTCGTCTTCGTCTTCTTCGTCGTTTTCGTCGTTGTCTTCGTTTTCTTCGTCGTCGTCATCCGCGCGGCGCCCGTCTTCGTCTTCGGCCATATCCGCCGCAAGCTCGTCATCAAAATCGTCGTCGGCATCGTCGTCGATCATGCTGTTTACCGTATCGTCGGCAGAAGCCTCGTCAAAAACGTCGTCCTGCTCGTCCTCCACATCGGCGTGCCGATTTTTGGACAGCGCATAATCGCCGTCGTCCGCATCTTCATAGGCGGCATTGGCTTCGGCAAAGGCCTCCTTGGCTTCGCGCATGGCGGCTCGTTCCGCCACCGGATCCACAAAGCCCTCGGCCTCATTATGTATATACAGGCCGCCGCGCTTGGAGCGTTTTTTGCCTTCTTCCTGGTGCAGGGTGACGTCGAGCCCGAGGGACATGAGTTCCTTGACCAGAACGTTGAAGGATTCGGGCAGGCCCGCTTCGAGGAAGTTTTCGCCCTTGACGATCTTTTCGTACATCTTCACGCGGCCCGTGACGTCGTCCGACTTGACCGTGAGGAATTCCTGCAGAAGGTAGGCCGCGCCATACGCTTCCAGTGCCCAGACTTCCATTTCCCCAAGNCGCTGGCCGCCGAACTGGGCTTTGCCGCCGAGAGGCTGCTGGGTAACCAGGGAGTAGGGGCCGGTGGAGCGGGCGTGGATTTTTTCGTCAACCAGATGGTGCAGTTTGAGCATATACATGACGCCCGTGGTCACGCGATTCTGGAAGGCCTCGCCCGTGCGGCCGTCATACAGAACGGTCTTGCCGTCGTCAGGCAGAGCAGCCTTGTCAAGCCAGTTCCATATCTCTTCTTCGGATGCGCCGTCAAAAACAGGCGTCTTGGTGACGATGCCGTGGCGCAGCTTTTTGACCGCATCCACAAACTCTTCGTCAGAGAGGCTGTCCACCAGTTCGGCGGTGAGTTCGCTCTCAAAAACCTTCTTGACCTGTTCCCGCAGATCACGGGTGACCGCGCCGCTGTCGGCAAGGGCGGCGAGTTGTTCGCCGAGTTCCTTGGCAGCCCAGCCGAGGTGGGTTTCCATGATTTGCCCGATGTTCATACGCGAAGGCACGCCGAGCGGGTTCAGCACGATGTCCACAGGGCGGCCGTCAGCAAAGAAGGGCATGTCCTCCACGGGCAGGATGCAGGAAACAACACCCTTGTTGCCGTGGCGACCGGCCATTTTATCGCCCACGTTGAGCTTGCGCTTCACAGCCACATATACCTTGACCATCTTGATGACGCCCGGGGGCAGGTCATCGCCCTCGGTCACCTTGGCGCGCTTGGAATCATAGATCTCTTTGATGAAGGCCACCTGGCGGTCATAGTCAGTAATGACGGAGGCGACTTCCTCGTTCACTTCCTTGCTTTTGAACAGGCCGGCGAATTTTTTGACCGGCAGGTCGGCAAGGACTTCGGGGTCGGGCACGGCGCCAATTTCGGCCAGGATTTCGCCTTTTTTCTTGCCCGCGATGTTGCCGGCGAGCTGTTTGCCTGCAACCAGATCAATAAGGCGCTCTCGGGTGGAGTCGGAGAGGGCGCGGGCATGGTCGGCTTCCTTGCGGTCCAGAGCGGCAAGTTCAAAGTCCTCAATGGAACGGGTGCGATCATCCTTTTCGCCGGAGCGGCGGTTGAACACCTTGACCTCAATGATAGTGCCTTCGATTCCCGGCGGCACTTTGAGGGAAGTGTTCTTCACGTCGCGCGCCTTGTCGCCGAAAATGGCCCGCAGGAGCTTTTCTTCCGGCGTAAGCTGCGTTTCGCCTTTGGGCGTGATCTTGCCCACCAGGATATCGTCGGGCTTGACGTTGGCGCCTATGCGGATCATGCCGCTGGCGTCGAGATTGCGCAGTATGTCTTCGCCCACGTTCGGGATGTCCCTGGTGATTTCTTCCGGTCCGAGCTTGGTGTCCCGGGCGACCACTTCAAATTCTTCGATGTGCACCGAAGTAAAGGTGTCTTCCTTGACGCAACGCTCGGAAATAAGAATGGAATCCTCAAAGTTGTATCCGCACCAGGGCATGAAGGCGACGGTCAGGTTTTTGCCGAGGGCGAGTTCGCCGCCCTCAATGCCGGGGCCGTCAGCCAGCACGGCGCCCTTTTTCACCACCTGTCCGGGGTAGCAGCTGGGGCGTTGGCCGAAGCAGGAGTTCTGGTTGGACTTGTGGTATTTTTGCAGAATATAGGAACGCACGCCGCCGGTTTCCGGGCAGACGGACGGGTCGTAGCTGACAATGACGCGGTTGGCGTCGGCGTAGCGGACAATGCCGTCCGCTTCGGCCAGGATGCAGGCGCCCGAGTCCTGGGCCACTTCGCGCTCCATGCCGGTGCCCACCAGGGGTTTGGTGCTGCGCAGCAGGGGCACGGCCTGACGCTGCATGTTCGAGCCCATGAGGGCGCGGTTGGCGTCGTCATGCTCCAGGAAGGGGATGAGCGCGGCCGAGATGGAGACCATCTGGCTCGGCGAAATGTCAATGAGGGTCACGTCCGACCGGGGGCTGTTCATCACATCGCCTTCCATGCGGGCGGTGACGAGTTCGTCCAGCAGGTTTCCGTCCTTGTCCATGACGGCGTTGGCCTGGGCGATGATTTCATCTTCTTCCCGCGAAGCGTCGAGATAGACCACTTCGCTGGTGACCTTGCCTTCCCTGACCACATGATAGGGCGTTTCGATGAAGCCGAAATCATTGACCCGGGCGTANGTGGTCAGTGAAACGATGAGGCCGATGTTCGGACCTTCGGGCGTTTCAATGGGGCAAATCCGTCCGTAGTGCGAGGTGTGCACGTCGCGCACTTCAAAGCCCGCGCGCTCGCGGGTCAGGCCGCCGGGGCCGAGGGCGGAAAGGCGGCGCTTGTGGGTCACTTCGGACAGGGAGTTTGTCTGGTCCATGAACTGTGAGAGCTGCGAGGTGCCGAAAAACTCCTTGAGCACGGCAGTGACCGGCTTGGGATTGATCAGATCGTGGGGCATGAGGGTGCCCACTTCCTGCAGGCTCATGCGTTCCTTGATGGCGCGTTCCATGCGCACAAGGCCGATGCGGTACTGGTTTTCCACCAGCTCGCCCACGGGACGCACGCGTCTGTTGCCCAGNTGGTCGATGTCATCCGCCGGGCCGTGGGTGTCCTTGAGGCGGGAGAGTATTTTAATGGCCGCGAGGATGTCGTCGTCAGTGAGCACGCGCAGATCGGATGACTCTTTGATGCCCAGCCGCTGGTTGAGCTTGTAGCGGCCCACCGGGGAAAGGTCGTAGTAATCCGGAGAGCGGAAAAGGTTGTGAAAGAAGTTGGCGGCGATTTCCGGGGTGGGCGGCGAGCTGGGGCGCAGACGGCGGTAAATTTCCACCTGCGCGCTTTCGGCGTTGGTGGTTTTGTCCATCACCAGCGTATCGCGGATGGAGGAAGAGGTGTCCGTTCCCCTGGTGTGCAGCACGGCAATGCGTTTGATATCCGCTTCGCGCAGGGCGATCACCATGCCCGGAGTGATTTCGTCCGCCGCTTCGGCCAGCACTTCGCCGGTGGCCTCGTTCACGATGTCCTCGGCAAGATACAGGCCTTCAATGCTTTCCGGCGCAACCGGGATGGCGGCAATGTCGCTGTCGCAGATCTGCTTCCAGATTCGCTTGTTGATGGGCTTGCCCGCCTTGACCAGCGCGTTGCCTTCCTTGTCCAGGATATCGGCATAAGCGGTGTCCTTGCGGTAGAGATCTTTGGCTATTTCCCAGGTGACGGCGTCATTTTTTTCGAGATTGTAGAACTCTGTTTTATAGAAGGTGCGCAGAATCTCCACACTGTTCATGCCCATGGCCTTGAACAGCACGGTGGCGGGCATTTTGCGGCGGCGGTCTATGCGCACATGCAGGATGTCCTTGTGGTCGAAGTCAAAGTCCAGCCAGCTGCCGCGCATGGGGATGATGCGGCAGGAATACAACACCTTGCGGCTGGAATGCGTCTTGCCGGAATCATGCTCGAAGATGATGCCGGGGGAACGCTGCAACTGGTTGACGATAACCCGTTCGGTGCCGTTGATGATGAAGGTGCCTTTTTCGGTCATCAGGGGCAGGGTGCCGAAGTAGATATCCTGTTCCTTGATGTCGCGGATGGTGCGGCTGCCGCTCTCGTCATCCACGTCATACACCACAAGGCGCACCTTGATGCGAATGGGAGCCTCATAGGTCAGGCCCTTGCTTATGCATTCGGCCTGGTCGTACTTGGGCTCGCTCACGTCGTAGCTGACGAATTCCAGGCTGGCGGTGCGGTTGAAGTCCTCAATGGGAAATACGGAACGGAAAACACCTTCCAGGCCCTCGTTGGAGCTACGCTCAGTGACACCTTCCTGAAGAAATTTTTTATAGGAATCCACCTGAAGATTGAGCAGGTGGGGAGTGGGGAGGGTAATTTTAATTTTGCCGAATTGCTTTTGAAGCTGGGCCATGTGGGTACCTCTGGAGCCTTTTGGCATAAGGCGTCGAACCGGCGGACTGCGGGGGACGGTCTTTGCCGGGATTCAGATTCTGGATAAGGACACTTTTTGCTAATTCTCAGGGACAGGAAGCCAAGGCCGCATCCGGGCGGGAAAGGAGCCTTGCGAGGCGCCAGCGAAACTCGGCTATCTTTGCGATATAATTACGTTGAATGCTCACCACGTACAGTTACGCACAACAAAAGACCAAGTGGAGTCGCAAAAGCAGACACCCCGCTCGGTTCATATATTTATCTTGGATTGATAAAGGATGCGAACAATACTTAGCCCGGTACTCAGCAGGTTTTGTGTCCATGAGGTCAAGAAAGTATAGTTAATACCCAATTTTGCAAAAAGCAAGTTTTTTTTGAAAAAAACTGTCCCGTATGCCGAAAGACCGCTGGACAGTGATGGCGCGGGTATGCGGGCATGAGTATGGATGGTCTCATTGCAGGAGAGGAAAATACTTATTTATGTAATGAGTTGTAACACATCGCACTGTCAATTTATCGGTTTACGAAATTACGCTTTTCCTGTATAAGGACAGGTATACAATTATGTCTCAGAGGACGGACTCGACCACTGGCGGAACGCTGTTATGTGAGTGTTGCGCCTCGTTGAAGTGCGTGAACATCAGTCTGTGTCGGCATAGGATTCTGGGTGCCGATGCAGAGCATCCTCTGGAGCAAATAACGTTTCAAATGGTCTCTTGGCGGCAAGCAAGGCTTGCTTACGCCCATTTGGCAGCAAAGATGGCAATGCTTCCTTGTAGAGCATTTCAAGTGTGAACTGCCCCGGCGCCTGCATGGTACGCTCTGAGGGTGCTCACGTGTGTCCATCTTCAACGGTTGTCTTGTCACCGGGAAAGGGGGAAGCAAAAAGGCAGGATAACCGTAGGTTTATATCGCAACGTTACTGCAACTGCCACAGTCACATGCGTATTTAGTTTGGCTCAAATTTTGTCTTATACTCATTAGAAAAGCAAAAAATGAATGATCCGTTGGATACGGCATCCGGCTTGCGTGGCAGGGCGGCAACAAATGCCGTCTGCGCGACAGACCATTAGAGGAAATTTTTTTCAGTAGCCTTAGGGGTGTTTTTGAATATAATTGGCAGTTCCTGGCTATGCCTGGGTGACTGCCAACGTTTGACTGGTGTTTTGCTCCAAGAGCAAGGAAACCGGCCCTTTTTGCGAAAGGAGTGTTCTTTTGTCGTACTCGACCGGAGAAAAACGGGCAGGATGACACAGCTATTTGGATAAAAAAACATTTAGAAACAGGCCCTGGAGCAGATACGTTTTCTCAACGTTACCTTGCTCTGTTTTATAGTATAAGCGAAAATAAAAGGCGGCTGCCTTGTATGGAGTTGCTTGTTGCAGTCTTAGATAAGCAACGCCAGGCAGTAAAACTGTAAGGAGGTGCCTATGCCCAGCGGCACCATGAAAAAGGAAAAAACCGCGTTCGGTCTTGCGCAGGCTCTGTTTGATGCGATGCCAATATGCACTACCTGTTGGGACAAAAAATTTAAGATAATTTGTTGCAATCTCGAGGCGGTGTGGCTGTTCGGCCTTTCCAGTAAAAAAGAATACCTGGAGCGTTTTTACGAGCTTTCCCCGCAATATCAGCCCAACGGACGCCTTTCGCGTGATCTGCTCATGGAGCATGTGGCGCAGGCGTTTACAAACGGTGAACATCATTTGGACTGGATGCATCAAACGCTTGACGGAAAGCCGATACCGGTCGAAATCACCTTTGTGCGTATTTTCCACGACGGCGAGCATGTTGTGGCCGGCTACACCCGCGAGCGTAGAGAACTGAATCTACCGCAGGAAGATATGCTCGAAACCGGCGAGCGGGCGCAAATCATGCTTGATGCGACGCCCTTGTGTGTGAGCGTGTTCGATGACAACCTCAATATCATCGATTGCAACCAGGAGGCCGTGAACCTCTTCGGCCTTGCCTCCAAGCAGGAGTACCTGGACCGCTTTTTAGATTTTTCCTTCCAATACCAGCCGGACGGAAGCCTCTCCTCAGAAAAAACCTTGGAAAATCTCACCACTGCTTTTCGCGACGGTCACTGCCGCTTTGAATGGATGCACCGGAATTTGAATGGGGAAGAGATACCCACCGAGGTCACTCTGGTGCGCGTCAAACACCGCAACGGCCACATCGTGGCTGGCTACACCCGTGACCTGCGGGAGCTCAAAGCCTCCATACACAACATGCGCGAAGCCGACGAGCGAGCCCAGATCATGCTTGACACGATGCCGCTTTGTGCGAATTTCTGGGACAACAATCTTCATATCATCGATTGCAACCAGGAGACCGTGAACCTTTTTGGCCTTGGCTCGAAGCAGGAATATCTGGACCGCTTCCTGGAACTTGAGCTGCAATACCAGCCGGACGGAAGGCTTTCTTTTGAAAAGGGCCAGGAAAAGATCGCCGCGGCTTTTCGTGACGGCTATTGCCGCTTCGAATGGATGCACCGGAAGCTGAATGGGGAGCCGATACCCGTCGAGGTGACCTTGGTGCGCGTCAAACACGGCGATGATTATATTGTGGTGGGCTACACCCGCGACCTGCGGGAAATCAAGGCTTCCATAGACAAGATGCGCGAAGCCGACGAGCGGGCGCAGATCATGCTTGACGCTACCCCCTTGTGCGCCAACTTCTGGGATCATGACTACAACAACATCGACTGCAACCAGGAGGCCGTGAACCTTTTCGACCTTGCTTCCAAGCAGGAATACCTGAACCGTTTCCTGGATCTGTCCCCGCAATACCAGCCGGATGGAAGGCCTTCGCCCGAAAAAGCCAGAGAAAATATCTCTAAGGCTTTTCGTGACGGCTATTGCCGCTTTGAATGGATGCACCAGAAGCTGAACGGGGAGCCGATACCCGCCGAGGTGACCCTGGTGCGCGTCAAGCGCCGCGACAAGTATATCGTGGCGGGCTATACCCGCGATCTGCGGGAATTGAAGGCCACGCTCAATGAAATGCACAAGGTTGAGTCGGATTTGCGCTTGGCCCGCGACGCTGCCGAGGAAAGCACAAAGGCCAAGAGCGAATTTCTGGCCAACATGAGCCACGAGATACGGACGCCCATGAACGGCATTTTCGGCCTGCTGCATCTGGTGCTGAAAACGGAACTGCTGCCCAATCAGCGGGATTATCTGCAAAAAACCCTGCACTCCGCCAACATTCTTTTGCGCATCATCAACGACATCCTTGATTTTTCGAAGATAGAGGCAGGAAAGCTGGCGATAGAGAATATTCCTTTCTCCCTGCCTGAAATATGCGAGGAACTGCACACTGTCTTTTCAGCCAGAATAGCGGAGAGGGGGCTGGCTTTTTTTGTGGATGCGAGCGCGGTTCCGCAGGAAACGATTCTCGGGGACCCGCTACGCTTGAAACAGGTACTGTTCAATCTTGTCAGCAACGCCATCAAGTTCACCGACGAGGGGGAAGTGCGCGTCGTCATCAAACGTGAAAAACGGAACGACTCGCAGGTCCAATATGTTTTTTCCGTGCATGATACGGGGATAGGCCTGACGCCGGAACAGCAAAGCTGTCTGTTCTGCGCCTTCACTCAGACGGACGCCTCGACAACCAGAAAATACGGCGGCACCGGGCTTGGGCTGGCTATCTCCAAAAGCCTTGTAAGCATGATGCACGGCAATATCTGGGTGGAGAGCGAATTGGGCAAGGGAACGACCTTCTTTTTCACCGCTGTTTTTGATGTAAACGACGAGAAAGTCGATGCGCAGCAGTCGGCGAATTCGGATTTTTCCGGAGGCGAGTCCGTTGCCGCGATAGCGGTTGACCCGCTCGGGCGAAAGCGCGAAGGGTTGATCCTGCTCGTGGAAGACAACGACATAAATCAGATAATCGCCGAGGAGCTTCTTAAAATCGCGGGCTATGAAGTGGATGTCGCCCATAACGGCAAGGAGGCCTTGTTTATGATAGAACAAAAAGAGTATGCCGCCGTGCTGATGGATATCCAGATGCCTGTCATGGACGGGTTGACCGCCGCGCGCGCCATCAGGGAAAAGGGCAAGTTCGGCAAGCTGCCCGTTATCGCCATGTCGGCGCATGCCATGTCGGGTGACAAGGAAAAAAGCCTGGCCTGCGGCATGAACGATCACATCACAAAGCCGATTTCTCCCGAAATGCTGTATTCGACGCTGGATTTGTGGCTGCGCTGACGGGAGTCTGCGTTATGGAGCAGGGTGACTTTGGGATTGTCTCTGACGGCCAGGGGCGCTGCCCTTGGAATCCGATGGCCAGGGGCGCTGCCCCTGGACCCCGCTGGCCAGGGGCGCTGCCCCTGGACCCCGCTGGGGGAAATGATTTC
>JGI994J12354_10003325_pt1 | contig 15080 bp, 17 predicted proteins | sample IntmicLarv3ML3BL_FD_12354 | JGI IMG/M metagenome (IMG submission 12354)
CTCGCGCCACCAGACAGGGCCGGTCGAGGCGACCCTCCATCAGCATCTGGCGAATGGCGACCGCATCCATGCCGGCCACCACGCCGGCGCGGCGCAGCTGCTCGACCGCGCTGTTCTCATCAAGACCGACTCCGCCGGGGTCGGCGGGCATGAGGGTAGCGTAGGCCTCCAGCTCATCAGCGTTGATGCCGACATCAAGCTCCTGATTGAGCAGCACGGCGGGCTGCGGCCCGGCCACCCGCCCAAGGCCGTAAGGCCGGTCCATGAGCAGGGCCAGGGGGGCAATTTCCAGGCCCTGGATGGCCTTGCGGCGGATGTAGGTATCGGCGGCGCGGCGGTCGAGGGGCTCGCCCCGGCCACGGCTGGGATATTTTTCCACCCACACTCCATCCTCCCGATAGACGACGGCGATAAAGGCGTTCATATTGTCGGCCTCGTTGGCCGCCTCGGGGGTATCGCCATAGAGGGTGAGGCACAGTCCCGGCCCCAGGGCCGTGGGCTCCTGAAGCAGTATGGCCCGGATTTGATCCTCAGGGCAACCAAAGTGTACCCTGGCCAGGGCGTGGGCCTCCTCAGCATTTTGGCAGTGGAACAGCTTGGCTCCCCACATAATCGAGCCTCCTTCGTCGGTCGTTCGACAAAAATCTGCGGATTTTTGTCGATTTAGGTTATTGGGAATGCTGCTCACGGGCGAATGAATCGCCCTCCGCAGCTATGGAATAAGAGCCGCTTCGCGGTTTATGAGATAAGGGCAAGAGATTAACCCATCATATCAATTTCGCCAGCTTTTGCTTCATCTTGGCCAGCACCTTGGAGTGGATTTGCGACACCCGGGATTCGGTGACGCCCAGGACTTCGGCGATTTCCTTGAGGATGAGCTCCTCGTAATAGTAGAGGGTGATGACCAGCCGTTCCTTTTCGGGGAGGGTCTCGATGAGCTCGGTCAACACCCGCTTGACCTCGCGATCCATGACCTGGGCCTCGGGGGTCTCGCGCTCGTCGGCGGCCACCCCCCGGGCCGCGCTGGCGGCGCTCAGGGTGTCCTCAAAGCCCACCAGGCTGAAGGTATGGGTCTTGGCCATCACCTTTTGCACCTGCATCACCGGCAGGCCGACGGCGGTGGCCACCGCCTCATCGCTGGGGCTTTCGCCCAGCTTGAGCTCAAGCTCGTCATAGGTGCGGGTGATGATGTTGATTTTCTTACGCAGGCTGGAGGGCGCCCAGTCCTGGGCGCGCATATGGTCGAGGATTTCGCCCCGAACCCTCGTGATGGCGTAGGTCTCGAACTTGACGCCCAAGCCGGGATCGAAGCGGTCAACAGCGTCGATGAGGCCGATGACGCCGCTCTGCACCAAATCATCATACTCGTTGTAGCTGTTATATTTGGGCATCATGCGGCGCACAATCTGCCGCACCAGGGGGATGTAGTGAACCAGCAGGGCATCCTTGGCCGGCTGCTCGCCCTTCTGCTTGAAGCGCAGCCACAGTGTGTCAAGCTCCAACTGGGCCGTGTCCGTCGCCTGCTCACTCATCCCATCACCTCCCGCTGCCCCAAATGCGTATCCTGTGCTGTCAACGCCGGCCCTGCCGCGGCCAAACCTGCTGGGCGGCCAGCACATAGTGGTAGATCTTTTTAGCCGTCTGATTGTCGAGGCCCCGGATATCGACGCCGATGAGGTAGAGCCCGGCCCGGAGATTCTGGAGCAACCGGCATCACCTCTCAGAGATGGTTGCGGCGCTACCGCTTAAGCCGGGCAAAGAGCCGGCCGAGGGGGCTTTGGGGGGCCACCGGCCCGGTCTCGAGCCAGGCCAGACGCCGGGCGACCTCCTGAATGCACCGGGCCGTCATGCTGCCCGGATGGCTGACCAGAATGGGGATCTGCCGTTTGATGGAGCGGCTCACCTCGGCGTCGAAGAGCACATAGCCCAGGGACTCCACATCCTGTTGCAGGTACTTGCGGATGATGCTCTGGAAGCCGGCGGTGGCGTTGTCAGCCTCTTTTTTGCTATCGGCCTTGTTCATCACCATGCGGGTGGGCGGCGCCCCCTCCCGGCAGCTGACAGTTTTGACCAACGCGTAGGCGTCCAGGATGGCCGTCGGCTCGGGGGTGGTGACCACCACCGTCTCGCTAGACGCCATGATGAGGCGCAGAATATTTTCGTTGATGCCGGCCCCTGTGTCGAAGAGGATGATGTCAATCTCGTCCTCCAGCCCCATGAGCCCGTCCAACAGGCTATCGAGCTGCGTGCTGTTCATGTTGAGCAAATCGAAGACCCCCGAGCCCCCCGAGATGAACCGGACGCCCAGGGCGCCCCGCTGGGTAATCTCACCGAGGGTGCGCTGGCCGCGCAGCAGGTGGCTCAGGTTATAGCTCGACTGTAAGCCGAGCATGACATCAATGTTGGCCAGGCCGAAGTCGGCATCGACCACCAGCACCGAATGACCCAGCTGCTGCAGCGCCAGGGCGAGATTGACCGTCAGGCTAGTTTTGCCAACGCCCCCCTTGCCCGAGGTGACGGTGATCAGCTTGAGCTGCCGCTCGTTGCGGGAGACCTGCTCCCGCAGGTGTTGGGCCTGGTCGTAAAAGCTTGTATTCTGCCTCATGGGGTTTTCCTCAGAATCTCACGAGCCAGGACGGCGGAATCGACGTTTTCGATGTCATCAGGGACATTTTGCCCGGTGGTGACATAGGCCAGCGGCCTTTTTGCGTACCAGCACAGATTGAGCAGCATACCCCGGTGCCGGGTCTCGTCCAACTTGGTGATGAGTAGCTTGTAATCGGGCATGAAGCCGTAGGTGTCAACAATCTCCTGCAGGGCGGCGAAGCCGGTGGGGGCGGAGACGCACAGCAGCACGTCCTCGGGCCGGGCCAAATCGAGGATGCGCAGCAGGTCGGCCCGGTGCTGCTCGTCTCCGGGACGCTTGCCCGCCGTGTCGATGAAGATGACATCCCGGTCGGCCATGCCGGTGAGGGCCGCTTCCAGCTCATCCAGTTGATAGACGACCTCTAAAGGGATGCTGAGAATGTCGGCGTAGGTCTTGAGCTGCTCCTGGGCCGCAATGCGGTAGGTGTCGGTGTTGATGATGCCCACCTTGCGCTTTTGCTTGAGGGCAAAATTGGCCGCCAGCTTGACGAGGGATGTCGTCTTGCCCACCCCGGTGGGGCCCATGAGCAAAATGACCTTCTGGTGGAACTTCCGGGGGCTGACCGGAGCGGCGGGGCCCATGAGCTCTAAGATGAGGTGCTCCATGACCTCCTCCGCCCGGGCGCCCTTCTGCCGCCGGAGGATGTTCTCGGTCTCCTTGGCCAGGGTTGCGGCCAGCTCCTCCCGCACCTGGGCCTCCATGAGGCCCTGCATGAGCTCTTGGACATCGTCGGAGAAATCGTAGGTGACATCCCGCTTAACAAAGGAAAACTTGCCGATAAAATCTTGCAGCATGGTATCCAAAGCGTCGATGCGGGCATCCAGATGGGTGATGTTCTCGGCGGTGCGGATGGCGGCCAGAGGCTCGGAAACAGGGGCAGCACTTCCCTTCTGGGCCGTGGCCTCGCCGTTTGGCGGGGGCACGGCGGGGGCCTCGCGCTTGGGGTAACCCGTGCCATTTAGCCGGCGCGACATGGGGATTTTGTTGGGGTCATAAGCCACCATGACCTCGACCATCGGCTTTTTGAACAGGCCGAAAAAGCCCTTCTGCCGCACCTTTTTATTGCTCAGCACCACGGCGTCCGAACCAAGCTCACGGATGATGGTATCCATGGCCTGCTGGAGGTCCTTGGCGTGATAGCGCTTAACAAGCATATGCGCGTTACCTCTCTAATATAGCTTAAATGTAAAGCAGAGCCGGGCGGCCATTGGCCGCCCCTGCGGGGCGATGCCCGCTACACCGGGCATCGGGACTTTACAACCGCACAACGCCCTCCGAAAACACCTGGACGCTCTGTTCCAGTTCGTTATAGCTGAGCACCACCAAATCCCGCGATATCTGCTCGGCGATGCGCCTGAACTGCCGCCGCACCAGAGGGGAGGTGAGGATAACCGGGCTTTTGCCCATGTCGCTCACCTTTTCCACCAGCTTACGCAGGCGGTCGAAGATGGCGTGGACTTGCCCGGGCTCCAGGGCCAGATAAGCCCCATGCTCGCTCTGCTTGGTATGCTCGGCGATGAGCTGTTCCAAAGTCGGGTCGAGGGTAATGACATGGGCCTCGCCCTCGGGCAAAAAGCGGCGGGTGAGGGCCCGGCGCATGTTCTGGCGCACGTACTCGGTGAGCATTTCGGGGTCTCGCGTGATGTTGCCGTAGTCCCCCAGGGTCTCAACGATGGTGGCCATATCCCGAATGGGGACATTCTCCATGAGCAGCGCGGCCAGCACCTTCTGGATTTCGCCCAGGGAGAACATCTTGGGCACCACTTCCTCCACCAACGCGGGCTGGATTTTGCTCAGGTTGTCGATGAGGGTCTGCACCTGCTGGCGGGACAAGAGTTCATGGCCGTGATGCTTGATGACCTCGGTGATGTGGGTGGCGATGATGGACGGCGGATCGACGGTGGAATAGCCCATGAGCTCGGCCCGCTCCCGGTCCTCCCGGGTAATCCACAGGGCCGGCAGGCCGAAGGTGGGCTCGATGGTGGGGATGCCGTAGATTTCCTCCTCCACATCCCCTGTCGAGAGGGCCAGCAGATGGTCGGCCATGACCTCGCCGCGCGTCACCTCGGTGCCTTTTATCTTAATCACATAGGTGTTGGTGCCCAGTTGAATGTTGTCCCGCAGGCGGATGGCCGGGACGATGACACCGAGGTCCAGGGCGCACTGGCGGCGAATCATGACAACACGGTCGAGCAAATCGCCCCCTTGGCTGACATCGACCATGGGCACGATGCCGTAGCCGAACTCGAGCTCGATGGGGTCCACCTGCAGCAGGGTGGTGACGCTCTCGGGGCGGCGCTTTTCCTCGGCGGCCTGTTCCATGAGGGCCTCGGCCCCGGTATCGACTGCGCTTTCACGGTTCTTCCGGGCTCTTGAAACCGCGCCGATGATGATGAGGGTGGCGGCCAGCAGCCACATGGGCAGGCCCGGCATGCCGGGGATGAAGCTGACCACGAAGAGCAGCCCGCCGGTGAGCATGAGCACCGTGGGCTGGTTGGCAATCTGCCCCACCACCTCGACGCCGAAGGTCTGCTCGGTGCCGCTTCGGGTGACGATGATGCCGGCGGCGGTTGAAATGAGGAGAGCCGGAATCTGGCTGACCAGCCCATCGCCCACCATGGCCATGATGTAGACATTGAGGGCTTCGCCGATGGGCATGCCCAGCATGAGCATGCCGATGATGAGGCCGCCCACGATGTTGACCAACGTGGTGATGATGCCCATGATGGCATCGCCCTTGATGAACTTGCTGGCGCCGTCCATGGCGCCATGGAAGTCGGCCTCGTGCTGGATTTTCTCTCGGCGCTCTCTGGCCTGGCCCTCGCTGATGATACCGCTGTTGAGGTCGGCATCAATGGCCATCTGCTTGCCGGGCATGGCGTCCAGGGTGAAGCGGGCCGAAACCTCGGCCACGCGCTCGGAGCCCTTGGTGATGACGATGAACTGCACCATCATGATGAGCAGAAAGATAATCACGCCTACCACAATGTTGCTGCCGATGACGGTGGAGCCGAAGACCTTGATGACATTGCCGGCCTCGCCCCCCTGGCTCAGGATGAGGCGGGTTGTGGCCAGACTCAAGGTCAGGCGGAAGAGGGTGATGATGAGCAGCAGTGTCGGGAAAACCGAGAACTCAAGCGGGTCTTTGATGTTGAGGGCCAACATGAGAATCATGATAGAGATGGCGATGTTGAGGATGAGCAGCACATCCATCAAGAAGGTGTGGAGAGGGAAAATCATCACCATCAAAATGCCCAGTACGGCCACAGCCAAGCCGATATCCGCGCCTCGCATTTTCATGGTGATTCAACTCCTTTCGGCTGCCGCTTCGCAAAAAAACTGCGGTTTTTGTGCGACAAGGTTTGTTGGGTATGCCGTTCTCGGCGAAATGAATGCGCCTCCACGGCGATGGCTTTAGGACGCCGCTGCGCGGCGTAGGGGCTCTTTGTCTCTGGGGGTTCGGGGGGCGCGGGCTACGATGGCGGTTGCACCGGCGCAGGCGCCGGCCTCGGCTGGCCATGCTTCTTCCGATGGATATAGACGAGCACCTCGGCAACAGCCTGGTACAGCTCTTCCGGTATCTCCTGGCCCACCTCGACCATGGCGTAAAGGCTTTGGGCCAAGGGTTTGTTCTCGACGATTTCGACGCGGTGCTCTCGGGCCACTTCCTTGATTTTGCGGGCCAGATGATCCTGCCCCTTGGCCACCACACGCGGCGCGCTCGATTTCCCTTGCTCATACTGGAGGGCCACAGCGAAGTGGGTGGGGTTGGTGATGACCACATCGGCCGCCGGCACGGCGGCCATCATGCGCATCATGCTCATCTGCCGCTGCTTTTGCCGGATGCGCCCCTTGATTTTGGGGTCACCCTCGGTGAGCTTGTATTCGTCCTTGACCTCCTGCTTGGTCATCTTGAGGTCTTTCTCGTACTTGAAGAACTGATAGAGAAAATCGGCCGCCGAAATGATGGCCATGGCCAGAGACATCTTGAGGACGATGGTGAAGACGGTGCGCAGAATGTCGATGAGGGAGAGATAGAGGTTCTGCCCCAAAAAACCGGGGAAGATTGCCAGCAGAGGCCGATATTCGGTATAGAAGATGTACCCCAACACCACCAGCTTGAGGATGGATTTGAGCAACTGAATGAGGGTTTGCAGGGAGAACATCCGCTTGAAGCCCTGAAGCATGCTGACGCGCTCAAACTTGGGGGCCAGGGTCTTGGTGGTGAACATAAAGCCCACCTGCAGCAGGTTGGCTGCCGTGCCGGCCAGCAGCGCAACGCCGAAGATGGGTGCGACGAGCAGGGCCATCCGCAGCAGAATGTCGGTCAGCAGGCCGGCGGCGCCGGTCTCCAGGGTAGCGACACCCCACAGGAGGAAGCTTTCGCCCAGATAATCCTTGAAAAGGCCCATGAGGCTCTCCACCAGATAGGGGGAATAGCCCAGCATAAAGCCGAACATGCACAGCATGCAAAAGGCGGTGATGATCTCCTGGCTCTTGAGCACCTGGCCCTTTTCCCGGGCGTCGCGGCGCTTTTTCGGCGTCGCTTTCTCGGTCTTTTCGCCGCCTTGGCTCATGGGCTGTGCTCACCTGCCTTTATGTGGGTGGGGCCGGGGATCTGCCCTTTTGGAGGGGGTTTTGGGGAGGGAATGCCCCTGCGGGGCATTCCCTCCCCCAAGAACTTAAAAAACGTATCCTTTAGCCCTTACAAATAAGTCGGGTTTGATAAAAACTTACCCACTAGGCCGTATAAAACGCCCCAAACATCTGGTCAATAGCCCCATACATCTGGTCAAATATCGTCCCGCTGAAGGTGATGAAGGCCGGCACGGTGATGAGCAGCAGCAGCAGCCCGATGAGCAGCTTGATGGGCATGCCCACCACAAACATGTTGAGCTGGGGCACTGTGCGCATAAGCGCCCCGAAGCAAAACTCGATGATGAGCCCGCTGGCCACCACGGGCAGCGCCACCTGCACGCCCAGGAGGAAGGATTTGCAGAAAATCTCAAGCGCCGCCGTACCGACAGCCGGTGACATCAGGACATTGCCCACCGGCAGGGTGCGGAGGGTGCCAAAAAGCATGGCGATGAGCCGATGATGGCCATTGACGCCCCAAAAGATGATGAGCAGCAGAATGTTGTAGATATTGCCAATCATGGGAACTTGGGTGCTGTTCTGCTGGTCATAGACATTGACGATGCCGAAGCCGATTTGCATATCGATGAGCTGCCCGCCGGTGAAAGCCAGCGCGAAAAACATGTTGGTGGCAAAGGCCATGGCAATGCCTAAAAGCAGCTCTCCGGCGCACACCAGCAGAAAGTCGATGAGGGACTGATAGCCAATGGCCGCCCCGGGTGGATAGTAATAGAAGGCCATGATGGTGAGGGCAACGGACAAGGTCACCTTGACAGTGGCCGGCACGTTGACGCGCCCGAACACCGGCGAGGGCACCACCAGCCCGGCCATCCGGAAGAGCAAAAGGATGAAATAATCAGCATTTGCCAGCACTGAGGTGAAGATGTCATCCATGGTCAGCCGAGGTAGGCACCCATGTTGCTGTAAAGCCGCAGAATGAAGTCCTGCAGCACGTTGAGGATAAAGCCGCCGAAGAACACGAGGGCTAAAAGCACCCCGACGATCTTGGGCACAAAGGCGAGGGTTTGCTCGTTAATCTGGGTGGTGGCCTGAAAAATCGACACAATGAGGCCGATGACCATAGCGATCACCAGCATGGGCGCGGAGGCCAGCACGGTGGTGTACACGGCATCTTTGATGATGTTAATGACGTCACCTTGACCCATAATAACCCCCGTTCGCTCAAAATCTGCGGATTTTGAGCGATTTAGCTCATTTTGTTTGCCGCTCGCGACGGAGTGAATCCGTCTGCGCGGCTACCGCTTAAGATGCCGCCTGCGGCGGCACAAAGGACAAAAGCGGCGAAGTCGTCTTATGCCACAGCCGCGGAGGGCGATTCATGCGCCCGTGATTGGCATTCTCTGTGGGCCTACTCGTCCAAAATCCGCAGATTTTTGCGAAGTCATGTAAACGTCTGCATCAGTGCCCCGATGGTCAGCTGCCAGCCGTCCACCATGACGAACAGCATGACCTTGAAGGGCAGCGATATCATAGCGGGCGGCAGCATCATCATGCCCATGGCCATGAGGGTGCTGGCCACCACCATATCGATGACGATGAAGGGGATGTAGATGAAAAAACCAATTTGAAAGGCCAGCTTGATCTCATGCACCATGAAGGCTGGGATGAGGATGCGGCTGGGCACCGCCTCGTAGCTCTCGAAGGTCTCCCCTGAGAGGCCGATGAAAAAATCGATGTCCGAGCTATCGGCCCCGAACTGTTCGAGCATGAAGAGCCGCGTGGGCACCATGGCGCGATCCATAAACTCACGCATCTCGATCTCCCCAGCGTTGTAGGGGTCGTAGGCCGTCTCTTTAATCTCGGCGACGACCGGGCTCATGACAAAAAAGGTGAGGAAGAGCGAAAGCCCGACGATGACCTGGTTAGGCGGGGCCGACTGCATGCCGAGCGCGTTGCGCAGAAAGGAAAAGGTGATGATAATCCGGGTGAAGCCGGTGAGCATGATGACGATGGAGGGCAGCAGGGTCAGCAGCGTCAGCAGAATGATGATGTCCACCGTGCCGGCGTCCTGGCCGAAAAGGCTGTCCACCATGCTCTCCAGGGTGCCGGTGGCCGCCGCTGTGAGGGTCATACAGCACAGCAAAATGAGCGCCACCAGGATGATATAGCGGCGGCTCAGCCGCTTTTTCGCCCCCTCGGGCCTCCCGGCCCGGGGGTCGAGGGGCCGCATCAGCGCCGTCATTGGTCGTCCTCCTCGGGGATGGCGTGGGTGTCGGCCTCGTCGGCCTCAAAGCGGAGCCGGGCCTCCTCTAAGCTCTTGTCAAACTTGCGGCTGCGCAGCTTCCCGGCCAGAAATCCGGCCCCCTGGGCCAATAGATTGCTCTGCTGGGCTGGCTCGCAACGCTCCCGCAGCGTGTCGGCCCGCTCGCCCTCAATACGATCGATCACGATAACAGCCCCCTCGCTCATGGCGATGAGGTAGAGCACACCAGCCATGTCCAGCAGGCAAAACATCTTGTCCTTGCCCACAGCGAAGCGCTCAAGCATGTGCACGGCACGGCCCTGCTGCATCCGGCGGGCCTTACCGGCCACCAAGGTGGTGGCGTAGTAGCACCCGATGAGCACAGCCACCAGGCCCAAAAAGCCCAGCAGCATCTGGCCGATATCGACACTTCCGCCCAGGCTGTAAGAGGGTGTACCGGTCAAGCTCAGCATAGACGGACTCCTTTTTTTAGACTTAGCATAAACGAAACCTCGCCAAAAACAGACGTTTTTGGCGAAGAAGACCTGTGGTAGGGGCAGAGCGGGGTGAAGAAAAGCGGTCAAAGGCATTGGTAAAACAGGGTGGGACCCATAGTGCCGCAGAACGCGGCATCCTAAGCGATCGTTGTGCAGGCGGATTCATTCCGCCGTGAACAACATTCCCTGCAAGCCAAATCGCAAAAAATCCGCGGATTTTTTGCGAAGCTACACTTGCATGCTCATGATTTCCTTATAGGCGTCGAGCACCTTATTCCTCAGCTGGAGGGCCAGGTTGAGGGAGAGCTCGGCCTTTTGGGCGTCAATCATCAGGCCCGATAGGCTATCGGCCTCTCCGGCCAGCAGCTGGAGGGTGGACGCCTTGTCCACCTGGTCGGTGATGCCGGCGGCCTGGAAGGCGTCCTCCAGGACACTGGCGAAGAGGGCGTCATCCCCCGCCTTGTCGGCGCTCAGGGCGTCGCTGCCCTTCTGGATGGCGGCCGTCTGGTTGGCCAGCAGGTTGATGATGTTGCTGGAAATAGGGTTCAGTTCAGGCATCAAAATGCACCTCTTTCAGCGCGAAATCGCGTACTTTATCGGCCAATTTCAAGGGTCTTGACGGCCATATCCTTGAAAGTATTGAGGGCGGTGATGTTGGCCTCATAGGCCCGATAGGCCGACATCATATCGACCATCTCCTGCACCACATCGACATTGGGCAGGCGGACATAGCCATCGGCGTCGGCGTCGGGGTGGTTGGGGTTATAGTCCAGCTTGAAGTCGGAGGGGTCACGCCCGATTTCGACGACGCGGACGCCGGCCCCGGGCGCTCTGGTGCCGCCCATGGCCCGGTTGTAAAAGCGCTCGAAGCGGTCACGCTCGGGCTCGCGCTCCTGAAAAACCACATATTGGCGACGGTAAGGGCCGCCGTCCTGGGTGCGGGTGGTGCTTGAGTTGGCCATGTTTTCGGTGATGATGTCCATGCGCAGCCGTGTGGCTGTCAGCGCCGAGGCGCTGATGTTCATGGAGTCGAGGAATGACATGTCTGATGCCTCCTTTTGGCTTGGCGGAGCGCGCGTCAGCGCCCCTCGTTGATGGCCATGCTCAGCCGGCGAAGCTCGCTGTTGAGCTTAGCGAGGATGGTGTTGTATTGGATGCTGTTTTTGGCCAGCTTGGCGTTTTCGTCCTCAATATCGACATTGTTGCCGTCCATGCGCATGGAGCGCACATCGTTTTCCACGATGTAGGGGGCATCCAACCCCTCCTCCCGGCGCGAGGGCAGATTGTGCTTTTCCCGGGTGCGTTTCATGTTGTCGCTGCCGCCCTCGGTCTCGCCGTGGAGAATGTGGGCGAAGGTCTCTTCAAAGACGACATCGGAGGATTTGAACCCCGGCGTCTCGACATTGGCGATGTTGTGGCGGATGACCTCATTGCGCAACCACGAGGCATCGAGGCCCCGACTCATGAGATTGACCGAACCGAACAGCTTGTCCCACACAGGAAACGCACTCCTTTCGAGATGCAGCTTGATAGTATATCTGATTAATTATAGCACAACTACTTGTGACAAATCTACGCAAAATGACATTTTTTTCTCAACTGGGCGCTCGGGGCCGCGAGAGATGCCCCAACAGCATGAGGGGGAGCTCGGAGAGCGGGCCCTGGCGGGAGACCGCGCCGCACTCGAAGGCCTTGCGGGGCATGCCGTAGACCACCGAGCTGCCCTCATCCTGCCCCAAGGTGAAGGCCCCCTGCCGGCGCATTTCCAAGAGGCCCTTGGCCCCATCGGAGCCCATACCGGTGAGGATGATGCCAACAGCTTTGTCGCCGGCCTCCCGGGCCACCGAGCCAAAGAGGACATCGACGGCAGGGCAGTGGCCGCCCACCCGCTCGGTGCCACCCAGGCAGGTCACCCAGCCGCTGCCCTGGCGGCGCACCGTCATCTGGTGGCTGCCCGGGGCAATGTGGATGCTGCCCGGTAAAATGGGCGCGCCGTGGGTGGCTTCGACCACCTCAAAGGGCAGCTCGCTCTGGAGGCGATCGGCATACATTTTGGTGAAAACCGGGGGCATGTGCTGCACCACCACCATGCCGGGCATCCTGGCCGGCAGACGATGGAAGAAGGAGACCAGGGCCTCGGTGCCCCCGGTGGAGGCGCCTATGGCGATGAGGGTGCTTTCCAGCACGGCCTCGGGCAGCACGAAGGACTGGCTGAGGTGGATATCACCCTGTTCACGGTCAATGCTCATGCAGCCCCTCCCTTCCCCAGGTTGGATGTGGCGCTGACGGTGGTTTGGATGGCGCGGCATCCTTGACGCGCCGCCAACACGGTGCGACTACCGCTCGCGCCGGTAAATGGCCGATGAAACCTGCCGCAATCGGGGCTCCATGCCTGAAATGGTCTCGCTCAGGCCGATGAAGAGATAGCCCCCCACCTCTAACGCGTCGCAAAACTTGCGGGCCAGCTCGATTTTGGTGGGGTTGTCGAAATAAATCATGACGTTGCGGCAAAAAATCACATGGAAGCGCTTACGGAAGCGGCTGAAGCTATCCATGAGGTTATAGTGGGCAAAAACGACCTCGCGCTGAATCTCGGGCCGCACCCGATAGCTGTCGGGCCCTTCCTTGGTGAAGTAGCGGCTGCGCCACAGCTCGGGCATGCGCTCGAGGCGCTGGGCCGGGTAGACGGCCACCTGGGCCTCGTGAAGCACCCGTTCGGAGATGTCGGTGGCCAGGATTTTGGTGTCCCACCCAGCTTTCATAGAGCCGAAGTATTCATGGAGCACCATGGCCGCCGTGTAGGCCTCCTCGCCCGAGCTGCAGCCGGCGCTCCATATGCGCAAATCCCGGTCGGAAATCTTGGCCGTCCACTCGGGCAGCACGGTCTGGGAGAGGTATTGATAGTGCTTATCCTCCCGCATGAAGTAGGAATAGTTGGTGGTAAGCCTTGTGGTGAGCAGGGAGATCATGCTGCCCGTCTGGTCGCTGAGGGCGGCCTCCACATACTCGTGAAAGCTGCTGTAGCCGGCCTGAGCGATGACATTGACCAGCCGGCCCTCCACCAGGGTCTGCTTATTTTCCAGATTGATGCCGAAGTGCTGCTGCATATAGGCCTTGAGGCGCTGGAAATCGTGCTCCTCAAGGGCCATGTGGCTCATGGCGCTCATGGGGCGGTGGTCAGGGCGTGCAGCTCGGTGCCGAAGACCTTGTCGATGTCTAAAAGCTGCTTGACGCCACTCTGGGCTGTGCCCAGAGCGAGGATGAAGCTGTTGCCGCCATGGCTTGAAAGCCTGGGGGGCGGCTGGATGTCATCCTCTTCGATGTGGGCCACCTCGAGCACCTCATCAACGATGAGGCCGATGGTCATTTCCTCCAGGCTGAGCACCACGATGCAGGTGCGCTCGGTATAAGGGATTTCAGGTATGCCAAAACGCAGGCGCGTATCGATGACCGGCACCACCGTGCCCCGCAGGTTGATGATGCCCTTGAGGTATCCGTGGGTATGGGGCACCGGCGTAATGTCCTGGACGCTGATGATCTCGGTGATGTAGCGGATTTCGATGCCATATTCACCATTTTCCACCAGAAAAATCAGATATTTGCCCCGCATTTCGTCCTCGAGGGCGCTCATTTGCATCAGGAGGTTTTCATCCATTCCGGTCTACCTTCTTCCTCTATTTGGGGCTAGGTTATGTGATGGTTCAATGTCGAGTTCGCGGGGCTGGCGCCAGCTTAAGGCTACAAAAACAAATCCATGAGCAGGCCCCGGATATCGTCCACCATGGCGATGATGGCGAGATTGTCCCGCTCGGTCGTCAGCACCTCGCGGGCCAGCTCCTCCAGTTTTTGGTTGACCACATTGACCGTGGCCATGAGGCGGTGTCCGCCCCGGCTGCCTAAAGCGCTCTCCTTGGAGAAGGCGTAGCCGTTGCTGACAATTTCATCCATGAACTGCCGGATGAGGGCGCGGTAGCGCTCGAGCTCGCGGACATCCGCCTTTTTCGAGAGCTTCTGACCCTGGCTCTCGATGTCGGCGATCAGGGCGATCACCCGGGCATTCTGGGCCTCGGCCCCCAGGCCGCTCAGGGTGCGCTCGAACATCATGGCCCGATTGGGGCCCGGCCCCGCCGAATCTACAGGCCGGTTGGGGGCGGCTGCGCTATCCATGTTATTGACATTGCGAATTTTCATGGACACGGTGCGGCATCCCCCCTTTTTTTGCATAATAACCTACAGTAAGTTTACCACATTTGTCACTCAAAGGCAACAAGAGCAGGGCTTTCCCGTCCGCCAATTTTTGGGTGAGAGAGGTTTTCAGGCGAAATGGTTACAGCAAGGTCTCCAGGGGTTTACAGAAGGCTGGTAGAAGGGCTGCGGAGGAGAGGGGTGTATCCGGGGATTTGGGGCGGGCGATTTGTCAATCGCCCCTATAACGGGCAGCGCCCCACCCTGCTGGAGGGGGTTTGGGGGAGGGGGTGTGCCGCAGGCACACCCCCTCCCCCAAGAGCTTAAAAATTCGTTGCCTTTTGCCCTTTACAAATGCCCTTTATGCCCTTTTTTATGATACAATATCATCATCAACTCAAAGCCAAGGAGGTCCTACCCATGAAATCCCTCGTCATCTATTACTCCTACCACGGCGCAACACGATTCCGCGCCCAGGCCCTGGCCGCTGAAATCTCCGCCGATCTGGTGGAGGTGCGCGATGCCCATCGCCCCGGCATGGTGGGGGCCTTCCTCCGCTGCCCCTCGGCCCTGGGGATGAAGCGCACCCCCATCGAGCCCCTGACCGTCGACCTGAGCGCCTACGCGCACATCACCATCATGGCCCCGGTGTGGGCCGGATATCCGGCCCCGGCCATCAATCATGTGTTGGAGGCCCTGCCATCAGGGGCTGCCGTGTCGGTCAAACTGGTGTCGGCCAGCGGCAAGAGCGGCTGCCGGGAAAAAGTGGCCGCCAAAATTGAGGCTATGGGCTGCAAGCTGGAAGGCTGGGAGGATATTGCTTCGAAATAGGCGGGATTACAGGGCATTAACAGAGGACTATTTGAACGGCTTTTTACGTAGGGGGGTGTTGCGGCCCGCAGGGCCGCAACAC
>JGI994J12354_10003326_pt1 | contig 15077 bp, 13 predicted proteins | sample IntmicLarv3ML3BL_FD_12354 | JGI IMG/M metagenome (IMG submission 12354)
TTGTTGCGGGTGAACTCACCCATCACTCTTTGCATAACGCCGAACTCATTCTTGACTATCAAGGAAATTACATGCATTTTCAAACCCTCAAAAATGCTAATGTCGGTGCCCATATTTTATATAATCGTTATCTGGGATTTCGAAGAAATCATACTTCGACACCTATCTCGACGCCACGGAAGAGGATCGCAGCACATATTCCAGCAAAAGTAAGCCACTAAGAAAGCAACTGCCGAAGAAAGATGCCGGGAAATATCATTTGGCCACTGTATCCCGAAACTCCTAATAATTTTATATACCGCTCCATAGTATAGATATACATGGTCGAGCCGAGGCGGGGTACTGGTAAACAGTACAGGTCGACACGATCAGAAAAACGACCTCACGCGTTTGCATTCCGAGAGAATTGATCGGCTGTGTGAATCAGGGCTGTTCGGGTGTATCATGTTGTACGACAGGATGAATGTTCAATGGAAGTCCGCTCATGCCTTTTTGGCATCTAAAATGGACATTAGAACATTTTTCGTTATTTCGCTGATCTTCGCTGTGTTCCTTGTTTACATTGTAAGTATTTCCAACCGATGGTACGATGTGATCAATTATTTCGGACAGATGAACCAGCTTTTTGCCGGACAGATGCCGTATCGGGACTTCATGTTCGAATACCCCCCGTTCTCCATGGTATTCATGGCAATACCCAGACTATTCACTTCCAACGAATACATCTATTGTATCCTTTACTCGGTCCTGACATTCGTCTTCTTCATCGTCGGAGTGATCTACATCTCCAAGATATCGAGATTATACAACCAGACAAAGACCAATATGATTGTGTTTGCCGCATTCACACTCATATTCGCGAACATATTCCTGCTGACAAGATACGATATATTTCCGACCACCATGTGCATAATCGCATTATACTGCTATCTCCAGAAAAGATATGCCCTATCTTGGTTCGTCCTGTCGCTGGCAGTGATGACAAAACTGTTCCCGGTATTCATTGGACCTTTTCTGTTGATCCCGCTGCTTCTGAAAAAGGATTGGAGCGGTGCTGCAAAAGGGGTTCTGATATGCATCGCGACTTGTTTGGTGGTATCATTGCCATTCATCATAGCGGACCTTTCTACCGCATTCGATTATCTCATCTACCACATCGACCGGGGACTGCAGGTGGAATCCGTTGCAGCCTCGTTTGTGATGGTATTGAACATATTCGATCCGAGCATAACCACGGTGATACACGACTACGGATCGGACAACCTTACAGGTGCACTGCCCGATGCCATCGCGCCCCTGCTCAATTATGGGTTTATCCTCTCTTTCATGCTGTTCCTTGGCTGGGTCTTCATCAAACTATATCGGAGAAGGAACTCGATGGACCCGGAGTTACTCCGAAAATTGGTCATTCTCGCAGGAGTAGCGTCAGTGATGATGTTCCTTGCGTGGAGCAAAGTGTTCTCCGCACAATTCGTCATCTGGGCAATCATGCTGTTGGCATTCACCCATTTCTCCGTATTTGATCGCAAAACAAGATCGGAGATACTTGTTTTGACCTTGATATACGGGATCCTCTCAACGATCAATGGGGGATTCACATGCGGGAACCTGGAATTTTTGAACAATACTTCCATAATGATCATTTTCCTGAGGAACATCGTACACATCATGCTGATAATATGGATCGTACGTCTCTTCGTCAAAACCATAAAAACTGCGGATCAATCCGTCAAAAATGATTCCAGAATGATCGTCAATGAAAAAGCATCTAAGGAATAAACCGTAATAGCCAGATGATCTTTTGAAATAGGTTTCCCGGCCGATACAACATCTATTAAATGCCGTGTTCAATCCATAGTGCGAAATAACAATCCGTAATCCTATAGAACAAGATGATAAATATCACATATTCCTTTTTAAAAAAGTAACCATGTTTTCGAGAGATAAAAGCGAATACATCCCATGGGAAAATGGCTGCAAAGCATTCTTTGCGATTCTCATTGTGGGTTTAGTGATAAGGTTTGTATTCATGCCTATCACCTCTTCTCCGTTCGATATCGGAGCGGGATGGGTCGCCATAATTGAAGGAACATACAGCGGAGACACCATTTACGAATCGGGATGGTATTTCTATCCGCCGGTATGGGGTTACATATTGTCGATCATCTCGGGCGTTGCGGATCTTATCGGCATGGGTTCCTTCGGAAGTGTCTTTACATCGATCTACGACGGTCAGGTCCTCACGATAGGACATGGCCTGCTGACCAACCTAGAATTCAATTTCTTGGTCAAGATCCCTGCACTGATATTCGATGTTCTGGCAGGTTTGGCGGCATATGAGATCGTCAAAAGATTGACCGGAGATCAGAAAAAAGCCGTGATCGGGTTTGCACTGTGGTTCCTCGCGCCTGTCGTCGTTATGTCCAGTTCCATTTTGGGTATGTTCGACAGCATAATGATGTTCCTGATGATGCTTTCGCTCCTGACGTTCATGGACAAGAAATATTTCCTCACCGGAACTTTGGTCTCGATAGCATTCTTCACGAAGATCTTTGCCATCTTTTTGATTCCTGTCATGGTAGCGTATATCATTTCCGAACGCGACCTCAGTGTGAAGGAACGCTATATGAACCTTCTACGTGCGTCTCTCGGATTCGCTTTGGTGGGAGCTCTGATTTATTTGCCGGCGATACTAACGGGAGAATTCACGGAAAGTCTCACTTTCTTCACCATGCGCGGCGATATGTATGCAGATTCCGGCGGATTCCAATTCAGTCCCACCTTCAATAATGTGTTCTTCTACTTCCCCTTCCTCATAGTGGTGTACTTAGCGATATTCGGATACATGTTCACTCGAAAGAGGGAACGGGAGAAAACCTTCCTCTGGATGGTGATCCTGAGCATAATACCGATGTTCGCATTGCCGTTCGTTGCATATACTCCCACATACGGGATCACGCTTCTGCCGGCGGTACTGTTGTTGTTCTCGTTCAAAGGTAAGATCGCATACATACCGTGGCTGTTGCTGTTCCTATTCCCACTGCATGGCATTCTCCACTACTGGGAGACTTTGTTCTATCCGCTGGCGGCATTCACGGATTTGTTGGACATTAACAACATAGTAGAGAGATTCCCGAACGGATTCATATACAATCTGGTTAACTGGCTCATATTCCTTCCTGGAATGTCGATCGCGATCATTACCGCCCACTATGTGGCAAAGAAAAAGGAGGTGTACCCATGGATAAAAGCCCGGCTAAGATTGGCATGATCGTGCTTGTGATATTCATTGCGGCCATACTCCTCGGACAGGTGATATCTTACAATACCCCCTATTACAGCAATTTCAATGTAGAACGCGACGGTGACGAAGCACGATACGAAATCGACTCCAACCTTTCTTTCAACTACACCGCCACATCATTGGACAACGGCGGCCTGTATCAGGTCGATCGATATGTCGCATTCTATGATGATGCATATCCCATGCAAGGCAGAACAGACAAGATACGAGATTCCCTGAATTGGCTCAGACACAATCTGGGAAAATATAATGTGACCCTTGATATCGAAAGACTGCCCGAGATAGAAAGGATCATCACGGAATTAGATACGGGAACGGCCATCGTCTTCGCCACGGGCACACTCCCGATGGAAATATACGACGGAACATCGGACAGTCCTCTGTTCGAATGGCTGAAGGCGGGAGGGGTCATGTATTGGATGAATGGCAAGATCGGCAGTACGTATGCCGAACGCGGTGCATCGAATCTCCAGGAAGTCTCTGATTACAACATGTTGTTCTTCGGTGCGGATGATGTCGTGAGGGATGACACGAATGCCGTCTATGACAGAAATCTCATGGACGGCAGCCTCACCGATTCACTCAAGATCTATTTCAACGAATGTACCAACGGAATAGACGTCGGCAAACTGACCGTGGATTTCCTTGGATTGGATTACTCCTACGAAGGTTATTCATCAGTTGCGTTCGTGAAATATCATGACGGATCGGGAATGATCTGCAATCTGGGAGGAACGTTGGATCACGATACTGCCCATTCCGTTGCACAGATCATCGCGCCCAAACTGACGTATGTATCAACTGTAATCGATCATCACGAAGGACAGATAAGTAAGGACCCCTCCGGCATATTGCGATGCACCGCAGGGGAAACTGACATATTCATCTTCATCGGAACAATGACCGTGATAAGCGGTCAATGTTTCAGGATCTGACCCTACACAACTGCCGACAAAGGAAACGTATGTGCGGGTCCTTGCCTGTTTGATTCTCATCGGCAATTAGGTTTTGATGAAGAATGTAAAATATCGATATGTTCTAAGCTTTGCAACAAGACTCTGACCGTCGTCACACAAAATAATTTTTGCTCCGTTAACGGCTTGATAAGACGGATTATCGAAAATCCCAAGCAACAATCTTTATAAACAGTAATCATACATGCACACTGTATCAGATGTGCAAAGACAATGTGTCCAAACACTGTCTCTGTATTTAGGATGGGATCAAATGACGGAATACATCAGGTCTAAAGCGCCGCTCAGGATCGGCCTTGCAGGAGGAGGGACAGATGTCGACCCATATGCCTCAGAGAGAGGAGGGTATGTTTTTAACACCACTATCAACAAATATGCATATTGCACCTTGACGCCTGTCAACGGCAAAGAGATCACCGTAGAATCCCACTACTACGGAAGATACAAAGCATCCTTGAAGAACGGTCCTCTGAAACTCGATGGAAACATGGATCTCATCAAAGCAGTGGCCAACTATTTCGAACTAGATCATGGCTTCAGAATGTTGATCCATTCGGATGTCCCTGCGGGTTCGGGACTTGGCGGATCCTCTACGATGATGGTGGCGATGATATCCGCGATAGCGAACTGGATCGAGAGAGACATGACAAAGGACGAGATAGCCACATTATCCTACCACCTGGAAAGAGAGGTCATCGGACTCAAGGGTGGGAGACAGGACCAATATGCCGCCTCGTACGGTGGATTCAATTTTGTCAAAATAGACAAAAACGGCGTAGAAGTGGAACCGGTCCATATCGAGGATAGGATCGTCAGCGAACTTCAATGTCGTTCTGTTCTCTGTTACACGAAGATCTCCAGAGAGTCTGCGGACATCATCAATACGCAGATCGAATCGTCCAAGAAAGGATCTAACCTAGATGCTTTGGACCGTTCCAAGGATCTGGCTCTGAACATAGGTGAATCCCTGAAACAAGGGGACATAGAGAAATCAGGTAAATTGCTTGATGAAGCTTGGAGATACAAGAAACAATTCTCCAACAATATCTCGAACAAGCATATTGACAAACTATACAGTGTCGCCAAGAACAGCGGTGCGATCGGAGGAAAGGTTTCGGGCGCAGGCGGTGGCGGATTCATGTATTTCATCTGCAAATATGACAAGAAGCCTCAGGTCGCTGAAGCCTTGAAGAAGGCCGGAGCCGAGATCACCGATTTCATGTTTGACCCCGAAGGCGTCAGATACTGGAGAGCAAATGATAACAAGACGTGATGTCTTCAATTCATCCTTTTGATCTTGCTGTACAGTTTTGCAAAAAATCTTCCGACCACACCGCATTGGTGGAACGTAGTGACGACGACCTTTGAACTGATGTGCGATTCTCCTTCCGCTCTTTTACCGAACTTGTAGTGAACATTTGATATCTTTATGTTGCGGGGGCCGAATTTCAAAAGATCCAACAATACTTTCCATCCCTGCAATTCCAATTCATTCCAATTGTCTTTTATCACAGGTACAAAAACATCCGTTCTGCCTGCGATCAAACCGCTCATGACATCTCTCGACATCTTCTTCCTTTTCACAAAAAGATACAGGTCGGCGAAGATATTGAACGCCCAGGAACCTGCCCAACGGACAAACCCGAGTGCGAACCTGTCCTCCCTCACTCCGATGCAGAGGTCGCATCCTTCTTCCATTTTCTTGAACATATCGCCCAATGCGCTCGGAGGATGTTGGAAGTCGCAATCTATTGTCATGAAGTAATCGGTGTTCGCTTCGACTATTCCCTGCAAAACGCTCGCAGCCAGTCCTCTCTCCTCGGGATTCCGCGTGACGAGTCTTGTTTTCGGATCGTTCAGTTCCTCGATCAGTTGTTTGGAACGATCGGTGGAATTATCGTCCATGAAAGTTATATGAAAATCAGGATACTGCTCCCTCAGACATTTCGCCATATTGACGATGTTTTTCTCCTCGTTGTAAGTCGGGATAACTACTGTGCATGTTCCTGCCATCAAATATCAAGGGCAGGAACAATGAAGGATTATTTTATACTACTGTAAAGAAACCGTGCATCAGACCATGGCCTAATTTTTCAGGATCTCATTCACGGCATCGACGAATGTGAATTTCTCGCTCACAGTGAATGTCTTGAGGCCCAATTTATTTCCAAATTGGGCATCGTGTTCCTGATCTCCGATCATGAATGATGTCAGAGGATTTATCGGATATTTGATGAATGCCTGTTCTCCCATTCCTATCGCAGGTTTGCGACAGTTACAGTTCTCATCAGGATGATGGGGGCAATAGAATATATCGTCCAGACATCCGCCCTCAGCCTTTATCATCTGGCACAGTCTTTCGTGGATCTCTGCGAGTTTTTCGTGAGTGACCAATCCTCTGCCTATTCCGGATTGATTTGTCACGAGGATCACTTTGTACCCTGCATCGTTGAGTTTCTTAATGGAACCTGCCGCTCCCGGCAAAAGTCTTATCTTTTCCGGATCCGCGCAATAAGGGACGTTGACAACGATCGTGTCGTCCCGGTCTATCAGCACCGCTTTGATCCCGAACATCTCGCGTTCGACTATTCCGCATATGGTATGACATGCAACGAGATATCCCTCTTGAACCCTTGGCGTTTCCTTGGTAGGGATTATCACCGCGATATCGGCAATCTCCCTCATCTTTCCTTGATCTCCCGTGAAAGAGATGGTCGTGGCACCTTTGAGTTTGGCCGCTTCCATTGCAAGGATGACGTTCTTTGAATTACCGGATGTGGAAAGACCGACGACCACATCTCCTTTCCTGCAAATGGCCTCCACCTGTCTTTTGAATACCAGGTCGTAAGAATAATCGTTCCCGATCGCTGTCACGGGAGCAATGTTAGATAAACAGACTCCTCCCATGGGCGGTCTGTCGAACGCATATTTTCCCGAGAATTCGGCGGCAATATGCTGAGCATCAGCGGACGATCCCCCATTCCCCATGAATATTATCTGGCCTCCCTGTCTCACGGAAGCAAGTATCAGGTCCGCGGCCTTCCTTATGGAAACTGGATCTATCTTGGAAATTACTTCTGAGCTTCTTTTCAGCTCTGCAGAAATGAGGTCGTTCATTTTTATTTCTCCGCATCTTACACATCTAGGCTCGAACACGAAATCGATCGTGTGCCGTGAATTGTGATTCCGCCACTACTTCCACATTATAAATCTATTTGCAAACAAAACGATATATCTTCTCTATACAGAGACCGGTTTCCTCAGAACACGTTGTTGCGTGCCACTTTCTCTCCGGCTTTGACGACCGTGCCATCGCCCAATACCGAATTCTCAATGCGGGCCCCTTCGTGAACAACACAACCTTCGCCGAGGATACTGTTCTCGATCTTCGCGGACGTTATCTCACAACCGTTCATGATCAATGAATTCGTTATCTTGCTGTCTTCGATCGTGCATCCGTCCAATGCGACAACTACCGTAAGTTCGGAATCGTTCACCCATGTATCCTCACCGAAATACAGAGGTTTCTTCACGACCGAGGATTCGGAATATTTGCCGCCCCAGATTATCTCATCATACATCTTGGATGCCATGTGGAGATTTACACCCAGGAGATCTGCCGGACGTCCGACGTCCCTCCATGTACCTTTCAGCAAAAATCCCTGTACCTTATCGCCTCTGGCAAGAAGTATAGGCATGAGATCTTTCGAAAAATCGAAGAATGTGCCAGGGGGTACATCTGCGAGCACCTCTCTGTCTATTATGTACACTCCCGCGTTTATCAGATTGGAAAAGACCTCTTCCGGCTTGGGTTTCTCTTTGAATTCCAATATACGGTTATCGTCATCCAGTCTTGCGATCCCGAACTCGCAGGGGTTAGACACTTCGGTCAAAGCTATAGTGACTTTGGATCCGGATGAAAAGTGTGTCTCGATCTCGTCTTTCAAACATATGTCGGCGAACACATCACCGTTTGCGGCAACGAACACATCATCCAATTTATGTTCGATCTGTTTCATCGCCCCGCCGGTACCCAGCGGTTCATCTTCGTAGGAATATTCTATCTTGATGCCCAGGTCGGAACCGTCCCCTATCGCGCTTACCATCTGAGCGGACTTGTATCCGCAGGCCAATATGACCTCTTTTATCCCTGCGTTCGCAAGAGATTCTATCAAATATCTCAGGCATGGTTTGTTCAGGACGGGCAATATGGGTTTCGGTCTATTATCGGTCAACGGTAACAGTCTCGTACCTTTGCCTCCGACCATTATGACTGCCTGTCTTATCTCTACCGCCATCGGTTTCCCCCTGAACGTTGGATTGCTATCTCATATTTAAAGACTCATCGGCATCGATCGACGGACCGTTCAAAAATGACCTTTATCTATGTTTGAACATCAACACAGTCTGACCACATTCGTTCCGGATTCCACTCCCAACGATTCTGCGACAGGTATACATTTGGCCTTCATCAGATATGCCACTGGTACATTCAATAACACATCCGATAAAGATTCGTAATTCGCCATTCCCTTTGCGATGATGATGGATGCATCCTCCATGTTTTTCTTCAGATCATCTCCGATATCGTTCATATCCACCCCTATCGAAAAAGCACCTGTCGTGAGCATCTCATCCACTTCTTTATCCAAGCCGATACGGACTGCGTCTTCGTATGTCACATCGTTCAGTATCGCTTCGCCTCTGACAACCCCGACGACCTTTCTTCCCAATTTTCTTATTTCTCTTATCAGGATCTTGTCGAGCTGGGACTCTCCGCAGTTGTCAAACAGATAGAGTACGGTTCCGTCCCTGTTAAGTATCTCCTTCACCGCTTCCGTGTCATCAAGACCCAATTCCTGATTCAGGAGCGTTTCGAACAACTCTGCGAATTCGTTGGGATCGTCGATCGCTATTCCCGATCCGAAATCCATTATGTTGCCGATTATCGATATCTTGATAGCCGCACGGATCTTGTCTTCCGATTCGGCAACATACTTTTCCGATATCCCCATATACCGCGACATGACCTCGTCGGCCCTTACCTTGAGTTCCAGATACGGATCGGCGACGCCCAGCGCATCGTATGCCCTTCTGTGAACGATCGTAGCCAGTCTTGCCGAATTCATATCTTTGGAAATATTCTCTCCGTATGCTTCGAGTGCCGCTTTGATCGCTTCGAATTCCCTTCCGTTGTTTGGTAATCTCGATTGGAATACCACTCTCTTCATGAGACACGGAACGCAGGCGGGATGCACTTTCATGACTGTTCAACATCCCCGTCGATGATAACCGTTTCGCTGACTCGCGTGCGTACACGACCTTTTCCTTTATATACAGGAAATAGCATCGCTCGAATCATGGTAAAAGACAAAATTTGCTCTTCGTGTGGTAAGAGACTTATCGGGCACGGTAACACCACATTCAAATGCCCCAAATGCGGAAAGTCCGAGATAGGAAGATGCGATCAGTGCCGTGACCAGAGTGTTTCATACGAATGCACCGAATGCGGATTCGTCGGTCCTTAAGGTGAGACGATGGGACAGATTGTGGCCACATACGACCTCATGCCGGAAAGCACCGAGGTTGATCTCGAAAATGTCGTAAAATCGATATCTGGCATAATCCCTGCCGGAGTGAAGATGCTGGAAACGAAGATCGAGCCCGTAGCCTTCGGATTGAAGAAGGTCAATGCAGGATTCGTGATCGATGATTCCGACGATTCCATCGGCGATAAGCTGGAACAGGCCCTCAGGTCCATTGCGGGAATCGAGAACGTCGAGTGCGTTTCGAATACCGTTCTTTAAACCATTTTTTCAAAACTCAAGAGTGCTTTTGCACTCCGGACTTCTCCTTTTCGATCATTCACTGAAAAAATTGTAATCGTAAAAAAAGAAAGTTGGGGGAATTGCCCCCAAGATGTTTACTTGAATGCTGCTGCGCAGTCTGCGATGTAACCATCGTCCATCATCTTCGCAGTAAGGCCTCTGGATCTTCTGATCATGTAATCGGCCCTGTCGAAGAGTTCCTGGCGACTGAGTTTCAGACGTGCTATTCCCTGCTCCTGCGCTTTGAGCGCAACGGCGACAGCTTCTCTCGGGAACACTTCCATCTCGCTCATCGTCGGGATGATGTATTCCTCGGTGATTCCCTTTTCCTCGGCGCATTTCGCGAGTTCGGTTGCAGCGGCGATGCACATCTCGTCTGTGATGGATTTTGCTCTCACGTCAAGAACACCGCGGAATATCGCAGGGAATCCCATCGAGTTGTTGACCTGGTTGGGGAAATCGGAACGGCCTGTAGCGAATATCTTCACACCATGCTCTTTAGCTTCCCACGGCCACATCTCCGGGATCGGGTTTGCCGTTGCGAACACTATCGGATTATCTGCCATGAGATCACAGTATTCCGCAGGAATGGTTCCCGGGCCGGGTTTGGATGCCGCTATAACTATGTCCGCACCTTCCATCGCCTCTTTTATTCCTCCGGTCTTGCCAGCTCCGTTCGTCTTCTGGCATATCTCCCATTTCTGTCTAAAGTCCTTCTCGACATCTGTTCTGGCAAGATTCAATATCCCTTTCGAATCGCACATACAGAGGTGTTTCGGACTGAATCCTGTTGCCAGCAGAAGTCTTGCTATCGCAATGGATGCTGCACCCGCTCCGATAACAGCGATGTTCGCGTCTTCCAGTTTCTTTCCTACCAGTTTCATGGCGTTGATCGCCCCTGCGACCTCTACAGTAGCGGTACCCTGCTGATCGTCGTGCCATACCGGGATCTTGCAATCCCTTCTCAGTTCATCGAGAATATCGAAACACTTGGGATTGGAGATATCTTCGAGGTTGATACCTCCGAATGACGGGGCAATGAGCCTGACCGTTTCAATGATCTTCTCCGGATCCTTTGTGTCCAAACATATCGGGACGCTGTCCACCCCTCCGAGATATTTGAAGAGCATCGATTTACCTTCCATGACCGGCATTGCTGCCTCCGGACCGATGTCTCCCAATCCGAGTACACGGGTTCCGTCGGAAACAACAGCCACAGTGTTCCATTTGCAGGTGTGTTCGTATACCATGTCCGGGTTCTTTGCGATATCCTTACACGGCTCCGCCACACCGGGTGAATACCATATGGCAAAATCACTGAAAGAGCGTACGCATGCTTTGGGTACCACTTCTATCTTACCACCGTAGAACTTGTGCATAACCATTGCGTCTTGTCCGGGCTTCTTCGCTTTCTCTAAACGCTCTTCTACCGTCATATCCTTGTCGTTTGTCATATTCCTCACTCCTTATTACTACGAATTTCGTAGTTTATCTTCGAATTACAAACACCTTGAACACACTATTCATATTTATATCTAAGTTATGTTTCCAAGACGTATGCCCAAAGAGATCAAGGTCACCCTCGTTGATGGATATATCGACGACCCTGCCGCACTGGGAGTCCCCCCTTACATCTCCCCGATGATAAGGGCAGTGGCGGGTGCGGCAATGGATGCGGGGGGTTCCGTGACCTATATTTCCGTGGATATGCTGAGAAACGGGTGCAAGATACCCGATGCCGATGTGAGTGTCGTGCTCTCGGGAAACACGGTACCGGGAAAATACCTGCGTTCCATGCCGATGTCGAACAAAGAACTAAACGCCCTGGTTCCCAAACTGAAAGGGTGGAAACTCCTCGGCGGATCCGCTGTTCTCACTGATGCATCCAAATCATTCGATTTTTCCATAAAGGTCGACCTGGCTGCATCATTGTATGACGGAATGGTCGGAAAAGAAGTAGGCGAACGCTTACGAACATTGGAAGAGTGGAACAGATGGATGCTTCTCGGAGCCGAGATCGTCAACATGCATCAGGACTTTCCGTACCCTCTGGTTGCCGAAGTGGAGAGTTATCGCGGATGCCATCGATACAGGAGCGGAGGATGTTCGTACTGTATCGAGCCCATGAAAGGGAAACCGCTCATGCGGTCGCCGCAGGATATTATCGAAGAGGCAACAAAACTCCGTGCTCTGGGCGTAAGGAATCTGAGGGTCGGGGGGCAAACCTGTATCATCTCTTACGGTTCAACGGATAACAGCGATCCTCCTCGCCCGAATCCAAAGGTCGTTTCCGAACTTTTCGAAGGTCTGCGCGACCTCAGATTCGATGTCTTGCATGTCGACAACGCGAATCCCGCGGTCATATCCGAGTACCCGGAAGAATCGAGGGAGATAATAGCGACTCTGAAAGAATGTTGCACTGCGGGAAATGTTTTGGCTTTGGGAATGGAATCTGCAGACCCGAATGTCATCAAAGCGAACAACCTGAACTGCACACCCTCTCAGTTAATGGATGCGGTCAGGATCATCAACGAGATCGGAAAGGACAGAGGCAACAACGGAATGCCGCGCATTCTTCCCGGGATCAACATAATATGCGGCCTTGACGGCGAAACACCGGAAACATACAGGTCGAATCTGGAGATCCTCAGACAGATCAGAGACGAGGGATTGATGGTCAGACGCATCAACATAAGACAGGTCCTGCCTCTAAGAAAAGAATTCAATGTCAGAGTAGATAACTCCCGTTTCAAGAAATTCAAAGATATCGTGAGAGACGAGATCGACAGAGAGATGCTTACGCGCATCGTTCCGAAAAGAACGATAATGAAAGATGTTTACATGGAACTTCTCGACGGCAATACCGCATTCGGCAGACAGCTTGGGTCATATCCTTTGCTGGTCGGCGTCTCATACAAATTGGAATTGAATAAATCATACGACATCATGGTGACAGACTGGGGATTCCGATCCGTAACGGGAATAACGTATCCGTTCAAGATCAACACCATGCCTATGTCGGCATTGGAGGCCCTGCCGGGAGTGGGCAAGAAAAGAGCGGCGAACCTTGTCGTAAAAAGACCTTTTACCAGTTTTGACGATATTTCAAAAGTGATTGACGATCCCAAGGTCATGGAGTTCCTGAAGGAACTTGTAGTTCTGGAATGACCGCTTCAACCATAGTAAACATAAATTACTTTCTTTGTGATTGACTCCCATGGATTCCCTCCGACTCGCAAGATACCCGTTCCTCAGGGGAGCTGCTGTTTATGCGGAAGAGAATTCGACAGATATCGATTCCCTGATCAGATCCCCTTCGTATGAAAATGCCAGAAAAAGAGGTTTGGATCGGGTATTGAGCGCAATATCACAATACAAAGTGAGTGAAGTCTCCCTTTTGAACGAATATGACAGGTTGATGGAAGTACTTTCGTACCCCTACGCGAGAATGATCGTCTCTTGTGTAGGAGATCGATTCCTCACGAAACGTTATGCCCTGGCGGAAGCTTCCAGGATGAACGAACTTCTGCAGAACGACCATCCCTCCGCGATACCTATCGCCACGGAACTGAACGTCAATTCGATGGCAGACGACGACGGGAACATACGAATACATTTCGGAGATTATCTCAGGTTCTCCCATGTCATGAAAGCGGTAGAATGGAAACTTATCAACACCGACATCAGGAACGGATACGTACATCTCGAGCAGGAGAAGTTCGATCGACTATTACAAAATGCATTGCAGGAACGTATAGAATCGGAATTACCTTTGAATGTGCCAGCAGAATTCAGGAAGATCATGGAGGCCGATGTTTCCAACGCCACGCTCGCATTGAGCGAAACAAAGGCGAAACTCAGTCCCACCGGCGGAGCGGAGATGAACATGGAATATCTTCCGCCGTGTATGAAGGCCATATTGGCAAGCGCACAGAACGGCGTCAATCTTCCGCACAGCGCAAGATTCGCATTGGTATCTTTCTTGAATGCCCTCGGGCTCACGTACGATCAGATAATCGGACTTTTCGCGCAGTCCCCCGACTTTGATGAATCCAAGTCGAGTTATCAAATAAAGCATATCACCGGCGAAGAACGGGGAGGAGAGGGTTATACTCCGCCCGAGTGTTCCACCATGAAGACCAACGGTATCTGTTTCAATGCCGACAACCTCTGCAACAGCGAAAAGATGAATCATCCTCTCTCGTATTACAGAATAAAATCCGGGAATTTCGGTCCCAAGAAAGAATGACTCACTCGGATTCTTTTGAAAGATTCTTCCAGGTTATTATCCCTCTTTGTATCGCGGTAAGATTTCCCACGACGGCGAACCATATCATCATTATCTCCATCCAGTAGATGGAAAAATCACCTATTTCCAAAGCGGGGTATCCAAGAACCACACCAACATACTGTATTATCGGGAAAAGTGTGCTGAGTATCACCCTGTCCGCTCTTCCGAGAAGTCCGGCATATAACCGCGGCGCACCGACAGCCTGAGCCTGGGTTCCCATATACGATGTCAGCAACACACCGATAAGTGCGAGCATACCGAGGTACGGATTACACCAGGAGCTTACGGCCACTCCTCCGATCATGAAGATGTCCGCGTATCTGTCGAACACGTGATCCAGATAATCTCCTTTCCGAGAGGCCTTACCTGCGAGTTTGGCCACTTTCCCGTCCAATGCGTCGAAGTATCCCGATATCAGAACGACTGCCGCACCTATCAGGAGCAGATACGTGCCGTCATAACTCAGGTAGAAGAGGAGACCGGACAGGAATGCCAGTATGAGACCGATCCACGAGATCACATTCGGATTGACGTTGATCAGTTTCTTCGCTACGGGAGTTAACGCAAAGTCTGCTTTTCCTCTCTGTGAATCTAGAACCATTTATCCAATTCCCCCGTCCAGTCAACATTGCCAGGGAGATATTTATCTGTATTCCCGGCCAGGACATATTCCATCTTGT
>JGI994J12354_10003327_pt1 | contig 15075 bp, 17 predicted proteins | sample IntmicLarv3ML3BL_FD_12354 | JGI IMG/M metagenome (IMG submission 12354)
GTGTGCTGTCTGTGCGCTATGCCGTCAAAGCGGCAGAGTTGATAGAGAAAGGCATGTTCGGTAACATGGTTTGCCTGTCCGAAGGCCGGATGAGCCATGTAAGCCTTGAGAACGTAATCGGCTTGAACAAATATGTAACGCCCGGGCATGAGCTTATAGCTGTGGCAAAGCAGTTGGGTATTTCGCTTGGTATATAAGTACGAAGGTTTATGGTAAGTCAACTAAAAGTGGCAGGAACCGATGCATTTCGGTTCCTGCCACTTTTTCTGTTATATGAAAATGCTTCAAGGTTTTGTTTCTTGCAATCAATACGCAAACACAGCCGTGATATGCGCCGTGACCTCAAGCTCGCCTGCCTGGATCGGCGTGGAAATTCTTGATGCGCCTGCGGCCTGCAGAGCCATATCCTGCTCGGCATACGCCACGGGCACATAATTCCCGCCGTTTTCGATAATCTCAACCGGCGTGCCTATAGTGACTTGCAGCGTTTCTGCGATGGCGGCGGATTTCGATTTTGCGTTGCCGATAGCCAGAGCAAGCGCCTCGGCATAATATGCGCCGGAATCCGCAATGGTGAATTGAATGCCGCCGGACGTGTTGGCGCCCGCTGCAATGGCTGTATCAATGGCTTCGCCGACAAGCGTAATGTCGCGAACGGTCACAGAAAGGTTGTTGTTGATTGTGTACCCGGTGACCTGGGCGCTGCCCGAATTGCTGTAATTATAACGCGGATGCATGTAGTAGCCGCTTGTCTTGATATCCTCATCCTTGATTCCGAACTCCTTTAAGGCGGCCAATACATTTGCCATTTGTTCAGCATTGCGGCTTTGTGCGGTTGCGGCGTTCGCGTGCTCTGTAAAAATGCCGATATCGACATATGCGATGTCAGGCATAACCTTGACGCTGCCTTGCCCGGACACCGTAATTTTGCCCTGCGCACTTTCCACGGGTTGCGCTGTGTCTGATGCGGCGGTCACGGTTTCGGATGGCTTTGCAACGAATACGCCTGCGCCCACGAGAGCCGCCACCAGTGCGACAACCACTATTTGCTTCCCAAATGATTTGCTCATGTCACTCATTCCCTTCCGTTTCGTGTGTGCTTGCATCGACAGGAACGTTTGTAGGCGTTTCTGCGCGTTTACGCCCGTACTTGCGGTTGGCGCGGCGGATGATGCGCCACGCGACCAAAATCGGAATACCAAGCAACAAAATCGGCAGAATGGCGGCCGCGAGGAATATGACAAGGCCTTCCAAAAAGGCGATGATGCCGTTAACGGAGCCTATAAAGCTGTTTTGTATCTTTTCCCATGTGTTGGCGGGAGCCAGCTTAATCGGCTCGAAAACCGCTACTTCCGTGATATCGACATGAATCGTTGAAAAAGCGGACTGCCTGTCAATGGTATTCAACCGCGATTGGTACAGCTCGATATCCGTCCGTATTTCGGAAAGCCGCCGCTCAAGCATCAGCAAATCCTCTATCTCAACGGCTTTTTCAATCATCCCCAAAACGCTTGCTTCTTGCGCCCGTAAGGATTGGACGCGGCTGTCGGTATCGAAATACTCCGCCGTGGCATCGCGGCTTTGGTCGGATGTGTTGATGACTTGCCCGGTGGCCTCCACAATGGCCTTTACAGAGTCGTAAGACTCAAACGGTACGCGAAGGGTTAAGGATCCACTCATATAGCTGCGGGTTTGGTCGCTTTTATAGATATGGCTGTTCGAGCTTTCGATGAACCCGCCTGTTACCAGTACGGCAGCCTTGATTTGTGCAACAGTGTCGTCATATGCCTCGGTTTGTATGGTGACATAACCCGTCAGTATAACTTTCCGTGCGATATTTTCGGGTATGTCTTGTATTGTGTGCGAGGTTGCTACGTCGTCGGTATAATCTATAAAAGATTCGCCCTCTCTTGTTGCCCAGAGGCTGGAGGATTCCGGCATCGATGGGGCATTTTGCGCGGCGGGGGCGCGGTCCGACTCACTGCTTGATGATGAATGCGAGATGCTGTCCGATACACTGCTGCATCCGCCAAGAAGCAAGATGGCCGATAAAGCAGCGCCTGTCATCCATTTTACAAATCGGTTCATAATTCCGTCACCTCCTCACTCGCTTAATAACAATGTACCCGACAAAACCGACCGTCGCAATCAACAGGAACGGCAAAAGCAATCCGCTGCCCAGCACAATTGCCCCTTCTAAGGTTGCAGTTGTGTTATTTAGTGTGTGGATGAAAGCGTTAGCCACTTTGGCGGCAAAACTTTCCGGTTCGGTAATGATAATTTGTATGGGTGGTTCTTCTATCAAATGCAAGGTAATAATCGGCCCGGCCAGTTGGCTCTCGTAATCGGCGATATTGCCGCGATAGCGGTCCATTTCGGCGATTACGGTTTGCAGTTGTGCATCCACTGCCAGCAGAATCTCAATGGTATCGGATTGAGCAAGCAGCGCCATCAGCCGATCATATTCGGTTTGCTTGGCGTTAAGGCGCGCGCGCAAATCAGCCAGGCCGTAAGTGACGGCGCTTTGCTGATGGTATTCGCTTTCCACTTTGCCCAACGCACGAAAAGCATCAATGGCAGCCTCGTATTGGTCGGCGGGAACCGATTTTTCAAAGAAACCAGCGCGGTATGTTTCATGGGGTAATTCGCTTTTGTGCGTTTTCATGTCGCTGTGCAAAATCACACCTGCAAAATCTTTTATCAGTGAGATTGCTTCGTCAAAGTCCTCGGGTGTGATAGTCAGAGAATAGTGCTTGACAGACATATCGGCGGCAACAGGTGTACCGAATGTGACGGGCACCAAAGCAGCAGTTGCGCGTTCCAATCGTGCATCGGCTTGGGTTTGTAAAGCCGCGCCGGGTTCGGCGTAAAATATTATATCGCTGCCTGCTGTATCGAGTTCTCCCTCGCCGTGGGCGAGTGTGAGCGGTGCAGCGGGGCTTTCATTCGAATCTTGTGCGGGCAGTGATAGTCCACGCAAAGTAGCTGTTAGGGCACCCATGCAAACGATTGTCAGCAGCACACCGGCAGCCGCAGAGGTATAGGTTTTCCAACGAATGTCAGCAAAAGAAAATGTCTTTCGCTTGGCTGCGGGGGGCGTGAGTGTATGGTGCTCTGCTATAATCGTCGGGGCTTCGCTTTGCGCCGGCAGGCCGCGAATACTGCCCATGAGTTGTGCATGGAAGCCTTTTGGCAGCGGTAAATCCGGCAGCGCTTCAAGCTCCGCCAACATGGCGCGCATGGATGCAACAGCCGCTTTACAGCCGGCGCAGCCCGCGAGATGTTCCTCAAATGCAGCTTTGCCTTCGGGGCTGCTTATGGCATTGTCTATATATAACGGTATAAGCTCTTGCAGTTCAGTGCAATCAGCCATTGATAAACCTCCCTTCCACGGCAACGCATACTGCCATGGTTATTGAACGAACTAAAATTTGTTTTGTTCCTTAATTTCAATCAGAATTTTTCGAAGTTGTATCCGTGCGCGTGAAAGTCTTGATTTCACGGTTCCAAGGCTTGTGTTTGTGGTGTCGGCCAGTTCATCGTAGCTAAGCCCTTGAATGTCCCGCAACACAATCAGCACCCTGTGTTCAGGCGATAGTTGCAAGATTGCCTCTTGCAATATCTCTCTTTTTTCTTTCAAAAGTAAATTTTCTTCGGGGGTCAAATCATCGGAACGCAGTTGTTTTTCCATTGTGCCGTCATCTGTTTGCACAAGTGCGTCTAAGGAATCGGCGGTCTTATTCTTTCGCCTGCGTATCTCGTCTATGCAGGTATTGTTTGCGACTGTGTACACCCAGCTTTTGAACGCTTTTATGCTGGTACATTTTCCAATGTTTTTGTAAATTTTGATGCAGACCTCCTGCGAGGCATCACGCGCATCTTCAGGGTTGCCAAGCGCACGGTATGTAATGTTGTAGATCAATCGCTCATAACTCTGTATCAGCGCCTCAAACGCCTCAAGGTTTCCTAACGCGGCCTGTTGTAACAATTCATCAGTCATGGTTTCGCCTCCCTCCGTAAGTGCTTTGGTTACCTACATTGTACAAGAAGAGCTGTACAAATACAATACCATAATTTGTCACGGTGTTTTTTTCGTGCCATATACTATATATACCGGCATACCACAAAACAGCGGCGGGGCCGGTCGCGCCGGATGTGGGTATCGTCTGCATTCGGCGTTGCTCGCCTATGCAATCGGGGGGAGGGGGATTATGAAAGCAAAGGCATTGCAATTTTACGCGCAGGGTTATAACTGCTCACAGTGCATACTGAAGGCGGTGGAGGCTGTGTATGGCATACCCATATCCAGACAGTGCATGAACGCGTGCGGCGGGGTCAGCACCGGCTTCGGCGTGGGCGGCATGTGCAGCGTACTGATTGCGGGCGTAATGGCGTTGGGATTGCTGTTTGATGAGGCAGCGGTTAAGCGTTTGCGGGTCAGGCTGCTGACGATGTTCCATGAAAAATATAAAAACATGGATTGCGGCGCACTGAAGGCACAACGGTCGAACAGCCAATACTGCGAAATCATTGTGGCGGATGTGGCGGAAATGCTTGAAACAATCATTGCAGAAGAACGTTGAATCGGGTATAATGTAAGAAAAAGCCAAACGCGGCGCAAGCGGTTTTGCATGAAAGGGTATGAGGGGCTTGGCAAGACGGACAAAAGAAGAGGAAATCATGCGAATTCGCGGCATGATGGTATATGAAGAGGCCTGCTTTGCGCGCGGCTTGCAAGCGGTCTGCGGGGTGGATGAGGCCGGGCGCGGGCCGCTTGCGGGGCCTGTGGCGGCGGCGGCGGTCATACTCCCGCCGGGGCTTGTAATCGAAGGGCTTAACGACTCTAAGAAGGTGTCTGAGAAAAAGCGGCGCGAGTTGTATGACATCATCATGCGTGAGGCTGTTGCCGTGGGGGTTGTCTTGGTCAGCCCGCGTGAAATCGATGAAATGAACATTTTACAGGCCACTATGAAAGCTATGGCGCTGGCAGTGGCGAAGCTGCCCGTGAAGCCGGATTATGTGTTGGTGGACGGCAACCGCCTGCCGGTGTGGACACACAAAAGCGAGGCCATTATCGGCGGCGACGCTAAAAGCGTTTCTGTGGCGGCGGCCAGCATGATTGCGAAAGTAACCAGAGATACGATGATGGTGGAGTATGACGGGCTGTATCCGGGATATGGCTTTGCCAAGCACAAGGGCTATGGCACAGCGGCACATATCGAGGCAATCGGCGCGCTTGGCCTTTCGCCCATACACCGGGTAAGCTTCTGTAAAAAGGAATGGCTGCCCTAAATATAGACAAGACGGAGGGGTGTGCGCGTCATGCAAAACAAAAGGCAGGTCGGCGGATATGGCGAGGCCGTGGCGCGAGGGTATTTGGTGCGGCGCGGTTTTACGGTGCTTGAGATGAATTATAAGCGCGGCGGCGGAGAAATCGATATAATCGCCAAAGACGGCGCGTATATTGTGTTTATCGAGGTCAAATACCGGCGCAATTTGGCAATGGGGCTGCCGCGCATCGCCGTGACCCCGGCTAAACAGCGCACGATTATTCAAACGGCGCGGCACTACATCAGCGAAAACAATTTGGTGGATACGGATTTTCGGTTTGATGTGGTGGAGGTGTTTGGGCGGGANCTGGCTGGACATAAACCATATCCCAAATGCGTTTACGGTATCCTAGGAGGCGTGCGAAATGGAGCGGATAGAACGAAACGGCGTGGTGTATTACGCGTTTTCGCATATTGAGAAAACAGGCCTCGCCGGACACGGCTTTTCCACAAGGCTGGGCGGGGTGTCGGAAGGCGTGTATACGTCGATGAACTTAAGCCATTCACGAAATGATAACCCCGCGCGGGTGCGGGAAAACATACGCAGAATCACAAATGCCATGGGGATTGCACCGCGTGATACCGTGTTTTGCGCACAGGTACACGAAAATCGCGTGGTGCACGCCACAGCCAAACACCGAAACGGCGGCGATAGCTACCCCGTAGAGATGCAGGCGGTGGATGGGCTGATTGCGAATACAAACGACGTAGCGTTGGTGACCATGCACGCGGATTGTGTGCCGTTGTTTTTCTTGGACCCTGTGCGAAAGGCTGTCGGCATGACGCACGCGGGCTGGCGCGGCACCATGAAAGATATTGCAGGGGAAACGGTGCGGCGGATGCAAGCAACATTTGGAAGCGGGGCGCGGGATTTGTTGGTCGGCATCGGACCGTCTATTGGTCGGTGCTGCTTCGAAGTGGGGACGGAAGTGACGACGGAGCTTATGCAAACCATGCCATTTGCGGAGGGCTGCATACAAGCAGGCAAGGGCAAGCCGCATGTGGATTTGCAGGGGCTGAATGAAGCGCTGCTTCTGCGTGCGGGGGTTTGTCAGGCGAATATAGAGGTGGCCGGGCTTTGCACCAAATGCCGCGCGGATTTATTTTACTCACACAGGCGCGACGGCGCTGCACGGGGGAGTATGGCGGCATTTATACAATTGCGGTAGGGATAGATTTTTGAAAAAGATTGAGCAAAACTTTAATCTAAAACCGAAACGGGCGCGGAGGTTGACTATCTGAAGCAAGGTCGCATCCAATGGTTCGGGAAGGAGCGTAAACGATGCAAAAACAAGCGATCATACAGGTCGAACCGAACAGCATCGCCGCAGAATGTGGTATGGAAGCAGGGGATTGGCTGGTTTCGATAAACGATACCGCCATTGCGGATGTGTTTGCCTACCGTTTGGCGATTGCAAGCGAATACATAGATGTGCTGATAGAAAAGCCAAATGGTGAGGAATGGCTCCTTGAAATCGACAAAGAAATTGGTGAGGACTTGGGGCTGAGCTTTGCGGAGGGGTTGATGGACGAAGCCAGGAGCTGCCGCAACAAATGTGTGTTTTGCTTTATCGACCAGCTTCCCAAAGGGATGCGGAAAACTTTGTATTTTAAGGACGATGACTCCAGGCTTTCGTTCTTGCAGGGCAATTATGTGACGTTGACAAACATGACGGACGAGGATATTACGCGTATCATTTCCTACCGTCTTTCGCCGATAAATGTGTCCGTGCACGCGGCTGATCCCATCCTTCGATGCGCATTGCTGCAAAACAAACACGCGGGCAAAGTGATAGAGCAAATTCGGATGTTTGCAGACAGCGGCATCGCCCTCAATTTCCAGATTGTGCTGTGCAAAGGCATGAATGACGGGGCGGCACTGGATGAAACCATCGAGGCATTGGCGGGCTTTATTCCGCAGGGGCAGAGCTTGTCCGTGGTGCCGGTGGGCATTAGCCGATACAGGGAAACAAACGGGCTTCCTGCGCTTGACGCCTTCACCGAAGAGGAGTGTATCGCGGTGATCAAACAGGTTCATAGCTGGCAGGACAAGCTTTTGATGGCGCATGGCATACGCTTCGTGTTCGCGGCGGATGAGTTCTATTTGAAGGCGGGTCTGCCCATGCCACCGTATCAAAATTACGAGGATTTCCCGCAGATTGAAAACGGAGTGGGCATGATTGCGTCCATGCAAGCGGAAGTGGACGAGGCGCTGGCGGCGTGCGGTGATATAAAGGTTTCGCGGACGGTGACAGTTGTGACAGGGTTTGCGGCGGCGGATTTTATACGAGGGCTGGCGCGGCAGATAATGAGGAAGGTGCCGGGGTTAGGGGTGCATGTGGTTGCCGTGCGCAATGATTTCTTCGGCCATGAAATTACGGTATCTGGCCTCTTGACAGGGCATGATATAATAGAACAGTTGAAAGGTGCATTGCCGGGCGAGGTGGTGCTTCTGCCGTGCAATTTGTTGCGGGCGGGAGAGGAAGTCTTGCTGGATGATGTGACGCTCTCCGATATAGAGGAAGCGTTGGGCGTGCGTGTGCGTGCGGTGGATACGACAGGGAAAGCGTTTGTGGATGCGGTTTTACATGCATAGGGAGGACTTACATGGATATTGCCGAGAATATATTGAGATATAATCTGCAAAATGTCTATTTCCTGACCGGGACGGCGTTGGCGGGCAAAACGACTATGTCGAATGCGCTTTGTGCGAAGTATGGGTTCGTCCATTTTAACGACAACTATCACGAAGAGCGATTTAAGGTTTGGCGCTCGATTATCAACGAAAAATACCAACCGTTTTCGACACGAAAGAAAGAAACAACGGATTGGGAAGCGTTTTTTGGACGTTCATTGGAAGAATACATTGAGGAACGCAAGAAACCGGGCGAATACGATGAGTATGTCGAGTTTATGCTGGTTGAATTAATCAAGCTCTCACAGCATCAAAAGGTGGTTGCGGACATCCTAATTCCGGCCAAACGCTTGACGGAAATTGCCGATCATAGCCGTATTGCGTGCCTGCTGGCAGCACCTGAGATGTTGAATTGTAGAAATTACGGTGCAAGAGATGACCATAGAGATTTTTGGGAATGTCTTTTGTCACTGAAGGATCCGGAGAAGAAAATTGCCGTGCAGGATGAGCTGTTCCGCATCACCGGGGCAGAAATCAAGGCCGATGCTGAGGAATACGGGCTTTTTACGCTTGTCCGCACGGGTGAAAGCACCATCGAAAACACATTAGCCCAGCTTGAAAAGCACTTTGGGTTATAGAAACATAACGGAGGAATCAAAATGGGAAAACCGATTGTCGCCATTGTGGGGCGGCCGAATGTTGGTAAGTCAACGCTGTTCAACCGCCTAGCGGGGGAGCGTATTTCGATTGTGGAGGACACCCCGGGCGTAACGCGCGACCGCATTTACGCCGATGCTGAGTGGCTGAATACGAAATTTACTTTGATTGACACGGGTGGGCTTGAGCCTGACTCGGAGGATATTATACTGAAGCAAATGCTGCAACAGGCGGAAATCGCCATTGAAACGGCTGATGTGATATTGTTTATCGTGGACGTAAAGGCGGGCGTGATGGACGATGATTTGCAAGTGGCGAACATATTGCGCAAAACAAAGAAGCCCGTGGTTTTGGCGGTTAATAAAGTAGATGTAATGACGAAAGAAAATTTTGATGTCTATGAGTTTTATTCGCTGGGCTTGGGTGACCCTATGGCCATTTCCTCGGGACAGGTGCTGGGGTTGGGTGACATGCTTGATGAGGTCGTCAGCCATTTCCCGAAGGCTTCGGAGGAAGATGAGGACGACGAAACGATTAAAGTCGCCATTGTCGGCAAGCCGAATGTAGGTAAATCCTCCCTAATTAACAAAATTTTGGGCGAAAACCGCGTGATTGTCAGTGACATACCGGGTACCACCCGCGATGCCATCGACACGTATTACGAAAAAGACGGGCAGCAGTATATGTTTATCGATACGGCGGGCATCCGCCGCAAAAGCAAGATTAAAGAGAATATTGAGCGGTACAGCATTGTGCGTGCAGTGGCGGCAGTGGAACGCTGCGACGTGTGTGTGCTGATTATCAATGCCGAGGAAGGCGTGTCTGACCAAGACACCAAGATTGCAGGCATCGCGCATGAGCGTGGGAAGGCCGCCATCATTGTAGTCAATAAATGGGATAAAATTGAAAAAGACAACAAAACCATGAAGAAATTTACCAAGGATATTGAGCTTGAGCTGGCGTATATGTCCTATGCGCCCATGCTTTTTATCTCGGCATTAACGGGGCAGCGCGTTACAAATCTTTTCGAGATGATTAACGTGGTGTCGCAAAACAGTACCCGCCGCATTGCCACGGGCGTGCTGAACGATGTGCTGATTGAGGCGCTGGCGATGACTCCGCCGCCGACCGATAAAGGGCGGCAGCTTAAAGTGTACTATATAACGCAAGTGTCTGTGAAACCTCCGACTTTTGTGTTGTTTGTGAATGATTCGAGCCTTATGCATTTTTCGTACCGTCGCTATATCGAAAACCAGTTGCGGCAGGCCTTTGGTTTTACGGGCACCCCGATTCACTTTATCGTGCGCAACAAAGACAAGGATTAGACAGGAGGGTGACAGGGATGTTTCGTGTATTCTGCTTACTGATTGGATATGCTTTCGGCTGTGTGCAAACGGCATATATTATCGGCAGAACTATGGGCAAAATCGATATACGCAAAGAAGGAAGCGGCAACGCAGGCACCACAAACATCACTCGTGTGATGGGCGCTAAGGCCGGGGGTATTGTGTTTCTGACGGATGTGCTGAAGGCGGTGGCGGCGTATGTGGTTTGTTCGCTGCTGTTTCATGGCGAGGGTGCGTTTGTGCCCGGTGTCAGCCATTTGGGCGGTGTTGATTTGCCTGCGGCCACGGGGTATCTGCCCGGACTTTATGGGGGCATCGGCGTAATTGCGGGGCACAATTTTCCATTTTATATGAAATTTAAAGGCGGCAAAGGCATTGCGTCTACCGTTGGGGTGACGCTGAGCTTTGATTTGCTGGGTGGCGTTGTTGCTGGGCTGATTGGGTTAATGGGCGTGATTATCACCAAATATATTTCTGTGACCTCGTTGATATTAACGGCGCTTTTTCCGGTTACCATGCTTGTGCGCGGGCATCGGGGCGAGGCGGTTATTTTGGGCTTTGTGGTTATGGGGTTGGCGTGGTTTCAACATAGAGGGAATATTGCGCGGCTCCTTAAAGGCACGGAAAATAAATTTACTATCGGCAAACGGAAATAAAAAGAAATGTAGGACTAAGAAGTTTGCCGTGTATCATATGCTGCCTTTTACGCCATCACCCCCGCGCTGTTGCGCGGGGGTTTTATGAAGGGGCCTACTGTTTTACGAATTACTCTTCGCAGCCGCAAGGGCGGTTGTTGCTGTTTCCGCCGCCAGCCGGGATATTGCCGCTGATGCCGGCAACAAATTCAGGCTTCTGCGGGGGCGCGAAAATATCCATTGGGAAATCCAAGTTCTCGAAGAAATCGCACGGGTTCAGGGGTGACAAATCCTCGCATTCCGGCGGAATGCAGAAGCCCTTGGACTCGACGGACAACTGCACAATACGGAACAGCTTAATCAGTGTGAACAAGCCGATGGTCACATCCACTTCGTTCGGGCTTGGCGCGACGTCCTCTTCCATGCCGGAACGGCGGCGTGTGTAGCGCAGCTCTGCCGAAAGGGCAACGGCGCGCGCCTCCACCAGGATATACGGGTCAGCATCAATGGTCTTGGAGTCACCGCTCATGTGGCAGAACAAATCAGACGAAATCACGATGTCCGTTCCGATAGAACCAAAGAGTGTCACTTTTTTGTTGAAGATGCTATTGGCTTTGATTGAGCCGATTAATGTGCCGTCAGCCTCGCGGAAGGACAGGCGATATTCAAACACATACTTGAGATCTACATCCCAATATCCATTCTTAAACGGGTTCGGCTCTTTCTCCACGATGATAATGCGTTTGACTTTCATTCTGTCGATGGTGACGGCTGCCGCATTGTCGGGCGGGTTGATAACGTCACCTTCCTTGAAATGCTGGTCGCCGATGCAGCCGCATTCTGCGGCGCGGGCCGGGCCCATCTGTGCTGCGGTCAGACAGTCCTGCTGGCGGCAGCTATCGTATACTTTCATGGCGATGATGCATTCCTCGCGCAGTCTGCGCGGGTTCAGATTGGCGCGTTCAGCCGCACCTGCAACTTGGGTGTTGTTGTTTATGTTGCCAAATTCAAATGCTCCCATACTGTTACCTCCTATAGATTATACTTGTTTTTTCTTTTTCTTTGGTGCTTTGCCCCCTCATGATTACTATATGCATGGCGCTTAAATCGGTGATAGTACAGGTACGCCTTTTTTGGATAGGCAATTCAATTGGTTGCTTTTTACATGCCTCATATGATATAATAAATCTTGGAAAGCGTCAGCGAGAGGAAAGCGTTCTTGCCGGAGTCATGCAAGAAGCGCCTCTTTCATTTGTGCTTTTCTAAGCTTATTGCGATATAATGAAACCCAATTTGTCATGCGAGGGGTGAGAAACACGCGAATCGGTATGGGCTATGATGTACATAAATTGGTAAAGGGACGCAAACTGATACTCGGCGGGGTGGAAATCCCGCATGAAACGGGGCTTTTAGGGCATTCTGACGCGGATGTCTTGATTCATGCCGTTATGGATGCCATACTCGGCGCCATGGGCAGGGGCGATATTGGACGGATGTTCCCCGATTCGTCTGCTGAATGGAAGGATATCAGCAGTTTGCTTATGCTGTCCCGCGTGGTTGATTTGATGGAAAGCGAGGGGTACGCCCTTGTTAATATAGACGCTTGCATTGTGGCACAAAGGCCAAGGCTTGCGCCATATATTGCAGAAATGGAAGAGAGGCTCTGTCGATGTTGCCGCACAAACCGTGACACAATCAACATAAAGGCAACGACGGAGGAAGGACTCGGCTTCACAGGCTTAGGCGAGGGCATAGCAGCGCACGCGGTTTGCTTGCTTGGGCGCACGGGGTCATCCTCTATATAAGTAAGGAGGAAAACATTTTGGGGCTTCGCGAACAAATCAACACAATCAAACTAAAAGATCCGGCGATAAAAAGCGCCATTGAGGTTATACTGTATCCGAGTTTTTGGGCGTGCGTGTCGCATTCGGTGGCGCATTTTCTGTATCGGCATAAGTGGTTTTTCCCGGCGCGGCTTATATCGCAGTGGAACCGCTTTTGTACAGGCATAGAGATTCATCCCGGCGCAAAAATCGGCAAACGCTTTTTTATTGACCATGGCGCAGGCGTTGTCATAGGCGAAACCTGTGAAATCGGCGATGATGTGCTGCTGTACCAAGGGGTGACATTAGGCGGCACGGGCAAGGATGTGGGCAAACGCCATCCCACCATTGGTGACAATGTGATGATTGGCGCGGGCGCACGCGTGCTGGGGCCGTTTACGGTTGGTAACAATGTGCGCATCGGGGCAGGTTCGGTGGTGCTTAGAGAGGTGCCTGACAACTGTACGGTGGTGGGCATCCCGGCCAAAATTGTGCGGCGCGAGGGCAAAGAGGACTGCATGAAAAATCTTGACCAAGTAAGGCTGCCTGACCCGGTGGAAATGCAGTTGTGTGCATTGAAAGTCCGCATTGAGGCGCTGGAAAAACAGCTTGCCGTGCGGCAGGATGAACAAGAAGGGAACGGGACAAAATGAAGATATATAATACATTGACAAGACAACGGGAAGAACTGATTCCGCTTGAGGCGGGCAAAATCGGCATGTACGTTTGCGGCCCGACCGTTTACAATTTGATTCATCTGGGCAACGCCCGCCCGCTTGTGGTGTTTGATACGGTGCGTCGATATTTGGAATACAAGGGCTTTGCCGTGAACTATGTGCAAAATTTTACGGATATAGACGACAAAATTATCAAAGCGGCAAACGAGGAAGGCGTGGAGGCATCCGTTATATCGGAGAGGTATATCGCTGAATTTTTCAAGGACGCAGAAGGTTTGAATATTTGCCGAGCCACGCACCATCCAAAGGTGACAGAAGAAATGGACGGCATCCTTGCCATGATTCAGACGCTTATCGATGCAAACGCGGCCTATGAAGTTGACGGCACCGTATACTTTGACGCTTCTTCGGTGTCGGATTACGGAAAATTATCGAAGAAAAACATTGATGATTTGGAAGCGGGCGCACGCGTGGAATACGACACGAGAAAGCGTCACACCACGGATTTTGTGCTGTGGAAGCCCGCCAAACCAGGTGAGCCGAAGTGGCCGTCACCTTGGGGCGAGGGGCGTCCCGGCTGGCATATTGAATGCTCGGTAATGGCGAAGAAGTATCTCGGCGATACGATTGACATACACGCGGGCGGCGAGGATTTGGTGTTTCCGCACCACGAAAACGAGATTGTGCAAAGTGAGGCGGCCAACGGCAAACCTTTTGCAAAGTATTGGCTGCACAACGGCATGATTAATATAGACCACCAGAAGATGTCGAAATCAAAAGGCAATTTCTTTATGCTGCGCGAGATTGCGGAGCAGTTTAATTACGATGTGGTGCGGTTTTATATATTAAGCGTACATTACCGCAGCCCCATCAATTTCAGTGGTGAGTTGATTCAAGCAGCGCAAAACGGTTTCGACCGGATACGCAACTGTGCCCGCACTTTGGCGGAAAAATTGGAATCCGTAAAAGCGGACGCATTGCCCGAAAGTGAAACAGCCGCCCTTTTGCAGGCGGCAGAGGCGTTTCGTACACAATTTGAAGCGGCCATGGAGGACGATTTTAATACGGCCAATGCAGTTACGGCACTGTTTGAATTGGTAAAGTTTGCCAATATCCATACAGCGGAGGAAACGTCAAAGGCGTTTTTGCTGGGTGTGCAGGAGTTGCTTGTCAAGCTTTGCGCAGTGCTGGGTTTACGGCTTTCAAACGAAGAGGCCGGTGTGGATGAGGCGGCGGTTTTGGCGCTTCTCGAACGGCGTGCGGCGGCGCGTGCCGCGAAGGACTGGGCAGAGTCGGATAAAATCCGCGATGCTTTGTGTGAAATGGGTGTAACCGTGAAGGATACGCCCGAAGGCGTAAAGTGGTTTGTTAAGGGGCATTGAGATGGATATAGAAGGAATGATGGACGCGGCCTGCCCAAGAAATGTGTCTGCGGAGGCATATTCGCCGTTGAATTTGGCGTATGTGGGGGATGCGGTGTTTTCTCTGTTGGTGCGCAGTGAGGTTGTGGCAAAGGGCAACATGTCAGTAGGCAGACAGAATGAGCAAGTGAAAGCGGTTGTTCGCGCGGGTGCGCAAGCCGCGATGTACCACAGCTTGATGCCTATCCTTGCGGAGGACGAACTGGCGGTCTTAAAACGTGGGCGAAACGCAAAAACATTCAGCCGCGCCAAAAGTGCGTCTATGTCGGACTACCGACATGCCACCGGGGTGGAAGCGTTATTCGGATATTTGTATATCAAAGGGCAAAACGCCCGTATTATAGAGTTGTTTCAAATGTGCCAAGAGCGGGCGGATAAGCCCGATGGCAAGAAGAATGAGGTGTCGATTTGAGAGGAAACGGTAATTTCAACAGAAGCAACAACGCACGGCCTGCAACAGGAAAACGACCGATGGGGTCAAGTGGAGAAAGGGGCAACAAACCCTTTGAGCGTGAGCGCCAGCCGTTTGGCGGGCGGACAACCCACACAGG
>JGI994J12354_10003328_pt1 | contig 15075 bp, 13 predicted proteins | sample IntmicLarv3ML3BL_FD_12354 | JGI IMG/M metagenome (IMG submission 12354)
GGAAAGAGTATCCCGTCGTTGAAGATAGGTTATCTTCCTCAGATAAATCCGATAGATAAACGATTTCCAATATCGGTATTTGAAGTTATTTCGTCCGGATTGGCCGGTGAGAAACCTTTATTTAAAGATTTTACAGCTCAACAAAAGGAGAATGTGAATGAATTGATAATCAAAATGGGACTTGAAGATTTTTCGAAACGTGCGATAGGCGAACTTTCCGGCGGACAGCTTCAACGCGCTCTTTTGGCGCGTGCTATTGTGTCTCGTCCACGTTTGTTGATCCTTGATGAACCAAACACTTATGTAGATAAAAAATTTGAATCACGGTTTTATGAAATATTAGGCGAGATTAGCGATAATACAGCTGTTATTCTTGTTTCGCATGATATTGGCACTCTGTTACCAATGGTAAAAAATGTGGCATGTGTGAATGAAACACTTCATTATCATCCCGGAACAGCAGTATCCGATGAATGGCTAAGCAATACCTATGCATGTCCGATAGAAATTGTGGGACACGGAGATCTGCCTCATCGTGTATTAAAAAAGCACTGAAAACAAATGACAATTAACAATTAACAATGCACAATTAACAATGCACAATTTGCAATATAAAATTAACGATTAAACAATTTGATATTTATGGGCGAACTAAAGCGTATATTAATTACCGGAGCGAGCGGGTTTATCGGAGGCTATATTGTCGAAGAAGCTTTGCGACGCGGCTATGAAGTATGGGCAGGCGTTCGTTCCGGCAGCTCGCGTGAGCGGTTACAAGACAACCGTATCCGGTTTATTGATTTGAAATACAATGATAAAAAGGCATTAACGAAACAGTTACAACAAGTAGTTTCTACTTCAGGCGCATGGCATTATGTAGTACATAACGCAGGCGTTACAAAAACAATTAATAAGCAAGATTTTTATAAGATAAATACTCTTTATACACAAAATCTTGTTGAGGCATTAGCAGAGGCTGACTGTAAGCCCGAAAAATTTTTGCTGATGAGCAGTTTGAGCAGTTTTGGGCCGATACGAGAGAAATCATTCAAAATTATTAATAGCTATGACAGGCAAAATCCTAACTCCGCTTATGGAAAGAGCAAGCTTCAAGCAGAATTAGTTGTAAAAAAACAGGATTATTTTCCATATATAATACTTAGGCCTACAGGAGTATATGGATCCGGTGATAAGGATTATCTAATGGAAATAAAGAGCATTAAATTAGGATTAGATGTTAAGGTTGGTATGAAACCGCAAAATATAACATTTATATATGTTAAGGATTTGGCTGTTTCTGTTTTTCTTGCATTGGAGAACAATGAAGTTCGTAATAAATCATATTTTGTTGCTGACGGCGATGTTTATACTGATAATGAATTTACCGGAATAGTGAAGAATCAACTTGGAAAAAGTTTTGCAATAAGCATACGCATCCCGCTTTGGATGTGCTATGTAGCATGTGTTTTCTCCGAATTTACCGGTAAAATTTTCGGAAAAACCATGACGCTTAATACAGATAAATACAAAATATTGAAACAAAGAAATTGGGTTTGCGAAACAGAAACAATAAAACGTGATCTCGGCTTTGTTCCAAAATATAATCTTAAAGAAGGACTTGAAGAAACTATCCTTTATAATAAAGAGAAAGGGCTATTATAGTTTTTTTATGAATGCATAAATTTCGATTTGTTCACATTTATTATGTCGATAAATTAATTTTTACTAAAAAGACTTTTTTTTTAAAAGGATAAAATAGTGATATTCAGCAGTATGATTTTTTTTTAGAAAAAAAAATAAAAAAAAAGACAGAAATCTATTGCAAATTAAAAAAAAGCACTTATCTTTGCATTTAGATATTTAGATGAAGAGGAATAATTATGTTTGGCATAAAGTTGTCATAAATTTCTCAAAATCTTATATATAAGCTGAAAGCCGGTTGTATAAAGGTTGTTTTCCTTCATACTGATAGGGCGATTGGTTATGCACCGAAAGGTGTGGTTAATTTCGGCTTCTATGCGGTAAATCCGGGTTTCTCCCGGATGCTAGAGCATAATGCTAAACGTTATTCATTATTCATTACTGAAAATCCCCGAACGTGAGTTCCGGGATTTTTTTTTGGTGTTTATTAATGTTTATAAATAGTTTATTAATTTTTCTATATATTAAATAGAAATTATGATATATATAACATGCTAAATATTAGATATATTCATGAAAGTATATGTTTATAGAAAAATTTTTTTTTATTTTTTTTTGGTAAAGCCGAAAATAACCCTTTATTTTGTATCTTTTACAAGGGATTCCTTGTATGATAATTAATAGTTAAAAGGTTATGATGGACAGTCAGGAAACGAATTTACCAAAAGAAGAAAATACCATGATGGACGAAGTTGGTAAATTGGAAGAATCTCAAGCAATGGAAGTTATTCCGGTAATTGAATCGGAAACAAACATTAAGTTAGAATCTGTAGCGGAAGAAGAGCCGGAAGAGCAGCAATCTATTACGATTGAATCTGATTCGGCTGAAGAACCGGAAATACAACAGGTATCTGAAAATACAGATACAGAGCAGAAAAACATAGAATCGCAGGTTGAAGCAGAGCCGGTCGTTGATGAACAGCCGGTTGAAGAAGAACCCGTAGTTGATGAACCACAGGTTGAAGAAGAACCCGTAGTTGATGAGCCACAGGTTGATGCAGAACCGGTCGTTGATGAACAGCAGGTTGAGGCTATACCCGAAGCTGAGACTGAGTCAGAAGATGTTGATAATGAAGCAGAGGCGAAATATGAAAGTGCATTGCCTGTGGTTGAAACAGAGCCTGAAAGTATTGAGTCTGAAGCGGAAGATGAAACAGGAGATTTTGAGGAAGAATTGACTGAATCCGGAGAAGAGGACGATATCATTGAGCCACTCGATGCTGCAGTATTGGCCGTTATAACAAAATCGGAGATTATAGAACGTCTGCAACAGATTGTAACAGAGCCGAAAAGGTATGTACGCAATGAAGTTGATATCCTTAAGCAGGCTTTTTACAAGTTAAGGCGTGTTGAGACCGAGGCGGAGAAAAAAGAGTTTCTTGAAAAAGGAGGAGAAGAGAAAGATTTTATAGCATTGGAAGATGAATCGGAACTGCAGATGAAGTCGCTTATATCCGAATATAAAGAAAAACGAGCGTCAGACGCGGCAGAAGAAGAGCGTTTTAAAGAGGCAAACCTCGTATTAAAACAGCACCTTATTGAGCGCCTAAAAGTTCTTACCGAAAGTCAGGATGATTTTAATAAACGATATAATGAATTTCGTGATATCCAGCGTAAATGGAAAGAGATAAGACTTATCCCTCAGGAATACGCTAAAGAATTATGGCGAAATTATCAACTTTATAATGAGCGTTTCTACGATATAGTAAAAATAAACAACCAATTCCGTGATTACGACTTCAAGAAAAATCTTGATATGAAAACGGCTTTGTGCGAAACGGTTGAGCGTTTGGCAAACGAAGAAACGGAAGTTATTTCTGCTTTTCATCAATTGCAGAAACTTCACCAGCAATGGCGTGAGATAGGTCCTGTAGCAAAAGAGTTTCGCGAGTCTATTTGGGAACGTTTCAAAGAAGCATCTACTGTTATAAATAAAAAACATCAGTCACATTTTGAAGGACTGAAGGAGCAGGAAGAGAAAAATCTTGAAGAGAAAACAGCAATATGCGAAGTAATTGAGACAATTAACTTTGAGACTCTCAAGACAATGAGAGATTGGGAGAAAAAGACCGATGAAGTAATTGCTCTTCAATCGAAATGGCGTACGATAGGTTTTGCGACAAAGAGGCAAAACGTAAAGATTTTCGAACGTTTTCGTGCGGCATGCGATAATTATTTCAACAATAAAAGCGAGTTCTACAAATCCATAAAACAGGAAATGGACAAGAACCTTGAATTGAAGAAGGCACTTGTTGAGAAAGCCGAATCAATGAAAGACAGTACTGATTGGAAAGAGACGGCGAAAGCTTTTGTTGAAATACAGAATGAATGGAAGAAAATAGGCCCTGTTGCCCGTAAATACTCGGAAACCATCTGGAAGCAGTTTATTGCTGCCTGCGATTATTTCTTTGAGAAAAAGAATAAAGAAGTATCTTCGCAGAAGTCGGAAGAAGTAGAGAATCTTGAAGCAAAAAGAGCATTAATCGGAAAAATAAACACTATTGATGAGAGTCTTTCCGATGATGAAGCTTTGGCAGAGTTGCGAGGTTATATTGCGGAATGGAATAATATAGGATTCGTGCCTTTCAAGGAAAAAGATAAATTGTATAAATCATTCCGTGAAGCATCAGACAAGCAGTTTGACCGGTTAAAGATTAATGAGCGCGACCGTCGTGTTCAGCAATTCCGTTCCAATATTACGGAACTTGCCGGAGGCGGTAAAAATAAATTATATAATGAGCGCGACAAACTTATGCGCATATATGAGCGAATGAAAGGCGAGCTTCAGACATATGAGAATAATATCGGTTTCTTTAATATATCTTCTAAAGGCGGAGATGGTCTGATGAAAGAGATGAGTCGTAAAATAGCACGTCTGAAAGAGGAAATGGAGGTTATTGTAAAGAAAATAGAGGCAATAGACGAAAATTTAGATTGATAAAACCATTATAGTTAGTTATTAATGCCACAATTGCATTTGTTCAACCCGGGGCATGAGATGGAAATCTTATGCGGGAAATCTCATTATACGCCATCTTATACAGTACAGAAGATGTCTGCTGACTTGGAGTTGCTGCCTATTTGGTATGGGGGTGCGGGAAGTTTTACGCTTGTTAGAAATATCAGGTCTTCTCAGTTCATATCTTCTCTGCCGAAAGAGTTTCGCCCCTTACTGTCATCTCCGATGATTTTAAATCTGATGACAAAAGAATTATACAGGCGAAAAAAATTAGGCGAGAAACCTAAATTGCCGCCTCTTACGGCAGATATTTGGGGAATCTCTCCACGCAGTATAGATATACTTAAAGAACTTAAGAATGCGGGAATGAGCATTGAGATTCCTGAATGGAAAGATGAATATGCTATGCTGACGAAGCGTCAGACATCTTCGATATGTCTTGAACAATTGCAAAAGAAAATACCTATAACGCCTAAGATTGAAGTGCCTGAGTTTTTTTCGAATATTGAAGACTTACAGAAACATATTTCAAAAAGGAAACCGCCGTATGTATTGAAAACTCCGTTTTCTTCATCCGGTCGCGGTCTTTACTGGTTAGATAATAATGAGCTTGACAGCCGAGCCGTAAGTTGGATAAACGGTGCAATAAAAAAGCAGGATGCAGTAAGCATCGAACCTGCATTAGACAAGATGTTGGATTTTGCAGCAGAGTTTTATTCCGACGGAAACGGTGAAGTCACTTATGCAGGATTATCAATATTTGAAACTAATGCGTACGGACAATTCTCGGGATGTATGCTCGGTTCACAAGAGAGACTGTTAAGTCGCCTAAACGAGTTTATATCACCCGAAGATTATATGTATCTGGTTGAACAGGTATGCCTCATATTAAAAGATATAATAGGAGGAGCCTATTGCGGCTATATGGGAGTAGACATGCTTATTTATAAGACATCGGACGGTAATTATGCCGTTCATCCGTTTGTGGAATTGAACCTGAGGTATACAATGGGGCTTGTAGCCATGAATATAAGCAAACAATTCATACATCCTGATTCACATGGCATGTTGCGAACAATATCGTTTGTATATAATGCTTTTCAGGAACACCGGCGTATGCAAGGCGAGTCACCGTTGATGCTATTCGACGGGCTTATCCGTTCCGGATACTTGTCTCTTTGCCCTGTTAGTACAGATACGCGCTATATGGCAATTATTGACGTATTCGAATAAATTATTCTTCGCTTTCAAAAATACCCATTTTTTTCATCAGGAATGTTGCATTCATATTTTGTGCAATACCATCCCGTATTTGATATGTAAACGATAGCTCATTGTCTTTGATATCGGCTTCAAATCGTTTGTTTTGCACATTTTCGGGAAAAACATCCGCCAATGTGCCGAGTAATAAGTCGTGTGTGGCTATTATACCGCAAGTGCCTTTATTAATAAGTTGTTTTATAAGAGCGATGGAGCCTTTCTGTTTATCAACGGAATTTGTGCCTTTTAATATTTCGTCAAGCACGATGAATAGTTTTTCACCGTCATTAAGCCTGTCGATAATCATTTTGAGGCGTTTTAACTCAGCGAAAAAATATGATTCGTTAGAAATTAGTGAATCTGCCGTACGCAGACTTGTAACAAGATGAGCAGGGTAAATAGTAAGCTCTTTGGCAAAAACGGGCAGACCCAAGCATGAAAAAAGAAAATTCACTCCTATAGTTCGCAGATAAGTACTTTTACCGGCCATATTAGCGCCCGTAACGATTGTAAAATACTTACTTCCCGGTATGCATATATCATTACATACACATTTATCTCTGTGAATTAAAGGATGCCCTAAAGCTTTACCTTTCATTTCGAAGTAATAATCCGCGATAACAGGGTATGTATAATCGGGATTATTATATGCATATGTACCGTAAGAACAATAAGCATCGAAAACGCCTAATGCCTCAAACCAATCGTTAAGCTTGCCGGCATACCTGCGTTTCCATTGCTCAACATTCATAGTCTGACGCGTGTCTCTCATGTATAAAAAATTAACTACTACGCCCATAGCGCTGAAACGTTGGTCGAGCGCTCCTATATAGCGAGATAACTTTTTGATAGCTGATGAAGCCGGTATTTTTACCGCGCCAAATTCTGTTTCTTCGTTGATAAGTTTCTGTCTGTTTACTTGTAGAATTTCTGAGTGGAAACAACCTTTTTCTATATGCTCCATCAGTTCGGAATATGTTTTCAAAATATTTTCCATCTTGTTTACGGATACATATAACTTTTGAATCTTTTTTGCCGGCATGTTAGATATCAAAATGCTTACCACAAAGTATATAGCTATTGCTCCGAAGCCGATAAAATCGAGGGCACACCCTGTTATCAGTATCGTCCATATAGCAGGTACGAGCCAAATCATTACCTTATAAAAAATACTGTCGGAAAGATTTTCCCGGTTCTGTTCATTGTCTGAGAATAAAGATGAAATATCTTTGTATTCTTTGATGGTCGTTTTCCCGTTGACATAAAAATCATGCCTGAAATCATGCATATTACTTATTTCCTGCACAGCTTTTTGGCGTTGTATGATCTCATCTTTATTGTCCGCAGGTTTTTTGAATCTGCTGATTAATTTATCGCGTCCCGGTTGCGTTACGGTGCGGTTTATGGACTGAAACAGCGAATTATCTCCAAATAAATCAAGGTCGAGACTGAATGAATGCCGGGAATCAACCTGTTCGTTTCCTCCGTCAAAAGCACTGAAATTATAATCAAGCGCTTTGAGTTCGTTCTCGCACAAGTTGACTATACCTTCTTCATAAGTTCGTTTGGCGTGAAATTTTGTATGGCAAACGACTAGTATAAAGAAAGATAAAAGAAATATGGCGGCAATAGCGATTAAAAAAGGCAACCCGTTGTCACGGCATAACCATAGTGTTACAAACATGCCTGCTATCAGTATCAGCCTGACTGTGCCGATATTGTGAATAATCCGTTTAAGTTTTTGTAATATAAGCGAATGAACTTCTTTTTTTTCTCTGTAAAAGGAATATATATCTTCAATTTTCGTCTTTTGTTCCATGCTTTAGCTTGATTAAAGTACGCAAAAGTACCTTTTTTTGATAAATATGCAAATAATATTTTTTAAAGATTTTATTTATCATGCGGAGTTATTAATAATTAAATAAAGAAAAATGCGTATCTTTATGCGTTGTTTTAAAAGATTATATTATGAAGCGAACATTTTTAATTATGGCGGGGATATTGATCTCCACAATTGTTTGGGCTCAGGATTATGACCTTAAGAATTTTCCTGCAGGTTCAACTCCTAACGAGGTCGGAAGGCGTGTGATAAACAAATATCTTAATACTCCTCATTCTCAATATGGAGTTATTCGCGAAATCCCTCCGCAACAAATAACATATCCTGATGTGTGCGCTTGGCTGGGTGGATTGTGGTTTGCCGATGCAGTTAATGATAATCAATTGTATGACAAACTTGTCGAACGTTTTGAACCATTGTTTTCTTCAATAACATTTTTCCTGCCTAAACCCAATCATGTTGATAACAATGTATTTGGCGCTGTTCCTTTAACTATCTACAGAAAAAAAGGCGATTCCAAATATCTTGACATGGGATTGAGATATGCCGATTCTCAGTGGACTTTGCCTTTGGAAGCTAAGTCTGAAGAAAAAGCTTGGGCGGATAAAGGGTACACTTGGCAAACACGTATATGGATAGATGATATGTTTATGATTACTGCCGTACAAGCACAGGCTTATCTTGCGACAAAAGACCGTAAATATATTGATCGTGCCGCTTCAGAAATGGTGATGTACCTTGATGAGATTCAGAAAGAAAACGGACTGTTTCATCATTCTCCCGAGACACCGTTTTTTTGGGGGCGTGGCAACGGATGGATGGCAGTCGGCATGGCGGAGTTATTGCGAATGTTACCGGAAAGTAATCCTCACAGAGGTACGATTATGGCTGCATATAAAAAAATGATGGCTTCATTACTTAAATATCAAGCTGAAAACGGTATGTGGAGACAACTTGTCGACGATCCGAAAGCTTGGGAAGAAACATCATGTACGGGCATGTTTACTTATGCGATGATTACCGGCGTGAAGAACGGTTGGCTTAACGAAAAACAGTATGGAAGCGCTGCCCGCAAAGCTTGGTTGAAACTTGTGACTTATATTAATGAAAAAGACGAGGTTACTGATGTTTGTGAAGGTACAAATATTAAGAATGACTATCAATATTACTTAGACAGAAAACGTAATACGGGTGACCTTCATGGACAAGCCCCCATTATCTGGTGCGCTTACGCTTTGATGTAGTATGACAGATTTTGCAGCGATAGATTTTGAAACGGCAAACCGTGACCCCGGCAGTGTATGCAGTGTTGGGGTTGTTGTTGTGCGCGACGGTGTTATAACGGAGCGGATTTATGAGTTGATAAAACCCGAGCCTGAATGGTATGATTATTGGAATACGCAAGTGCATGGTATGACGGAAAGGGATACGATGAATGCATTTACTTTTGATAAAGTTTGGCAGATAATCGAACCACGAATTGCAGGATTACCATTAGTAGCTCATAACAGTCCTTTTGATGAGAGGTGCCTGAAGTCGGTTTTTAAAACATACAGAATGACTTATCCTGATTATGAGTTTCACTGTACTTGCAGAGCAGCAAGACGTGTTTTTGGTAAAACAATTTTGCCTAATCATCAGCTACATACAGTAGCGGCACATTGCGGATTTGATTTGAAGAATCATCATCATGCGCTTGCCGATGCCGAAGCATGCGCAGTTATTGCATTGCAGATTTTGTAATCATTATTCTTTAATAAACTGATTTGAAGATGAAAAAAATACTAATGTTTTTAACTGTCATTGTTTTATTAGCAGGTTGCGAAAAAACAAATAATTCAATTAAAGTTATTGATTTAACCAAACGGAATTTTCAGGAGGTATCATTGAGAAGTAATGATTTTGTTAAAAATTGGAGAGTAGTTAAACTCGAGACGAATGAAAACTCTTTAGTAACACCTTATGACTTTGTTTATCCAACTGATAGTTCTATTATTATATACAACTTTAATAAGATTCTTCAATATGATTACTCAGGTAAATTTGTTCGAGAAATAGCTAAACATGGCGAGGGCCCTTATGATATAAACAGTATTGATAATTGTATAGTTGACTCAAAGCAGGAATATATTTACCTGATAGATTTTTCTAAACCTGAAATTATCAGAGCGTTTGATTTAAAAAATAATTCTTTCAAAGAACCTATTCCTCTTGCAACAGAAAATCGGCTTACTTTAATGTATTTAATTAATGATTCTTCGTTTCTCTGTTTTCCCCAGATGGGTGCTAATCGTCAACTCTGTTATGTTCAGGACTTTAATGGTAATTATATAGATGGAAGTGAAAAGCTTGATATAAAAAATGAAGGTCCTTTTGTTGGAGTCAGATTGAAAGTAATGACATTTGATAATGAATGGTTTTATCAGGGTAATTATGAAGATACTGTGTACAATGCCTTGTCAAAAGAGCCTGTTGTTGTATTTTTAAAGGGTAAAATTACAAAACCTGAAGATGTTATTTCGGCAGAAGGCAAAGAAGATATTATATTCATTAACAATATGTTCTTTACTTCTGAGGATTATGTATTATCAAAAATTATCTATGGAGTAAGACCTTCATCTGTAGAAGGGAGTTATGAAATGCATACTAAAGAGTTAAGATATTATGTTTGTAATTGGAAAGATAAAAATACTTATGAGATAAAAAATTTATATATAGAACCGTTTGATAAGAATTTTGAAAAGGAAGATCTGTCGGATTTTTTCAAAAAAACGAGTTCTCTTAATCATAAAAAGATCGTAATCAATGTGCCTGATGACAATGGTGATGATAATCCTACTTTATATATAGGTGATTTGTTTTAGTTGTTATCTTTGTTTCAGGAAACAAAAATAGTTGTAGTGTTTAAAAATATTTTAATATGCGTGATATTCGTGATTTTGAAATAATGTCGCCTGTCGGTTCGTATGAATCGCTGATGGCAGCCATACAGGGCGGGGCAGACTCAATATATTTTGGCGTTGAAGGGCTGAACATGCGCTCACGCTCTTCAAATAATTTTACGACAGACGACTTACGGAACATTGCTTCTATTTGCCGTGAGCATAATGTGAAGAGCTATCTCACCGTTAATACGGTTATTTATGGTGAAGACATACCACTGATGCATGAAATTATTGATGCGGCAAAAGCTGCCGGAGTATCCGCTATAATTGCATCTGATGTGGCGGCTATGACATATGCCAATGATATCGGACAGGAAGTACATCTCTCGACTCAACTTAATATAACGAATGTTGAAGCACTGAAATTTTATGCCCGTTTTGCAGATGTGGTAGTACTTGCGCGCGAACTTAACCTTGAGCAGGTAAGCGCTATTTATAACGAGATTAATACCCGGCAAATAAAAGGGCCGCGAGGAGAGTTGATACGTATTGAGATGTTCTGCCACGGAGCTTTATGTATGGCTGTTTCCGGGAAATGTTATTTGAGCCTGCACGAGATGAATTCGTCTGCAAACCGTGGTTCCTGCATGCAGATATGTCGTCGTGGATATACTGTGAAGGATAAAGATTCCGATATTGAGCTTGATATTGAGAATCAATATATAATGTCGCCAAAAGATTTGAAAACCATTCATTTTATGAACAAGATGATGGATGCGGGAGTGCGTGTGTTTAAGATAGAAGGGCGTGCCCGCGGACCTGAATATGTACGGATTGTAACGGAATGTTATAAAGAAGCGGTGAAGTCATATTGCGACGGGACATTTTCCGAGGATAAAATACCTGTATGGGATGAGCGTTTGGCGTCAGTCTTTAATCGTGGATTTTGGAACGGTTATTATCTTGGACAGCGTCTTGGCGAATGGAGTAGTCGATATGGTTCTAATACCACAAAAAGAAAAGAATATATTGCAAAAAATATAAAATATTTCACCGGAATAAATGTCGCAGAGTTTGAAATGGAGAGCGGCTCGCTCAAGGTGGGTGACGAAATTCTTATCACTGGTCCCACTACCGGTGCATTATTTAAAACAATAGAAGAAATACGAGTAGAACTGGAACCAGTGGAAGAAACAGTTAAGGGCGAGCGTTTTTCGATAAAGACAGATGAAAAAATACGCCCATCCGACCGTATGTACAAAATGGTAGCGACCGATGCAGGTAAAAGTTGATATAGGATTGTGAAACAAATAACTATAAAAACAGATATTATGGGTAATACTAAGAAGAGAACCGGAAAAGGTAAAAAGGGTAGGGATAAAATGAAGTCATCAGATTCTTCAAATTTAGGCTTCGATAACCTCATAATGGGAGTTTCGGATAAATCGCCGGATACTTCGCATGGTCATAGTCTTATCCCTGAAGATGCAGATGGCAGTATTTTAGATTCTATATCAAGTGCTTTGTCTTCTGCAAAGGATTCAATCGGAGATTTCTGCTCCGGTGATTTTGCTGAAGGTGTATCAAATGCAGCCGGAGAAGTCGTTAATGGAATCGGTGAAGTTATTGGCGAAGTAATAGGAGGAGTATTTGATTAGATTGATTCATAATCACTTTCTGTCGGAGAAATATTTCATAAATTGTGAGCGTTCGTACATTGACGCATTCTCTGCGTTCGAGAAGCTTAGCTTGCCTTGAAACTCTGAAATGGACAGGTATTTTTTTTCATTCATCCAACTTTCGATTCCGGACAGTAATCCGGGAATTAATTCTTCCGGTTTGTTTTTGTAGACAACACTGCAAATTTGTACGGCATTTGCACCAGCCAGTAAGCATTTTATAATGTCCTCCCAAGTGTGGATGCCATAAGATGAAGCGATGGATATTTTTGGTACTATGCCCGAAACAATGGCTGTCCATCTCAGTGTATCGCTAAAGTTGGTAGGAGAGCTGAAGACATCACCTGATGTCAATTCTATTTTATTAATGTCAATGTCGGGCCTGTAGTATCGGTTGAACATTACAACTCCCTTTCCTCCGTGAATATATATCTTGTTGACTAATCCGGGAATATTGCTGATCCATTTTCCGATTTTTATAATAACAGGGATAGAGATGAGTTTTTTTACTTTGTCTAAGATAGATGTGTATAATTCAGTTATTTTATCGGCTGTTGTATTCGGATCGGTGCATAAGTAAAATATGTTCAATTCGAGAGCATCTGCACCTGCTTCTTCTATCTGTTTGGCAAACTCAGTCCAAGATCCGGTGTTATAACAATTTATACTTGCTATTACGGGGATCGAACATTGCGATTTTGTTTCGCGTATAAGTGTCAGGTAGCTTTCCACAAGGTTAGCTTTTACGTATCCTCTTACATAATCTGCAGCTCCGGGAAAATCAGCCGATTGCATCAGTGCATCACCCTGCATATATATTTGTTCTTCGAACAAGGATTTTAATACGACGGCTCCAACTCCTGCGTCTTCAAGTTTTTTGTTGCCTTTAGCGCTGTTAGTCAAGCCGGAACTTCCAATTATTATCGGATTTCTTAATGTTAAACCTGCATATTTAGTTTCGAGGAGTGCCATAATAAAATTGTCTTTTATAATTTGTTTCGACAAATATAATGCTCTTTTTTGGTAAAACAATTTTTTTTTTAGAAAAACGAACGAGAGTTTATTTTGTATTGCTCTCAACTTGTATTATCTTTGTTTCAATTAATATAACATAAAGATGAAGGAATATAGATTTAAACTTGAGATGAAAGTGCGTGATTATGAGTGTGACTTGCAGGGAGTAGTTAACAATTCTAATTATCAGCATTATATGGAGCATACACGTCACGAATATTTAGAATCGCTTGGAGAGAATTTCGGAAAGATGCACGAAAAAGGCGTAGATGCTTTTGTGTCGAGAGTTGAGATTAAATATAAGCATTCACTGCGTAGTGGTGATAAGTTTTTATCATGTATGAATCTTCACCGTGAGGGTGTAAAGCTTGTGTTCGAGCAGGATATCTATCGATTGTCGGATGATGTTCTTGCCGCAGCAGGGAGGGTTGAGATCGTTGTTGTTGAAAACGGCAAACTAACCCGCGGTGAATATTTTAATGAAATGCTGGCCGCATCTAAATAATATCACGTCATGGCTTCCGAAGAACGTTTATATCTAATAGGATTGACTATACTGAAAGGTGTAGGAGATGTTTTATCGCGCCATTTGTTACAATATTTCGGTTGTGCGGAAGAAATCTTCAAAGCTAAACGTCATTTGTTGGAGAAAGTGCCGGGAATAGGAGTATATACTGCCGAAAAAATTGATTTGGCTCGTCCGGACGCGTTAAATAGAGCAGAAAAGGAACTTGTTTTTGTCGATAAGAACAAGATTCGACTATACGCCATAACAGATGATGATTATCCCGAGCGTTTGAAAGAATGTCAAGACGCTCCTGTTGTTTTTTATTATAAGGGTGCGGCTGATTTGAATGCATCAAAAATAATAAGTGTAGTGGGAACGCGTCGTGTAACTGATTACGGGCGAAAGTGTACTGAAGAGCTTATCAGGAATATGTCCGCAATGTTTCCCGATCTGCTTGTTGTAAGCGGACTTGCCTATGGAGTAGATGTCTGCGCTCATCGCAGTGCATTAAAAAACAACATCGCCACTGTCGGTGTACTTGCTCACGGGCTTGACCGGATTTACCCTGCCGCACATAGAAATACCGCTGCGGAAATGGTAAAAAGAGGTGGATTGCTCACCGATTTCATGAGCGAAACAAACCCTGACAGGGAAAATTTTCTGCAGCGAAATAGGCTCATTGCAGGATTGGCAGATGCTACGATAGTAGTGGAATCAGCCGAGAAAGGCGGCTCGCTTGTCACTGCCGATATCGCCTTTTCATACGGCCGCGATGTTTATGCGTTTCCCGGTCGCACTACCGACGGGTGTTCATTAGGTTGTAATCGCCTGATACAAATGAATAAGGCAGGATTGATAAGCTCCGCCAAAGACCTTGTAATGTCACTGTGTTGGGATTCCGATGCAAAAGCCGTAAATAAACAGTCAACACTGCCATTCCCCGAAAAACCTGATCATCCTGTAATACGTTTGCTTGAAGAAAAAGGCGAGTTTCATGTAAATCAACTTGCAGCGGAGATGAATCTTCCGATTCATAAATTAACGCCTACATTATTTGAGCTTGAACTTGAAGGACATATTAAAGCATTGCCCGGAGGGGTATATAAACTTACCTGACCCCCATAAAACAATTAAAGGCTGTCTCGCGACAACCCCTAATCAATTTTGTTAACCTTAAATCTAATACTATTATGAAAAAACCACGATGCAAAGATACAGCCTCAAAATGG
>JGI994J12354_10003329_pt1 | contig 15071 bp, 13 predicted proteins | sample IntmicLarv3ML3BL_FD_12354 | JGI IMG/M metagenome (IMG submission 12354)
GTGGGGAAGCGGTCGTCCTGGTTGGCACATCGAATGCAGTGTGATGGCGAAGCATTATTTGGGCGATACAATTGATATTCATTGCGGCGGCGGAGATCTTCGTTTTCCGCATCACGAAAACGAAATTGCTCAAAGCGAATGTGCGAACGGCTGCGAGTTTGCTCGTTTTTGGTTTCATGCCGGTTTTGTCAACGTTAATAGTGAAAAGATGTCAAAATCGAAAAATAATTTTTTTACTGTTCGAGATTTGGCAGGAGTCTACGGTTATGATGCGCTCAGATTTTTCGCATTATCGGCACATTACAGAAATCCGATCAATTTTGCGCCTGAAATTATCGAACAAGCTCAACAAAGTTTGAGTCGTTTATATAATTGCGTTGAAAATTTAAATTTCCTTGAAAAAAATGCTGAAAATGAAGATTTTATCAACGATGAAAATGATATTTTAGCAAAGAAATCAAATGAATTTAAACAAAAGTTCATTAAAGAAATGGACGATGATCTAAATACAGCAAACGCAATCAGCGTATTGTTCGAATATATCAGAGAAATTAATATTTTGACACAAAACAATCAATGTTCGAAAAAATTTTTACATGATCTTAATGATTCATTATCAGAATTGCTCGCGATCATGGGATTTTCAGTAAAAAAAGAAAACATTTCGTCCGATGAAATCGATAATCTTATCGAACAGCGTCAAACAGCCCGAAAAAATAAAGATTTCGCATTGGCTGACAAAATCCGCGATCAATTAAAAAATATGGGTGTGATTTTGGAAGATACTGCAAACGGAATCAAATGGAAAATGAAATAAATTTAATTTTAAACAACTTATGGACGAATTAAAATCAATTTTAGAATCATCAATTATTACATTAAAAGGTATCGGCGAACGCCGAGCGAAAGAGTTAAATAAATTAGGGATTAAAACGCTCTCGGAATTGTTAAATTATTTTCCGAGAGTGTATATTGATATGTCAAAAATCACACAGATAGCGGACTTAATCGATAATGAAACGGCAACTTTGAACGTCCGTGTCACATCGTCAATCAAGGAAAACCGAATCAGCGAAAAATTATCGATTTTTACGTTTAACGCAGCGGACGATTCAGGATCAATACAAATCAGCTTATTCAATCAGAAATTCACGGCACAAGCGATAAAATTCGGCGATAGAATACTTTTATACGGAAAACCCGAAGTTTTGGGGATTAACAAGCAGATGAAAGCTCCTCAAATTGACAAGCCGGAAAACGCTAAAATTAAGCCGATTTATCCGATGAGCGAAAATGTTCGGCAAAAAATGATGCAAAATATTATCAGCGAAACATTAGCACGTGTTTCAGATAGCATTCCGGAAACAATGACAATCGAAATGCGTGAAAAATATGGGTTAATGAGTTTATCGGATGCATATAAAAATATACATTTACCTGAAAAAATGAGTGACATAATAATCGCCCGAAACAGAATTATCTTCGAAGAATTTTTATTGTTCCAACTTGGAATATTCACTATGAAGAAAAAAGTTCGCTTGCAATTTACTAATAAATTAGATAAAAATGCTGATATGAACGTTTTTTACGATTCGCTTCCATATAAACTGACGTCAGCACAGCAACGAACGATTAATGAAGCATTAACTGACTTGAAACGTGAAAATCCGATGTCAAGGCTGGTACAGGGTGATGTCGGAAGCGGCAAAACAGTTGTGGCAGCGGGTGTGATGTATTATGTCCATGTTAATGGTTGTCAGTCCTGTATGATGGCTCCGACAGAAATTTTGGCGATTCAACATTATCATACTCTTACAAATATGCTAAATAGTTTAGGTTTGAAAATAGCTCTTTTGACAAGCAGCACCCCAAAAAAAGACAGAGAAATTATATTAAACGGTATAAAAAATGGCGAAATCGACATTTTAGTCGGTACGCACGCAGTTATTCAATCTACAGTTATCTTTAATAATTTATCATTGGTGGTGACCGACGAACAACACCGTTTCGGAGTCGAACAACGTGCGGCACTTAGCCAAAAAGGTCAAAATCCGCACATGATGGTTATGTCCGCAACACCCATTCCGAGGACGCTTGCTCTGATTATTTACGGTGACTTGGACGTTTCGGTTATTGACGAATTACCGCCGGGAAGACAAAAAATTTCGACACATTTAGTAGATAGCACATATCACGAACGAATGTATTTATATGTTCGTGAAAAAGTAAAACAAGGCGAACAAGCGTACGTAGTTTGTCCGTTAGTTGAAGAAAATGAAAATTCCGAAGCTAAAAGTGCGGTCGAATTTTCAAATGAATTGAAAGAAAAATATTTAAATGATGTTAATGTCGGATTTTTGCATGGAAAAATGAAATCAAAAGAAAAAGAAACGACACTAACCCAATTTGTTGCGGGTGAAATTGATGTTTTGGTTTCGACGACGGTCATCGAAGTAGGTGTCGATGTACCGAATGCGACGATAATGATTGTTGAAAACGCCGAAAAATTCGGGCTTTCGCAGTTGCATCAGTTACGCGGACGCGTAGGCCGCGGAAAGAAAAAATCTTTTTGCTTTTTAGTTTCGGACACACAAAACGGACAGACTTTGAAACGTCTAAAAGCTCTTTGTTCGTCCAATGACGGCTTCGAAATCAGCAAAAAAGACCTCGAGTTACGAGGTCCGGGTGATTTTTTCGGAGACAGGCAACACGGATTGCCTATGTTTAAAATGGCGAATTTGGCGAGAGACATGGATATTTTACACGATGTCCAGCAAGCTGCAAAAGAAATTTTGGAAAATCCGTTTTGGTTCGAAAATGTTGAAAATATAAACTTGAAACAAGCTGTTTTACGTATGTTCAAAGATATCGGCGAAACAGTTTTATAAAAAGGAAAATATGGAAATATTATATATAGAAGATGTTGATATAAAAAGTCAAGTATGCGAAAACATTTTATATCAATTACCCGATTGGTTCGGAAATAAACAAGCGATTTTAGATTATATCGAAGCTGTAAAAGATATGATTTTTTACGCATATTACGAAAAAAATGAACCGATTGCTTTTATTGCATTGAAAATTCATAATGAATTCATGGCAGAAATCAGCGTAATGGGCGTATTAGAGCCATTCCACCGAAAAGGACTCGGCAAAAAATTGATAAATGAATGCGAAAAATATTGCCGAAAAAATAATTTTGAATTCCTGACCGTAAAAACATTGGCAGATACAAATCCAGACGAAAGCTATGCAAAAACCAGAGCTTTTTACCAAGCCATGAATTTCAAACCCCTCGAAATTTTTCCCCAAATTTGGGATGAAAACAACCCTTGCTTATACATGATTAAGATATTATATTTTTAGAAACGAGTAGATTCATGAATGTCGCAATAATTATCACAGGAACAATTTGTTCGGGAAAGTCAACTTTATCAAATAAAATAAGCGAAACGTTGAAAATTAATTTATTAAACGAAAACAATTCCAAACATTTTTTCGGAATCATCGATAATGTAAAAGAAAACAAATACATATCACCAGTGATAATCGAACATACAAACATTTTAAACGTTTTTGACGAAAATAATGAGTATAATATAGGAAAATATTTCAATAAAAAAATAATTATTTTATTAAATGTTTCTGACAATATATTAACAAAGAATATTAATGACAGAAAATTAATGGGAGCTACAGGTGATTATCTTAATGTCGATATGTTTGAAATGAAAAAGAATATTGAAAAACAATTTAATGAAATGCCAAGCGATTATGAAAAATATGTTGCCAATATCGACGTTGAAAATGATTATGATATTGAGTATGAAAAAATTCTCGATTTTTTAACGATTCATTTACAAAACGAATAAATTTCAATTAACAAAAAAAGTGGGTGAAAGCCCACTTTATAACAATATATTTCAAATCGAATAAAATATCCGTCAATCGTTGTAACATCGTATTGACGGCAAAAAGCACGAAAAAATACGGCAGGGGAGTCATAACCGTATCATAATTGATTTCGGCAAAATCCTATTTATTCTCATGATCACGGTATTTTACCATCATATTTTTAAAAATTTCTGCAGTCGTCGGCGGTGTATAGGTTATAGCGTTTGCTCCCGCATCAATGGTTTTTTCGATAAAGTCATCGGTCGGTCCGCCGGTCGCAATAATCGGCACTTCAGGAAATTCTTTGCGTATTTTTCTCACTAATTCAGGTGTGTTAGCAGCGGCAGAAACGTTTAGAATTGAAGTTCCTGCGTCTAAACGTGCCTTGAAATCAGTATTTTCGGAAACAACGGTTACAATGATGGGAATATCGATTTTTTCACGTATTTCACGAATAACTTCATTTTTAGTCGGAGCATTGACAACCACACCGATCGCACCTTGAAATTCTGCATCACATGCCAGGCTCACAACACGTGCACCGGTAGTCGTTCCGCCGCCGACTCCGCAAAAAACGGGCAAGTCTGCGGCTATAATCAAAGCGTGCGAAATGAGCGGTTGAGGCGTAAACGGATAAACTGCTATGGCTGCATTGGCATTACAATTTCGTAAAATAGCTACATCTGTCGTAAAAACAAGCGATTTTATCAATTTTCCGAATATAGAAATTCCGCTTGCACGATCGATTATTTTAGGTACAGTCACCATATGCTGCCGTAAATTTCCGTAAATGTGCGGAATATATTTATCTGACATAATTTATGTCCTTTGTTCAATTTTATTTTTCGATATAATTAAAATAACCGATAATTTTGCCGTTTTGCATGTAAATTCTGGGTACTCGTTTTCCGATTATGCAAATCAATTCATAATTTATCGTTTCTAAATTTTTAGCAAGTTCTTCAAAATTAATACATTCATTACCGTCCGAACCAACAATCGTTACTTCCTGACCTTCGGTAGCATGGAAAATATTCGTAATATTAATCATCATTTGATCCATGCAGATACGCCCGATAACAGGGCATTTACAGCCGTTTACAAGTACTTCGGCATTATTGGAAAGTAATCTCGGAAAACCGTCGGCATAACCGATAGGTAATGTCGCAACTACCGTTTCTTCCGAAGTTTTGTACACACGTCCGTAGCTGACAGTCGCGTTTTGTTGAATCGTCCGAATCTGTGAAATGACTGATTTCAGCTGCATTGCGGGAATTATCCCAATATTCTTCATATTTTGCGACGGATATAATCCGTATAATAAAAGTCCCGGACGAACCATATCCAAGTGCATTTCGGGAAAATTTATCGTGGCTGCACTGTTACAAGTATGGCGAACCGAAAATTCTAAGTTTTTATTTTTTAAATCGTTCAATAACGATATAAAACGTTCAAATTGGGTTTTCGTATAATTATTTTTTTGTTCGTCGGCTATGGCAAAATGGGTATAAATACCCTCAAAGTCCAGGTATTTATTAAATTCTCGATAAATATTCAAGATATCATTTACCGAATTGTTTTGTTCATTTTCGGTTTGGCACGAAAACCCCAGACGGCTCATTCCAGTATCAATTTTTAAATGAATTTTGATCTTTTTTTGATAATTTTTCGCTATTTCGGCTATGTTTTTTGCATATTCCGATGAAAAAACGGTCTGAATGACGTCATTTTCGATGAGCAAACGAATACATTCAAGCGGTGTATATCCCAAAATCAAAATCGGTTTAACAATACCGATCCGACGAAGCTGAAGCGCTTCGTCAATGCTCGAAACGCCGAAATAATCGGTCTTTTCTTCGAGTTGTTTGGAAATATTTTCAGCACCGTGACCATATGCGTCAGCTTTAACGACACTCATAATTTTACAAGCCGGCTTAATTACCGAACGTATGGCGGAAATGTTGTTATTTATGGCGTCTATGTCCACTATTGCCCAGGTTCGCCGAAATGATTGTTGCATATTATCCTCAATTTGACTTAAATTAAATCAATTTTCAAAATGTATTCGCATACTTGAATATATGATGGTTATCGGATTTTTGTTAATATCTGGTTCTGCTAATAATTTTATGCTATTTTTGTTTTTTATTATCAAAGAATCACTATTATTATTTTCCGGTTTAATTTTTATGGTAAATATTTTGCAATTTCTAACGGAAGATCTGACGGTAGAATACCTGATTCCGAATATTGTTCAGATAATTTTTCTGCTGCTTTTCCGTGGAAATATACGCCGATTAAGGCACTTTCGACGGTTGAATATCCCTGTGCGAGCAGTCCTGCGATGAGACCTGCCAAAACATCACCGCTGCCGCCTTTTGCGAGTCCCGAATTGCCTGTTGTGTTGATAAATACATATCCGTCGGGTGTTGCGACAAGTGTGTGATGTCCTTTTAAAACCAGTGTGACATTATATTTTAACGCAAAATTTCGTGCTGTTCCGATGCGGTCCGACTCTATTTGCTCGATTGTTTGTCCGCAAAGTCTGGACATTTCGAGCGGATGCGGCGTGAAAATAAATGAACGTGTAGAGCATAATTCCAGTACATTCGGATTTTTTGCGATATATGATAAACTGTCTGCATCAAAAACGCACGGATAATTTAAACGGAGATATTTCTCGGTAATTTGAGCGTTTTCGCCTAGTCCGCAACCGCATAAGTAAGCATTTGCCTGTGATATTTCGTTTATATCCAAAAAGACTGCTTCGTCGATTTTTTGCTGTAAAATAGGTTTAGTTTTACTGTCTAACGCTATTTTTACGAGTCCGACACCCGATCTTAACGCACTTTTTGCTGCAAGTGCCGCCGCTCCCGTCATATTCGGCGAACCCGCACATATTTGTAATGTTCCGAAAGTACCTTTATGTGAATTTTGCGAACGTATTTTTAATATTGATTGAACGGTTTCTTCGTTTATCAATTCAATATACGGATTTTGTTCGATTAAAATTTTATTCGTAATCCCGATATCGGCTAAAATAATTTGACCGCAATAATTTTTCGCTGGAAATAAAAAATGACATGGTTTATAAGCTGCGAAAGTCACGGTTTTTTTAGCTTTAATACACGCATTCGAAACCTTGCCTGTTTCACATTCAACGCCGGACGGTAAATCACATGATAAAACTGTTTTTTTATTAGCTGCTTGAATGATTTTTTGGCATTCCGAATCGATAATACCCGAAAATCCCGTTCCGAATAAACAATCCACAACAAGCCTCGAATGTGCGATTTTATTTAATGCCAAGATTTTTAATTCCGAATCGGTATAATTAATAATCAAGGTTTTATTATTTTTTTTGAACATTTCATTTGCGTCTGCCGATAAATCTGACACACCAAAAACGGCGATAGCATGAACCCGATATCCTCGCTGCGATAATATTTCGCACAACGCAAAACCGTCACCTGCATTGTTTCCTTTTCCGCAAATAATTATTATTTCATCGCCATATTTTTCCTGCTCATACATTTCAATGCAAGTGTCATATAATGCAAACGCAGCCGATTTCATCAGTTCCGTTGATTTTATTCCGAGAGCTGTAATGGCGTTTAAATCAGCGTTTCGCATTTGTTCGGAAGTTAAAATTAAAGATTGATTATAATTATTCATATTTTTTATCATAAATTAAGACGACAGCTGCTGATGAACTGTCTGTATGTGTTATTGATATTTCGACTGTATGTTCGTCGAGAAAATGTTCATATCGCCCGTATAAAGTTATAAACGGTTTACCTGAAACATCACGTAAAATTTCGATTTCGATAGGTGAAATCCCTGAAAATCCCGTCCCTGCGGCTTTTACAAACGCTTCTTTTCCGCAAAAATTTCCGGCTATTGTCTGATATTTGTTATTTTTTTTTGTATTAAATAATTCGTTTTCTTTCGGTGTGAAAATTTTAGTTAAAAATGTTTCATTTTGTGCCATTTTTTTAATTCGGGGTATATCAATCATGTCCAAACCTATTGAAAAACTCATGATTAATCCCTTTTCAAATTGGAAAATGCGTCTCTTTTGGTTGCATATTTTTTAAATTCCGCAACTATTCTTTCTTCGGGTTCAAAAATGAGCAATGTTTTTTTATATTCTTTGTGATTGAAAATCGCATAATAAACTTGAGCGTCAGTATACGACCGCAAATCGAATTTTTTATCGCATTGAATACTGCTTAAAATATTCGGATCATCTAATTTTTCGAATTTATCGAACATTCTGCTGTGAATTGTTAATAATCGTTTACGTTCCATTCGGTTTATAATTTGATCGACATCGATTTCGCCGTTTACAACGATATATTCGAATTCTTTATTTAAACGGATAGATACTTTATAACACAAATAAACAATGCCGAAAATGCCTGCGACTACGATAATTGAGCCAAACGGTACTTCCAAGTATGCTAAAATCAGAAACAAAGCGACGCTGACCATCATGCTTAACAAAAATAATCCTGCTTGCATGAGATAGTCAATCGGTCGTTTTTTTCGTACATATAACTGTTCGATAATTACATCCATTAATTTGTCCTCTTATATAATTTTTAAAGCAAATTGCGGACAAAAAGCCCCGCAATATCCGCAAAGCGAACATTTTTCCTTGTTATATATCAATGCGTCATTTTCAATTTTTAATGCGTCGAAACTGCAGTTTTTTACGCAATTTCCACACTTTGTACACCATGAATCTATATGCAGATATTTTTCAGATATATTAATTTTATCGAATGTTCTCTTTTCGAGAAATTCGATATTTAAATCCACTTCATCAATCGATGACATTCCAATAGCAACACTGTCGATAAACGGCTTGTCAAGCACAAAATTCAAGCATTCGCTTGCATTATTGAGTAAATTTCCGCCTCCGAAAGGTTTCATTGAAAAAATTCCGATATTTTGTTTATGAATTTTTTCCAACGTTTCGGTCATTTGTGCGATTGTCCCGTCTGCGATACCAAATCCTTTGTAATTATAAATAGGATGGACAACATCGATACAATTTCTGAATTCATCTTCCAATACGCCGTTTAGTGTTGCAACATGATGTGTAGAAACACCTACCGCTTTTATAATTCCCGAGTGTTTATATTCAATCAATTGTTCCAATGCCTCTTTGTGACCTTGCAATGTATGTATGCTTTCCTGTTCGTGCAGCATGAAAATATCGATTACATCACGGTTCAATGATTTTCGTGCGTCTTCAACCGCTTTTACGGCTAAATTTTTCGTATATGCGTAAGTTTTTGATGAAATAACGATTTTTTCTCGGTCAGAATTGCTGTCCAACGCGTTCCGAATGATATCGTAAGTTTGATATAATTCGGCTGTATCGATAAAATTCACACCTTTTTCGAAAGCATAGCGAACTATTGCCCCCGCTGATTTTATGTTCATGTTTTTTTGCAACGGACCTAAAGTCAGTGAGCCGAAACATATCTTCGAAACGGTTAAATTTGATTTTCCTAATTTTTTAAATATCATAAAATTCTTAAATAAAGTTTCGGTTAATTATCCAAATAAGATTGCACCAACGCTTGTAACAATTCATCGCGGTCAATTTTTCGAATCAAACTGCGTGCATTGTTGTGATTTGTGATGTAAGTCGGATCTTCCGAAAGAATGTAGCCGACAATTTGATTGATTGGTTTGTATCCTTTTTGCACCAATGCGTCGTAAACTGTGATTAAAATGCGTTTCATTTCATTATCTTTGGTATCTTTTAATGAAAAAGTTATCGTATTATTATCCATAATTGTCCGTCCTTTTTACGTTCTCAGTACTATATCATCAGTTTTTAATGTATTCAAAATGTTTTGAATTATCGCATCAACATCACTTTCCACCAATGTTTTTTCGGGATTGCGAAACGTCAGCGAATATGCGATGGATTTATATCCCGTTTTGACTTGTGCACCTTGATAAACGTCGAAAATATCGATGGATTCGAGGAATTCACCGGCGATTATTCGTATTTTTTCCTCAACATCACTCGAATAGATATCCTGATTGCAAACTAACGCAAGATCTCTTGTGACAGCCGGATATTTAGGCAAACGTTTATATTTGCGTTCGGGTGCTAAATTTTCATAAAGAGCGTCAACGCTGATTTCTGCGCAATAACAAGGCACGTCAATTTCAAAATTTGTACAGACTGCAGGGTGAATTTGTCCGAAAATGCCGATTTTAATGTCGTCCGCGTAAATTTCGGCGGTTCTGCCGGGATGATAAGACGGATTTTCCGAAGTCGCTTGGATTTTATAGGATTTTATGTTGATTGAATTCAAAAGTTGTTCGACGACGCCTTTTATGCTGTAAAAATCTATTTTATCTTTTTCATACATACCGATTGTAAAAACCAGCTTTTCATCGGGTAATTCCGAAATTATTTCATCGTTGTTCTTTTTAATATATGTGTTCGCCATTTCATAAAATGAAGCCGATTTATTGCTGTTATTTATATTTCTGCTCAGTGTTTCGAGCATAGAAGAAATAGCAATGGTCCGCATAACAGACGTGTCTTCGCCAATCGGATTTTGGATTTTTAAATAATTTCTGCGTATATCATCGCCGGCAATTCGCAATTTATCATATATTTTCGGATTGGTGAAAGAATATGTAATAATTTCCGATAATCCGAGTGATAATGCGAGATTGTTCAATTTTATTTCGAACTTTTGTCTTTGTGTGTATCCGCCCGATTTTGTGTCTGTTTTAAATAATTCTGTCGGAATGTTATCGTAGCCGTACATACGTGCAATTTCTTCGGATATATCGTATTTTGTCTCTATATCGCCGCGAAATGACGGAATGACTATATTGTTATTTTCTAAACCGAAACCAAGACTTAATAAAATTTCACGCATTTGTTGTTCTTCGATGGTTGTTCCTAAATAATTATTAGTCCATTCAGGTTCAAATTTGACAATTTTTTGTTTAATATCGGCATAATTCAAGTCGATTACGCCTTGAACGACGTTTCCAGCATTTAATAACTGAACCAATTCGCACGCTCTGTCGAGTGCTTCCGAAGTCATTTGCGGATCGAGACTTTTTTCGAAATACGCCGAACTGTCGGTTCTCATGCCTAATTTTTTCGAGGATTTACGTATATTTATACCGTCAAAATTTGCGCTTTCAAAAACGACTGTTTTTGTGCTGTTTTTGATTTCGCTGTTTTCGCCGCCCATGATACCCGCAAGACCAATCGGTTTAATTTTGTCGGCAATAACAAGCATTTCATCGGTTAAAACATGCTCTTTTTCATCTAAAGTTGTGATTTTTTCACTGTTTTTTGCACATCTGACAACGATTTGTGCGTCTGAAACATAATCATAGTCAAACGCGTGCATGGGTTGTCCGTATTCCAGCATGATGTAATTTGTGATGTCAACAATATTATTTATCGAACGTATATTATTTTTTCTAAGTTTTTCAACTAACCACATTGGTGAAGGCTCGATTTTTACATCGGTTACAACGCGTGCAGAATAACGTTTACATAAGCTTTTATCTTCGATTGTTACTTTTAAATAGTCATTTATGTCGCCTTTCCCGTCTTTTACGACAGGTTTTTTAACACTGAAAGAAGATTTAAACGTTGCTGCAGCTTCTCTCGCCACACCAATCATCGACAGACAATCAGGTCTGTTCGTAACGATATCTACTTCGAAAATGATATCGTCCAGAGCCAATGTTTTGCGTATATCTTCGCCGATTTTACCTTCTTTTAAGATTAATATTCCGTCTTCAACAGCACCGGGATAATCGTTTGCCGACATATTTAATTCTTTGCAAGAACACAACATTCCGAAAGATTCAACGTCTCTGAGCATACTTTTTTTGATGTTGATTCCGCCGGGAAGAATCGAGTTGTCCAGTGCGACAGGCACTAAATCGCCGACTGCCACGTTTGTTGCGCCTGTTACGATGATAACCGAATCATTTTGTCCTGCATCGATTGTACAGATTTGCAATTTTTCTGCATTCGGGTGTTTTTCAATTTTAATAATTTTTCCGACTACAACATTAATTATTTCTTTGCCTAAGTCGATATAGCCCGTCGTTTCAACACCTGCCATGTTCATGGCGTGTACAAAATCTTTCGGTTGAGCATCTATTTTAGTGTATTCGTTTAACCATTTATATGAAATATTCATTTTTATCCCCTTATAAGCTATTTAAAAAGCGAACGTCATTTTCGAAAAGCATGCGTATATCGTCGATATTAAAGCGTTTCATAACAAGCCGTTCAAGACCCATGCCGAACGCAAAACCCGAATATATATCAGGATCAATTCCGCAAAGTTTTAAAACTTTGGGATTAACCATACCCGCGCCCAACAGTTCTATCCAACCTTCATGTTTACAAAACTTACAACCGGCGCCGCCGCACATAAAGCACGATATTGCCATTTCGGCTGAAGGTTCGGTAAAAGGGAAATAATCGGGACGAAAACGAGATTTTATATCATTTCCGAATAATTTTTTTGCGATAGTGTCCAGTATACCTTTTAAATTTGCCATAGTTATGCCTTTGTCAATCACAAGACCTTCAATCTGCGTAAAAACAGGTGAATGTGTAGCGTCAAAGTCGTCCAGACGATATACTCTTCCCGGTGCAAATATACGAATCGGAGGTTGTTGTTTTTCCATTGTACGCACCTGAACGCAGCTGGTTTGCGTACGTAAAAGGATTTCAGGTGTAAAATAGAAAGTGTCCTGAGTATCTCTTGCCGGATGATGTTTGGGAATATTTAATGCTTCGAAATTATAGTAATCGTATTCAACTTCCGGTCCCTGTGCAAGCGAAAACCCCATACCTGTTAAGATTTCTTTTATTTCGTCAAGCACTACATTTAACGGATGTTTTTTACCGACAACAGGCTTATTTCCGGGCAGTGTCACGTCCAGTTTTTCTGTTTCGAGTCTTTTTGTCAATTCAATTTCATATAAATTTTTACGTTGAATTTTTATTTGGTCTTCAAGCAATATTCTTATTTCATTAGCGATTTGACCGATAACCGGTCGTTCTTCGGCGGATAATTTTCCCATTTGTCCGAGAACCTGCGTCAACGCACCTTTTTTACCTAAAAAATCGACACGAAATACTTCTAATTCTTCGCTTGTTTGTATTTGTGCAAGTTTTACCAAAGCATTTTCTTTGATTTCGGTCAATTGTTCTTTCATTTTTCGGGCTCCTTTATGCTGAATATATATTTATTATAATAATATATGATAACATATTTTTATGTAAAAAGCAAGGTTTTATCTGTAAAATTTATGTCATAAACTGTTAATTTTTTATAAATTTTTTTTATATGCAATCCGTTATATAAATGCTTCTTTTTTACAAAAATAAACGAATAATATAAAAATTCCAACAAAATTTCAAAAAATTAAATTATTTTGAAAAAAAGACTGTACAAATGTGTGATAATGTGTTATAATATAAATAATAAAAAATTGGTTCGATAAATATATAAAATCAAACATATCAATTCGAAATAAATATATAAAATATATTTTATTTTAACAAATGACGGAAAAAATTGATTGATATCTTATAAATATGTTATATATGTTCGACAGTTTTTATCTATTAGAAAAAAAATCGTAAAAAAATATAACAGATGTCGAACGCCTGCAAATTTTTTATTTTGAAAATAATAAAATTAATTTAAATAAGGAGAAACAGTTATGTCTAAAAAAGATTTTAAAAGACAAGAGATTTTAGATTTCATCACACAAAAAGTAACAGAAGAAGGTTATGTCCCGTCAGTCAGAGAGATTTGCAAAGCAGTTGATCTCAATTCGCCTGCAACCGTGCATTATCACATAAATTTACTAGCTGAAGAAGGTTTAATCATTAAAGAGCCGAACAAAAAGAGATTTATTAAATTAGCTCAGCCTATCGTTAATAATTTCGCAAAAATCCCTGTTTTGGGCAGAGTAACAGCAGGAATGCCTATTTTGGCAGTCGAAGATATCGAAGATTATATCTTTGTTCCGACAACATTGGTTCGCAGTAATGAAGCTTTCGGTCTCATTGTAAAAGGCGAAAGCATGATTAATGCGGGCATTCGCGACGGCGATACACTCATTGTTCAAAAGACTAATGTCGCTCAGAACGGCGAAATCGTTGTAGCTATGATTGAAGACGAAGCTACAGTTAAACGTTTTTATAAAGAAAACAAACAATTCAGATTGCAGCCTGAAAACGACGATTTTGAACCCATTTATACAAACGAATTACAAATTTTGGGTAAAGTTGTGGCATTATATCGTTTTATGATGCAGTAATCAGTAAATTCGGCATTAAAAATTGAAAATTATTTAACGGATGTCACAGATTAATGAAGCATTTTTCTTTGGCGTCCGTTTAAATATGTGCGAAATTATTCGTTTATGATTAATATATGAAAAAGTTACTGAAAAATTTACGTAAAAAGTCTTTACATTTTAAAATAATGTGCTATAATTAAAGTAGTGTGTAATAATAAACGATGAGATATAATTTTAAAAATTTTATAGCATCCGTTTTTTTGTTTTCGAAATACTTGTTAATATTTTCACAATAAAAAGTTTATATAATTTTTATATGATAAATTAAAAAGACGTTTTATTTTTAATACAGGAAGGATATATTTATGGGAAAACAAGCTTTGACAAAAATTCCGTTCGCAGGAACAGCAGAGCAAAAGAAACAGCTCTTGGAAGTCATTAACAGTTTTAAAAACTTGCAAGGTGCATTAATGCCCGTTTTACAGGGTGCGCAAAATATTTACGGATACCTGCCGATTGAAGTGCAGGAGATCATTTCGGACGAATTGTCAGTACCGTTGGAAGACATTTTCGGCGTTGTAACGTTCTATTCGCAATTTACATTAAATCCGAAAGGAAAATTCAAAATCGGCGTATGTTTGGGTACAGCTTGTTACGTAAAAGGTGCCAAAGATGTATATGACGAAGTTTCAAAAGTCTTAGGAATAAGCGGCGGCGAAATCACAGCTGACGGCGAATTTTCGTTGGACGCAACACGCTGCATCGGCTGCTGCGGACTTGCACCTGTTATGACTGTAAACGACGATGTTTACGGCAAATTAACGGCTGCTGAAGTA
>JGI994J12354_10003330_pt1 | contig 15067 bp, 15 predicted proteins | sample IntmicLarv3ML3BL_FD_12354 | JGI IMG/M metagenome (IMG submission 12354)
GTGCGGTTCATAAGCGGTAAATAAATATCAACTCTGTGATTAACAGACATGGGAAAGGTACGTCAGGCAGTGATAATGGTCGGCGGCAAAGGCACAAGACTGAGGCCGCTGACGGATACATGTCCGAAACCGATACTTCCGGTCCTGGACCGTCCGTGTCTTGATTATTTGATCGAATCGTTGGCAAAAGGAGGTATCGAAGAGATCATACTGGCATGCGGATACAGATCCGAACAGGTGCCTTTGGCCATTGGTGACGGATCGGACAGGAACATTTCCATTGAATATTCGTACGAAGACGTTCCGATGGGAACGGCAGGAGCGATAAAGATCCTCGAAGACAGATTGGATAATGTGTTCATAGCAGTGAACGGAGACATGTTCGCTGAAATTGACGTAAAGAAACAGATAGACGAACACTTCAGAACGAATGCATGTATAACTATCGCGTTGACTCCAGTGGAGAACCCATGCGAGTTCGGTATCGCAAGGACGGACGACACAGGAAAGATACTGGAGTTCAAGGAAAAACCGAAGAAAGAGGAAGTCTTCTCGAATCTGATAAATGCCGGGTTGTACATCGTCAGCAAGGACGTAATGAAACTGGTCCCGAAGGATCAGATGTACGACTTTTCCAAGGAACTTGTAGTCGACCTGATCAGCAGGGGAAAGAAGATACAGGGTCACAGGATAAATGGACTTTGGAGAGATGTCGGAAGGCCTTCCGATCTTCTGGAAACGAACATCATAATGGCTCACAGGAAAGATCCGGATTCTGTATACACAGGAAAGGATTCTAAGGTTGCTGGGTCTATGTTATCTGACGCGGTGATCTCAAGGAATTCATCGATCTCTGACTCAGAGATAACAAGAACGCTGATAATGGAGAATTCCTCGATAAAGGGATCGAAGATATCAGGAAGCATAATCGGGAAAGGATGCTCCATTACCGACTGTATCATCAAAGATACGGTACTCGGAGACGGAGAAATAAGGAACGGCGAAATTATCGGATGAAAGTAGTCTGGCACGTTGATATCACACTAAAATGTGAAATATGGCACTCTTGTACTAGTTATATTTAAAAACATGGAGTAACATGCGTGTTCAAGATATGCGGTTCATAAGCGTGAACGCAGCATGCGGATGGGGGATTCAATGACGAAATACATCAGGTCAAGGGCACCGTTAAGGATCGGTATTGCAGGGGGCGGCACAGACGTTGACCCCTATGCATCCGAGAGAGGAGGGTGCGTACTCAATACGACCATCAATAAATATGCATATTGTACCCTTACTCCCAGAGAAGACAATATAATGAATGTCGAGTCCAAATATTACGGACGTTTCAAGAGATCGCTGAAGAACAGACCATTCAAGCTCGATGGCAGCATGGATCTCATCAAGGCGGTTGCGAACCACTTCGAATTGGACCAAGGATTCGATATGACAATACAATCGGACGTCCCATCCGGATCGGGATTGGGAGGTTCGTCAACAATGATAGTTGCAATGATCGCAGCCATTGCAAATTGGACGGACCGTGAACTGTCGAAATATGAGATGGCAAGACTTTCATATCATCTCGAACGCGAAGACATCGGATTGGCAGGAGGACACCAGGACCAGTATGCGGCGGTGTTCGGAGGATTCAATTACATCAAACTCAGCAAGGATAAGGTGGAAGTGAAACCCGTAGGTATCTGCAAAGATGTCATCAACGAACTGCAATGCCGTTCGGTGTTGTGCTACACAAAAATCACCAGGGAATCGGCCGACATAATCAAATCACAGATGGAATCCCTGCAGAAAGGATCCAACGAAAGTGCATTGGATGCCTCAAAGGTACTGGCCAGGAAAATAGGCAAGTCTTTGGAAAAAGGGAATATCGACGAAGCTGCCGAGAGACTTGACGAGTCATGGATGTACAAAAAACAATTTTCCAGTAAAGTTACTAACAGGCATATCGATAAGTTATACGATATCGCAAAATCCAACGGCGCCATAGGAGGAAAGGTCTCTGGTGCAGGAGGCGGCGGTTTCATGTACTTCATATGCAACTACAACAAGAAACCTGAAGTATCCGAAGCACTGAAGAAAGCAGGCGCGGAATTGGCAGAGTTCATGTTCGAACCGAATGGCGTAACATCATGGAGATACGAACGTTAGTTTCTCATCTTTTCGTAAGAACGCGCACAGAACTTTCCGAGCCTTCCGAGTTGATTGAAAGTGGAAACGACAACACGCGAACTTATGTGTGATTCCCCTTCAGCTCTCTTTCCGAATTTGTAGGACACGTTATTGATTGTAAGGTCAGAAGGGCCAAATTTCAAAAGGTCCAGGAGAACCTTCCAGCCGGTCATTTCCAATTCGTCGAAATTTTCCTGGATCACAGGAACAAAAGTATCAGTACGTCCGGCGATCAGACCGCTCATGATGTCCGGGGATATGCGCTTGCCTTTGGATATCAGATAAAGATCAGCAAGAACATTGAATGCCCAGGAACCTGCCCATCTGATGAACCCTAACGCAAAACGATCATCGCGGATCCCAATGCAAAGATCGCAGCCGGTCTCCATTTCCCTGTACATATCGCCGAGTGCCTCAGGCGGGTGCTGGAAGTCACAATCGATGGTCATGAAGTAATCGGTACCGCATTCCACGATCCCCTGGAAAACGCTCGCTGCCAATCCTCTCTTCGCGGGATCCCTTGTCACTAATCGTGTCTTGGGATCGTTCAGCTCTTCTATCAGCGCTTTCGAAGAATCGGTGGAGTTGTCATCCATGAACATTATCTGGAAATCCGGGTACAGATTCCTGATGTACTTTGCCATGTTAACGATGTTTTTCTCTTCGTTATATGTGGGGATGACGATCGTACACGTTCCTGCCATGGTGATACCGAATCGAAAGAATAGAGAGCTACTATTTCAAACCTAGGGCTGTTTGGATTAAGGAGAAACTGTAGTGTCTGAATAAGGTATCCATTCTATGATTTCTCCTTTTTTGACAAGAAATGAATTAGTTGATATTTTTGCCATAGGGGCATCTGATAAGGAGTCAGAGTAGAATTTGTCCACTGTTGTATCTTTAAATGTTTCTAGGAATCTTTTTACCTTTTCCTCTCCGTGGCAGTTCGCACCATCGCATTTCCCTGTTTCCAGGTCTATGCGCGTTGCTATAAGGTGTTTGATGCCAAGCCGTTCACAGACTGGAAATATCAGAAATTCTGGAGACGCAGTTATTACAACGTCATCATCATTCCGCTGCTGTAGATACCACTTCTCTATGTTTTTTTCTTTACGATCCCAGAATTCATCCAGAAGGGTCTTGTCTATTTTGATGACCTGTAAGAATGAGAAGAATCTTTCCTTGAACTCTGTTCTATCCATCTTGCCCATCTTATCTGAAATAAATCCGAATATCTGTGTCGGCAGTTTTCTAATGATGCAAGGATGTTTCTTTAGGCAGAATCTGTAGAAATCCTTAGTTGCGTCGCCTCTGTATATTGTATTGTCAAAATCATATACGTTCATATGACCCCTCAGAACCTGTCCAAGATAACATCTCCGTATATTGCGGCGATGAGTATCGCTAAATACACCAGTACTGTGCATATCAGGAGTTTGTCCTTAAGCAGTACATCTAAGGGCTCGGTCTTTTCGTCTGCAGGCATCTCTGCTATCAAATTGTATCTCATGCATATGATCATGATGAGCGGTACGGTCCAAACAAGCATATTATTCCCAAGTCTTGCTATCGTTGTAGCGTCGACTGACCAGAGGGCATAGAAAACAATACTCAGTGCGAGGCACATGTACATGTTCCGATTGAGGAAGTTCTCATCATACTGTTTCAGTGAGTCTCTCGTATCTATGTTCTCCGAGACCTTTTCCTCTCTCCTCTTCACTAAGCTGAAATAGAAAGAAATGGAAATGACAGCAAGTGCGAGCCAGGATGATATCTCAATGCCTGTCAAGGCCGATCCATATAACAGTCTGAGAAGGAACCCTGATGCAATTATTCCGATATCAATGACCGGTATGTTCTTCCAACCGAAGCACGAGTATCCTATATTCAATGTGATGTACGCGCCCATGATGATCCACGAATAGTAGTTCCCGCTTTCCGAGGATGCGATGTAATTCAGGCAAAGTGATGCTGTAAGCAGAATTATGATGAGTGCTTTGGCACCAGCCGGACTGATTCTCCCAGAGGCGAGAGGTCTGTTGGATTTAGTGGCATGGTTTCTGTCACGAGATACGTCCTTCATATCGTTGATCGTGTATATCGCAGATGAGAGAAGACAGAATGATGCCACTCCCAGCAGCACTTTAAACAGCAGATCAGTGTCAAAAAGGCTACCTGCGAAGAATAATGGGAGCAATATCACCAGCCCTTTGGCATAACTGGTAACTCTCATCTGTTCGAGATATGCATTCATGTAACTCTGCCCTTCATATCCTCATATCATATTAACTGTGCGTGGCACATCCTCTCAGAGTCTGTTGCACTTTTACTTCTTATTCTCTTCACTGAATGTGTTTTATAAGAATAACCGTATGAAGGGCTGATGTTTTGTCCCCTCAAAGAAAACAGACTTTTTGTTGACGTTCTGTCCATGCTCTTTGCATTATCCACGGCATTTCTGACGGCAGTTCTTATGGAACGGCTAGAGTCGTTAGTAGTATACTGGGGAACGGTTGCAACCTCATTCATCCTTACATTTTTCATCGTAAGAAAATTCGATATAACTGGAAAGATATTGTCAGACATCAATCTGCGCATGGCCGCGGTCGCGGCCTTTGCTGCAATATTGCAGATCTACTCATGCCAGGATAGGAACCCTTTCGGAAGGGTATTTTCAGAGACTATCTCAGGCACTCAGGATATGATCGGTGCTCTGAACAGCATCTCTCTGATATTCGCTTCGTTCTCTCTTTTCATCATCCTTTATTGTGTGATACACTGGCTCTTTCCAATCATCATGTCTTTTTTCAAAAAATTGGATAATATAGATAAAACGTACATCGTAGCGCTTACCGCCCTCGCTTTCATAATAACATTCGCTGTATATTCTGTCACGACAATATTCTATGGTTGGGATTATGTCTATTCTTTGGATATATTCCAAGAAAGCGTATGGTATGTGAATTTCTCAGAGAATGACCTGAGGCAGCCCCTCTACGGGGTATTCGCCATTCCGCTGAATGTGGTGTCCTATTTTCTTTCGGTTATAATTCCCATTCCCAATGCAAGACGTGTTTTCACCCATGTTCTTTTGGTAGTATTCATGGCCCTTACTGCCATACTTCTCACAAAGATACTGAAACTTGGCGGTCCTGCGAAGATCGCCTTTCTTTTATTCTACTCATCATCATATGCATTCGTTCTATTTTTCATGGCCAGCGAACAATATCAAATAGCAGGATTTTGGTTAGTGCTCTTTGTATACATCCTTCTGAAAGAGAAGGATCATCTGATTGCAGGTGTACTGTCCGTAGGGGCACTGGTACCTAATGGGTTTATGATATTGGCTACATTTGAGAGGAATAAGAGATGGTTGATGTCAGTCGTCACTATGATGTTAATGTTCCTCGTGATGTGTGTGGTCTTTGGGCAGATAGGGGTTTTGCTGTACTCGAATCCGGGTGGCGATTACGGAGGATTCTTCTCAGGCCTATCTGTTGAATCTTTGTGTTCATACCTTAAACTCGTAGGTTCTTGTTTCATTGGTCCAGACACCATATTCATTACAAGAGATCTGTATGGGGCTGTTGCTATGAGTGAGAATAACATCCACCTGGTAGCAGTTGGAGGATGTATACTTGCCCTTTTCATTATAGGTCTGGTGACCAACAGGAAGGACAGATTGATCCAGTTGTCTGCTATTTGGGCTCTAGTATCATTGATATTCGTGGGGGTAATGGGATTGGGTGTACCGGAGAATGGAGTCGTTCTATATTCCTACATGTTCTCTTGGGCTTACATAGTAGTTATCTTCAGACTTTATCAAAATGTTATAGATAAATACGAAATAAAAAATAAGGCCGCCTGGGTGATTCCAGCAGTATTTGCGTTCATAATGCTGGCAGTCAATGTTTACAACATATACGAGATCGTATCATACGGAATCGACACAAATATACGCTGGTAATTCGAGAAAAATCATTCAAATCTTTAAGACGTTGACTTCTTGCTTGCATAGAAACGGCCGTAGACTATTTTGACAGTGATGTACAGGAAGATGATCATCAGCACATTTCGTAAAAGAAGGACCATCATTCCTATGTCGTTGATATTCGCGCCACCTCCGAGATAACCGATGTTGTATGCGAAATTGATCTGAGTTACGATAATCGCCAATACCGCCAGGACCAGGATGTTCTTCTTCTCTTTCTCTGAAATGGACACCATGAACATGAATCCGATCGGCGGAATGATCCACATGATATACTGAGAAGAGAACACTTTTCCGAAGATCATGAAAATCATAAGAGCAACAAGAATTGCAATTCCGAGAAGAAGGTCCCGTTCTCCCTGATCTTCGTTCTTTTTGTAGAGGTACGTGAACATTGCGTAGGAAATGAAAATAAGTAAGACCATCAACGGCGACAGTAATGGAGCAATGGCGTCGGGCCATGCACCAAGGAGATTGTCAGATCCGAATGAATATTCGATCCACACGTCTGTCATTCCAATCATCGCAAAGGGATAGATGAATGATGCTGCTGTCGACTCAATGTGAAGCGGTCTGTCTGCGTGATATTCAAGGAAATTCATTATCATATCCGGTTCTATGAGCAATATCGGAACTACGATCGCTAACGCAGTTATCACGAACACGGCAGTTCCTTTCAGAACATCCATCCATTTCCTGTCCATAAGGAACGGTATCAGGAACACAGGGAACAGTACTGCAGGATATAATTTCGTTAACGTAGCAATGGAAAGCAGCGCAAACGCCCAAACGTAACGTTTTGTTGTAAAGCAATAGAACGATATCAGTGTAATGACCACCGGGAAGATATCGTAACGGTCGACGACGAATTGGAACATCAGCAGCATGAGAACAGAATAGGCAAGCATTGCTTTCTTCTCGTCCTTGTTGAATCTCGCTGCAAGTTTGCTGATGAAGATCAGCCCGATCATAAAGAAAATGAAAACTTCAACGACGTAAGCGATGTTGTACGTGAAGGGAGTAGATGCGAAAAATCGCGGAATGAACATAAAGACCAACGCAAACGGCGGATATTCCGTAACTACTGCTTCGCCGTTGAACAGTTCGTCAGCATTCCTGAAACGATCCCTCATCACTTCCGTGTCAATTCCGGAAATGTCTATGATGACAAGATAGACAGCGCAGGCAATGCCGAATAGGGCCCACAGAATCATCCGATATCGTTTGACGCTGTCCATTTCCATGGCAGGGTATGGTCATTGATTTATTAATTTGCGTGCTGTGTGTCGCGCGATTCCGTTTCCGTGTTCTTTTTCTTCAGGAACGGTTTACATACATGTAACAGCACCAGCAGTGTTCCGACATATTGTAAAGCACCGCCAACGTAGAATATCCACGCCATCGGAGACAGACCGAGAACATCAGATTGGAACAGGTCGATGGTCGACATCAGAGAGGCCATATCAACGATCCCGGTGAACTCGGACAATGACAGAAGAAGAGTGAAATTCGAAGCCAACGCGAAGATGACCGCACCAATGACAAGAACAGACCCAGCAAGCGTGATATTCCAGTCACGAACGACTGCGTGGTAGATCAGGAACGGCAGAATGAGCAACATATACTGAGGTGTGGAAGGATACAGGAACAATATCGTAACGTTAAGCAGTAGAACGAACATCAGCGTATCGTTAAGGTCATGGCCGCTGTCGCATTTGTACATACGGAAAGCGAGAAGAACGGACACTACAGCAAATATGACGTATGCAAGCACCGAACCGTACCTTTCGATCACTCCCAGTCCGGCGCCCATTCCGGAACTTGCTCTTGACGTAAGGAAACTGAAAGCTTCGCTCAGTTCTCCGTTGATGATCTGCGGAAGCATGACGATCAGGAACATAACGGCCGCGCCGGTCATCGTTTCAACGAGTTTCCGTGTCGCAAGGCCGTTATCCTTGTGTTTTTTCAGGATATATGCGATAAGCACGAACACCAGGAATGCCGGGAAGAATTTCATCAGAACAGCCAGAGAGAACATAGTTCCTGCAAGGAATCCGCGATCCTGCATCATGAACACGATGCATAACAGAAGCATCAGTACAGTGAAAGTATCGAACATTACCGACACACCGCCGGCGACGATGGTCAACGGGCACAGGAACCAAAGGGCGAATGCGATGTTCCCTTTCTTTATGTCATTGCATCTCTCTATGACGATCCATCTTATGACATAAGCAACAGCAAGATCGCACAGGAGCAGCGGGATCTTCATTAGGATTATGAAAGGCATTGTCGTAAGCGTAGCAGTGAAATGCCAGCCATACTGTTCGGTCATCAACGCGTCGGTGACCCTTTCACCTATGTTGTCGAAACCAAAGAATTCACCGACGGTCGATATCGTTCCCAGTATATATCCCCACGGCGGCGTATAGTAGTAGCCGTCCAGTTCGTACAGGCCGTGACCGCTGTTGATGTTGCTGACGATCACGCCCCAGTGGTAGATATCGAACGTATATGTTGCAAAGAATCCGACGATCAGTCTTACAATGATGCCGACAAGTACAATGATAAGCAACGGGCGCGAAACAGAAGCAATCCTGTTAAAGAATGCAGACATACCTCTTTTCCACGCGTCAGCGAATCCTGTGTTCATGCCCTCTCCGTTAATTCTTCTTTGATAGGAATCCTAAATGTGTTGAATCTGCGATGTCTTTGACCGTATGGGTTCGAAGCATCCACCAGAACACCGCACCCATGATCAAGGCACCGATGATATCTGCTCTGATGTCCACGAGCATGTCCCACACACCGTACGACATATACTGCTGTGCCAGTATGATGTCAACGTATCCCTCCATCACTTCCCACAATCCGCCGAAAGATATGCCTATCAGTATCTGAAGCATGACTATCCCGTTGTTGGATCCCAACGTAACGTGAGACGGAGAATGTGTTTGAATGATACATAACGCAAGGAACACTATCGACGAAACGAACATTGATGATATGACGTGTGCGACAGTCCCCCACCAGTCGATGGTCAGGTAGAATCCGAAGAATAGGGACAGGCAATAGTAATACACATTGGCGAAGATGAGGAGCGCGAACCACGACGGCATGCGTGCGATGTTAAGGAACCACAGGATCGGAACGGTCGATATCAATACGGAACACACAAAGAAGGACATCACAAGATATTCGCTTGGGTGTCCCGCGTCCAGACCCGGAGCAACTCCTTCTCCGACAAGGGCCAACAGCACTAACAGGATGGCCCATATGATGACCAGTACTGCGGCACAGATGATTTTCCCCTGCTTCTCCGTGAAATTCATTGTCCGTCTCCGCAGGTCTCTCGGGAAAGGATGAATTTCCGTTTTTTCAGGAATATGATAAGAATGACCGCCGCGAACGCTGACATCACAAGGTTGACGAACAGTACGGGCAACAGATCAAGGGAATTGAGGATGCCCTCGTCGATCTCCTTCATGCTTAGATATGATACCGCGAACATCGTGATAGTCATTATTGCGCAACTGATGAATGGTAAGAATCCACCTATCAGAACGTAATTAAGTTTAGAATCTGAAGTGACGGCAATGATCTCAAGGGTCAGGACAGCCAAGGGAAATGATATCGCCCAGTAGGCTGCACCGGAGATGTGTGCCCACATCCCAGAAGTGGTCGCCGGTTCGCTTGTGAATTCGATCACAATGACCGAAAATATCAGCAGCAGGAAAGAACACAGCAGCGAAAGAGAACAATTCATGTCTGTTCTGCGCAGCACGTACAGAATGACAACGTTCAGAGCGATCAGCACCAAAGATAGAGCGAATATGATGTGTTCATCGCGTATCCAGCTGTAAGCCGACACGATTGCAGCAATAAGCATTGAGATCAAAGGTAACGCATTGTTCTTGTTCATTGTATCACTATTTTCATATCTGCATAGTATCGTATCACGGGAAGTGGAAGGCCCTGCCGTACACGGGGAAATAACCTCCGAGGTACGTGTATACTGTGATGTTCCCGACAGCAGTGCTGACGTCGATGCTTCCGTTAGCTGAACCGTAACGCACGGATCCTTCTGCGACGTCCAGGACCGTTGTGGTGTAACATACGCCTGACGACACGATCTGAGCAACATCACGGTATTGTTCTCTCGACAGATCACCTCCGAATGCGCAGATCATTCCGTTTCCGTATTCGGCAGTTACGATGCTGTCATACGTTCCGTTAGTGAAACCCATTGCCAAACAGTTCACGCCTGCGGCTGCGAGATTCGTTGTGTTCACGGCGTATCTGATGTCGTTGTTCCTCAATGCCAGGTCGTATCGGAGGTTGTTGCTTGTGACATCCTCCAACGCTAAGTAATCGTCACCGGTGTTCAGACAATCGCTTACACCGAAGAAGAGGGTCTGATAGTTAGAAGGCCCGTCGACTACTCCTGTAGGTGTGGCAACGAACCTTCCAAGAACGTTCCCTGCCCAAAACAGTCTTCCGCCGTCATTCATCCAGTCGAATATGAGGTTGTTAGTATCGCTGTATACCGTTTCGGGAAGTGCTCCTGAAATGACAATGAGTCCTTTGCTGAATGCACTGCCCACATCGTTGTTCATGGTGTCAGCAAGATCTGCAGCCGAAAGTATCCTAATGGAAGGAGAACCTCTGAACTCCATGTGTTTTGTCAGCTGATCGATGTAATATTCCTGCGTCAGTTCATGGGAACCGATGGGCCCGGGTTCGCTGACGTATGCTGTTCCGTAACCTTCGTCGTAGTAAATGTACACTTCGTCGATGTTCTGCATACTTCCGTTATCCATCGCCACTACGGAATAGACCTGAGAACCTCTGACAGATATTTCGTAATCAATATCCGTTCCGTTTTTTTCAACGTTTATGCTGAAATCATCGGTGCTTGCGGTGTACACGATCACTTCGCCTATCAGTATCACAGCAACTGTTGCGATCACGATCGCAGTGATGATCTTGTCATGTTTCATCGACATGTGCCTCCGTGCCCTTTATGCGTAAGATTATCTTTCCCAACCAGGGGAATCGTTTATTTATACTGTCTGCAAAGCAGAATATGAAGACCAGCAGCAATCCTATGTACTGCGCGCTGTTAGCCATACCAGTCAAACTCAGGATCAATGGCCCTCCGAAGAAATCGGATTCCAGGAGATGCATTCCGTCGATCACCCATCCCGGCGATATCAGGTCCGTGTGAACAGCAAGTGAACAGAATAATGAATAATTGTTGAGCAAAAATGCACCAAAGAATGCTGCAACCCCGATGATTACCCAGCATTTGAGGTAACCACGGTCTTCAGAGAGTGTGAAGAGTATCAAGAACGGAAGCATTACAATAACGTACTGTGGAGTCATGGAGATCAGCGTTGATGCGGTTATCGTGAAGAAGATGTAGATGAACATGTGCCTATCAGCATTTTCAGCTGGTGTCTTGTACATCTTGTACCCGAAGAAAAGTGAAGCGGCCACGGCGATAGCCCCGTTGAACGCCGTGAATAACATGCCCACACTCCCTGTCCTTCCGGTTATGAATGTAAGCGCATCAGCCATTTGACCGTTGATGATCAGCGGTAACATAAGCACCACAGATATGAGTACAGCACCGGCAATGGTCTCCAATATTTTCATCTTCGCAAGGCCGTCATCCCGGTGTTTCACGATTATGTACGATAACAGGACGAATATGCAGAATGCAGGGAAGAACTTCAGGAGCACGGCAGTAGCGAACATCATGCCGCAGACGAAGTATTTGTTCTTGTAGACCGCGACTGTCGTAAGAAGCAGCAACAATGCAGAGATGGTGTCAAACATCCCCTGAACGGCCGACATGTACAGAACGATGGGGCAGAAGAACCACAGACCGAATCCGGTCACTGCCTTCTTCTTGTCCCCTGTGCGGTCTTTCACTAACCAGTAGATCAAGTACCCGACCGCAAGGTCACAGATGACCATAGGGATCTTCATGATGACGTTGAAAGAAATACTGGTGATTGTTGCGATGTGGAAACGGTGGCTAAGTTCCTCTATCGGCAACATGTCTGTTGATCTTATCCCCAGCAGACCTTCGGTCAGGACTCCCTGCATGAAGGAGATCGCACCCATGAAGTACCCCCACACAGGAGTGTAATAGTAACCATCCAGTTCGTACAGGCCATGACCACTGTTTATGTTTGAAACTATGAGCGCCCAATGATACATGTCGAAATCATATGTTAGAAGGGGCATGAGCACAAGCCTTACCAGCAGTCCGATAATGACCATTAGAACAAGAGGGTTTTTCAGACGGGATGTTGAGGGTGTCGGTTGGTCATCCATGGTACACTCGTCCTATGCGCGACTGATTATATAATCGTACGCTAAACTGGACTCATGGGGATTTAGAGAAGGTTTTTGTGCTGTGAACAGTGTGTACAGATACCACAGTAGAGTAATAGAATCGGTCGGGTGTTTTCTAGATTAGACGTTGAGTCGCTGAAGACATTTGGGCTGTTCACGACGTTTGTAACTGTGTTGCAGACTTTTGCAATTCATTCACCAAAGGGCCGTACAGGGATAAGGAAATGGCAGTGGAAGATGAGATAGAAAGGAGTGTTGGGAATCTGTTTTATATATTTTCAGTCGATGGAGATGGCAGATGATAGAAAGCCAGATGCGAAAGATGTATGGAGAGCACAAGGAGGGAATTCTCTATGTGTTCTTTGGTGGGTTCACCGTACTTATCTCACTTGCATCGTACATGGCCTTCGTTTGGTTGGGACTTGATCTCAACGTAAGCAACATCCTGTCCTGGTGTTGTGGCGTAGTATTCGCATTCATCGCGAACAAATGGTTCGTATTTTCTTCCAAATCCACAGAAACGACCACTTTGGTCCGAGAATTCGGATCCTTCGTTGGTGCGAGGATATTCACAGGTGCTCTGGCCGCTATACTTTTCCCAATCTTGTTGAGCATGGGTCTGGACGGAGACTTCATGGGAACAGCTGGTTTCTTAGCTAGGATCGTCACAAGTATCATCGAAATAATCCTGAATTGGATATTCAGTAAGTATCTGATATTCGTGAAGAAAGAAAAGAACAACGCAGATGGTGTTTGATCGCACCGACAGAAGGAATGTCGGAAACATTCATATAAATACCATGGGTGTTGTTACAATCGACTGGTCACCTAATTACACGCGAGGTATGCCGATGAAGGATCTTATTGCAGCAGAATTCAAGGAAAGCGCACACGTCATCGAGAGCATCGATCCTGACATGGTCGTCAAGATCGCAGACGTGTTAACGGATGTCATAAAGAACGGTAACAAAGTGATCTTCATGGGTAACGGCGGGTCATCCGCGGATGCTCAGCACATTGCTGCCGAGTTCACAGGAAAGTATCTTTTCGACAGGCCGCCGATGTCAGCGATCTCGTTATCCGCGATTGCGCCGATGTCGGCTATCGGTAACGATTATTCTTTCGACCTTGTGTTCAAAAGACAGGTGCTGGCACATGCAAAGAAAGGTGACGCAGTCATCGGTCTTTCAACATCAGGGAATTCAAAGAATGTCATAGAGGCATTTCATGCAGCCAAGGATATTGGCGCCATTACGATATCATGGACCGGACCCCACGGACGCATGAAGGAGATCGCTGATTACGCGTTAACGATACCGTCCCACGCAACACCGAGGATCCAGGAAGGTTATTTCGTCGCAGGCCACGCAATATGCGGTCTGGTCGAAAGGAACATGTTCGGACGGAAAGCAGTGTTCATCGACCGTGACGATACGGTTGCGAAGGACGTTCCGTACTGCGACGACCCTTCGAAGTTCGTTGTGTTCGACTACGTTCCGGAGTCGATAAAAAGGTTGAACGATGCCGGATACCTGGTGATAATGGTCACCAACCAGTCCGGAGTGGCAAGGAACAAGTTCTCTGAGAAGACCCTTTCCGATATCCACGAGAAAATGGAAAGGGACGTCGCGAAGAAAAAGGGAAAGATCGACGACATCTTCGTTTGCACACACCACCCCGATGACGGCTGCAGCTGCAGGAAACCGGATATCGGAATGGGGATTGCAGCGATATCAAAACACAAGATCAATACCAAACAGTCATTCATGATCGGCAACAGCGATGCTGACATGGAATTCGGAAAACGGATTGGCTGTGAATCCATCAAAGTGAACGAGAAGTTCACATTCAAAGATGCGGTAGATAAGATACTGAATGCGTGAACATTCAGTCATTCAACCGGCACATAATAAATATTAATTATGAGATTGGAGACAAGATAGAGATGCATGTAATATCTTTGATCGTGAAGAACGAATTCGGTGTGATGCAGCGCATCATGGGTGAATTCACTCGTAACAAGATAAACGTTGAAACGATCGTCGTCGGAAAGTGCGAACTGCCTGGTAAGGCGCGGATGGTATTGTCCGTCATCGGAAAGGAAGCCGTTGAGACGGCACTGAGCAGACTCAACAGACTGCAGGATGTATACTGTGCGCAGATCGTAGAGGAAGACGGCCAGTCGGCATATGCATTGATAACAACAACGAACGGACTTGTTGGACTTATAGGAAAGTCGGCAGACGTGGAAGAGATAATCGAAAGAACGAAACCGGAAAGATACGTGAAGACGCTGAGTGCGCTTTGATAAAGAGGGAAAAAATGGAGAAAGCAGAGAAGATATGGATGGACGGGAAGATCATTAATTGGAATGAGGCCAAGGTTCACGTACTGGCGCACGCACTCAACTACGGCACCGGAGTTTTCGAAGGAATAAGGGTGTACCAGACGAAGAAAGGTCTCGCCATATTCCGTGCGAAAGAACACGTCAGAAGATTACTGGACAGTTGCAAAGTGATG
>JGI994J12354_10003331_pt1 | contig 15066 bp, 13 predicted proteins | sample IntmicLarv3ML3BL_FD_12354 | JGI IMG/M metagenome (IMG submission 12354)
ATTATATGTAACATTAGAACCATGTGTGATGTGTGCGGGGAGTGGAATCCTAGCGAGGCTTGAGCGAGTGGTGTATGGAGCTAAAGATCCAAAAGGAGGAGCGTTGACAGCATGTCTACAACTATATGATACTTTTGGTTTTAATCATTATCCAAAATATGAAGGAGGGATATTAGAGAAAGAGTGTTCTGATATCTTGAAAGAGTCCTCTAGCAAAATAAATGAAATGACAAAGAGAGCACAAGGAAAGAGGATAGAGGTTAGAAATGGCCTGTTTTTTTTATTATTAGCAATATAACTATTAAAGAAGGGGAGAATTTAGTATAATATTAGTTAGAAAAGAGGTATTTTATGGCATATAAAGCTCTTTACAGAACTCATCGCCCAACGACTTTTTCTGATGTTGTTGGACAGCGCTACATAGTTGAAACTCTGCGAAATTCAATCGTAAAACAAAAAGTTGTTCATGCGTATCTTTTTTGCGGACCAAGGGGAACTGGTAAAACAACAATTGCTAAATTATTTGCTAAGGCAGTCAATTGCGATTCGTTTGAAAATGAACCATGCAATAAGTGCGATAATTGTATTGATATAGATGGAGGCATGCATCCAGATGTTGTGGAGATAGATGCAGCTAGTAACAACGGAGTAGATGAGATTAGGAACTTGATTGATAAAGTGAAATACGCTCCACTAAAAGCAAAGCACAAAGTATACATAATTGACGAGGTCCACATGTTGACGGCAGGAGCTTTTAATGCGTTCTTAAAAACATTGGAAGAGCCACCAGAGCATGTAATCTTTATTATGTGCACAACAGAACCACATAAAGTCATTTCAACGATATTATCTAGATGCCAAAGATATGACTTTGAAAAGGTTTCGGAGTCAGATATTTTTGATAGATTAAGGGTTGTTAGTCAAAGAAGTGAAATCAAAATTAGTGATGAAGCCTTAAGAATGATTGCAAGATTAGCGGATGGTGGAATGAGGGATGCTCTAAGTATTCTTGATCAAGGAGTTGCCTATGCTGGTAGCGAAGAGGTCAATGAAACCCATATTGCAGAGATTTATGGCCTTGTTTCAACCAGAGAAATACTTCAATTAATTAAAGCTATCGGTGATAAAGACACAAATAAAGTCTTAGCGTGTACTAGAGAATACTGGAAAAAGGGAGTGGACTTAAAACGTTTCACTGCGGATATTGTTGAGATTGCTAAGGAAGCTGGGATTTACGCTTTTACAGGAAATAAAGATTTGCTTGAAAGAGTTAGCCTTGATGAAGCAGATGAACTGAAAGTTGGCACGGATAAAGAGACTCTTATTAGCATAATGGAAGAATTTCTTGATGTTTTGGAAAAATACAAGGTTTCTATTAACCCTATTGCATACTTTGAAATGGCGGTATTGAAACTTACAAACGGAGAAAGTAACCGCGAAACTATACCTGATTCTAGAATGAGTAACAATCCAACCTCAATTAATACTGTTGCGGAAATGGCCAAAAAACTGACTGAATTAGGAGTTGAAGAAGAAACGATTGTTTCACGTGAAACAGAAACGCTGGTTTTTGAAGAACAACAAGCAGAATTCGTATTTGAAACTGAGAAACTACCATTGTCAGAAGATACCTTCGATATTGAGCAATTATTGGAAGTTTTAGTTGAATCAACGAAAGAGATTAAAGAGGAAGATATTATTAAATGGAAAAACAATAACAACTTCTTGGCAAGTATTGAATTCGGAAAGTATGCAAACTTAGTGAGCGGAGCAGAAATTATTGCGGCTAGTGAAGATAATTTGATTATCAGTGTCTCTTCAAAAGCTTTGTCAGATGAAATCAATATTTTGGCTGAGACGGATGCCATGCAAGAATTCATTACTACTTTAGTTGGCAGCGAAAAAAACTTATTTGCAATAACTGAGGAAGAAAAAAAGACGTTAATTGATGAATTTATAAAAAGAAGAGATGAAAAAACCCTCCCTGCACCTGTTTTTAAGGAAAAGAAGAGCAGTAAAATAGAGGAAAAGAATGTCGAAAAAACAGTGCTTTCTAGAGTAGAAGAATTATTTGGAGTTGGCAATGTTGATGTTGAGGAGGAAAAGGTAGATGACTAGTAAGAAAAAAAATAGAGAATTTGTTGGTTTTTCAGGTGACGACTTAGTTAAAGCGGTGGTTAACGATAAATTTGAATTAGTACAAATTGACTTTCAAGAAGTCGATTTTAACCCTGAGGAGGCTTATATTCTTGAGGAAATGATTGTAATAGCGGTTAACAATGCATTAAGAAATGCTAAGAACGAATTAAACGCAATGATAACAGAAAGGGTGGAGTAGGATTAATGTATCCAAAATCACTACAAAACCTTATTGATGATTTCAAGACTTTACCTGGAGTTGGCGAAAAAACCGCTGAGAGGTATGCATTTTGGGTTTTAGATGCTAATGGTGAATTCCCTAATCAGTTTGCTAATGACTTAGTCTTAGTTAAGCAAAAAATAAAGTATTGTGATATTTGCGGCAATATTACAGAGGGAAACGTTTGTTCGATTTGTGAAAATGAAAAAAGGAACAAAAAGGATATCTGTGTAGTTCAACAGCCAAAAGATGTCTTTGCGATAGAAAAAACAGATTACACCGGTGTATATCATGTCTTACATGGGGCTTTATCAACGACTAAGGGGATTTTGCCGGATGATTTAAATATTAGAAGTTTGTTGAGAAGAATAGAACAAGGAGTTGAGGAGGTAATAATTGCTACCAACCCAACACTTGATGGTGAAACCACTGCACTTTATCTTACTCGAATTCTTAAGGATTTAGATGTAAATGTTTCAAGGCTCGCCCACGGCCTCTCAATGGGATCCAATCTAGATTACGTTGACGAGCTTACCTTAATAAAAGCGATGGAAGGAAGAATTAAGCAGTAAAAAAGGATGAAAACGGAATTTCATCTTTTTTTATGTTATAGATAATTTGTTAAAACCTAGACTCTTAATGTATAATACAGTTAGATGTTTCACGTGAAACGTGGGAGGAAATATGACAGATTTAGAAATAGTTCAAGCCAATAAAATGGATAAGATTAAAGAAGTAGCGAAAAAAGCGGGAATTGCTGAAGATTACTTAGAATGTTATGGGGACTACAAAGCGAAACTAAGCGAATCTTTTCAAGAAGAAATAGCAAATAACGAAAGCGGAAAACTAATTTTAGTTACAGCAATAAACCCGACAAAAGCAGGAGAAGGAAAAACAACTACAACAGTAGGTTTAATAGACGGAATGGCCAAGATAGGGAAGAAGGTGTTTGGTGCATTAAGAGAGCCATCCCTTGGTCCGGTATTTGGTTTAAAAGGAGGAGCGACAGGCGGAGGGTATGCTCAAGTTGTTCCAATGGAAGAAATTAATCTGCATTTTACAGGGGATATGCACGCTATTACGACTGCAAACAACCTTATTAGCGCAGCTTTGGATAATCACATTTTTCATGGTAATGAACTAAATATTAATCCAGATAATGTTTTGTGGAAAAGATGCTTAGATATGAATGATAGGGCGCTAAGAATTATTACAGTTGCTCAAGGTGATAAAAATGGAGTAACAAGAACAGATGGTTTCAATATTACGGTTGCTAGCGAGATTATGGCTATTCTATGTTTATCTAATGATATCAATGACTTTCAACAAAGGGTTGAAAAATGCATAGTGGCATTTGATTTTGAAGGAAACCCAGTCACAGTTAAAGAGTTAAATGTGGCTGGCGCAGTTGCAGTAGTAATGAAAGATGCTATTAAACCGAATCTTGTTCAAACCTTAGAACATACTCCGGTTCTAATACATGGTGGACCTTTTGCGAATATTGCCCACGGTTGCAATTCGGTTATTGCTACCAAAACAGCGATGAAAATTGCCGACTATACAGTGACAGAGGCCGGTTTTGGAGCAGATTTGGGTTGTGAAAAATTTATGGACATAAAATGTAGGATGGCAGAAATTAAACCAGATGCAGTTGTATTAGTGGTTACAATAAGAGCTTTGAAACTACATGGTGAAGTCGAACAAAATCAATTGACTCAAGAAAATGTAGCAGCAGTAGAAAAAGGCTTTGAAAACGTGGTTAAGCATGTAGAAACACTAGACAGTTTTGGGGTTCCATATGTTATTGCTTTAAATCATTTCTATTTAGATACAGACAAAGAAGTTGGTAAAGTTATAGAATTATGTAATCAACATGGTTATCCTGTCTCTATGGCAAAGGGCTGGGAAAAAGGCGGTGAAGGCATGATTGAACTCGCTGAAAAGGTAGTTAAACTATGCGATGAACAAAATCATTTCAACTTTATCTATGATGTTGATGACACAATTGAACAAAAGGTAGAAAAAATAGTTAAGACAGTATATGGGGGTAAAGAAGTAGTATATACCGAAAAAGCACAAGAACAACTCAAAAGATTTAGGGAATTAGGCTGGGATAAAATGCCGGTATGTATGGCGAAAACACCTAATTCATTAACAGACAATGCGAAAATAGTAGGAAGACCACGTGATTTTATCGTTACAGTAAAAGAATTAAGAATATCAGCAGGCGCAGGTTTCGTTGTCATTCTTACTGGAAGTATAATGACGATGCCAGGATTGCCTAAAAAACCAGCAGCTGAAAATATTGGAATAGACGAAAAAGGAAAAACATACGGTTTGTTCTAAATATCAAGGAGGGGTTCTATGTCTTCGATCGTATATGTAACCGACAAAAACATGATTGAGTTTCACCGTCTAAACGGAAGCGAGACCTTGAACTTTTGGCGACCAATGTCTCAAAAGAAGATCCGTGACTTTCACCCAGGAGATTTGATTTTTTTCCTAACTAAGGTGAAAAATAAAGGAACAGGAAACGAGAAAGGTATTGTTGGCTATGGCAGGTATGCGAAAATGCATAACATGACGTTTGAGCAGATGTGGAAACGTTATAAACATGAAAATGGTTTCTCTACCAAAGAGGAATTAGAGAACGCAATTGCAAGTTACAACGTTAATAGAGAAATCCCAAAAATGCTCAGTTGTTTATATATTACTGATGTACTATTCTTTAGCAGGCCAATATATTTATCCAAGATTGGAGTGAATGTTCCAAGTAACGTTGAAAGTTTTATGTACTTAGATAGTAGTGATAGAGAGGATGCAACCTATCAGTTGTTGGAAAAAGCTAAAGAAGTAGGAATTGATGTTTGGACGGCAGCAATCAACAATAAGTCGATTAATGTAAAGAAGTTTGAAGAAGACTTGGCGTTGCACAAAGCATCACTAATTCATAAGGAAATTGAGGATTTCACATATACAGAAACCGAAGAAAGAAATGCTAATAAAATGATTAGGTCTATGATGACCCATGATAAAAAACTTCAAAAGTTGAAATATAGCAATTATGAACTGATGAAGTGGGAAAAAAGCAAGATTATTGTCTATATACCAGCTTTACTAAGTTTGAAGGAAGTGGGAAGGCTTAAACAACTTATCGGTCATCTTGAAATGTGGAAGGCTCTAATTGATGATGAAGGATGGCAAATAGTAGTAATTGCTAGTCCTGTCGTTAAAGAAAAAGCAGAGCCATACATATATGACAGTAGAATAGTTTTTGATGTCAAAAAATAGAAACCAGTGAAAAGTTTCTATTTTTTTGTGTTAATGTATCGAAGGTATTTTGAACAGTGGTTATGTCTATAGGGAATACCTGCTTGATTGAGAATGGAACTGAAGGTTTCAAGGTAATCATGTTCCTTTAAACACTCATATTCTATTTCATAATCAGTAATACCATTGTAATGGTTTATGTCAAAAGATAATTCAGCCTTGTTATCAATGGTTATTGAATACCTGTTAGTTGTAAGCGTTCCCAATAATATATAAGGAGCAAAAAGGCCAAATGTTTCTAAATAAGCAATAACTTCCTCATCAAATGCACATGTAGGTAGTTCTTTTTCATATTCTTCTAGTCCAGCAACTGTATTTCTTTTGAAAGTGAAGAAGAAATTATTCTTGCGTTTCCTTATTCTCAGTACATCCTTTTCTTGCATGCCAATAGCTTTATAATAGTAATTGGTTTGTTCAATGAATTCAACAGTGGAATCAGGTTTGAAGTACATCAAAAGGGAATAGAATTGCTGTTTTGAGACGAGGACCTTTAGTTCAATTTCAATGTTTTTGCTAATCATATTTTCTTTACAAGTTTCTTTGTCATTTTCACGTGTTCAATATTGGCTTCAAAGAAATGATTTCCTTCAGCCACATAACCGTTTTTCACGTAAAGGGGCAAAGCAGATATTTGGGCATTAAGCGCCAAATAATCCATATTGTTAACTTCATCAAGTTTCTCTATCTCCGCTAACAACATACTAGCAATACCTTTTTTTCTATGTGTTTCTAGAACGGCTAACCTTCCAATTTTGGCATAATTGTCATGCGTAATTACTCGACAAGTGCCTACCACGATATCATTGTCTAGTGCTACCAAATGAATGGCGGTATCATCTTCCTCATCAAGTTCTATCATTGGATCAACAGCCTGTTCCTCCATAAATACGCTAGCTCTTACTCTCATTAGTTGAAAGAAACGCTTTTGACTCTTTGCTACAACAACCATAATCATATGATTTTCCTCCCTTGTTGAAACTAATATACTATAATGTTATCATATTATGTAGAGGTGATAAAATGAAAAAGTGGTATACGTTACTTGAGGTAATCGAGTTTCCACTTAAAATGTTGTTCATCGCAATCGTTGTCATGGGAATAGGCGACATGATTATAAACCCAAATATAACAGTGTACACTTCAATTCCAAGTACGGAAGTACAACTGGTTTCTCAACTAGTAAAGTTTTTTGGCAGTTTCTTGATGTCGTGTTTCCCTATGTTTATGATAATCAAACTATTGTCAAAGCGATACGAGGATTCAGTTCCTGCTTATGTTGGTGTGGTTGCATATGTACTATTTAACGTGATAACGATGTTTCTTGGTTCTACCGAGTTACCTAAATATTGCTACAGTGCAATAATGGGTTTACAAATAGACGCATCAGTGACGAACATTTCGAATATAGGAATTAGATTTCCTTTGGTAACAGGACTAGTGTCCAGTATTATTATTGTTGTGATAACTAGGATTTGTTATGGAAACTCAAGAAAAAGATTTACTTATGGTATTCTATCATTTATTGATAATGATAGTTGGGCTTTGTTTACAACCCTAATTTTTACTGCTGTTGCAGCAGTGTTAGTAACTCTTGGATGGCCAATGTTTATTGGGTCTCTTACTACTATCTTCCAATATATTGTGGATGATATAAATAATCCACTAAATATGTTTTTATACGGTATTTGTGAAAGAGTATTGTCATTATTGAATCTCCAGGATTTAATTCATCAACCATTCTGGTTTGGCGAATTAGGTGGACGTTGGGTAGATAGTTTTGGGCAACCATATTTAGGAGATGTAGGAGTTTGGACAGCGTTAATCTCTCAAGGACTTGAAACCGGTGGTTATGGAAAGTTCATTACTCCTTACTATGTTATTAATCTATTTGCTATGCCAGGTATGTATCTTGCTTTCTTTATATTACATACTGATAAAATGGAAAAAAGGAGATTTGCCTTATTCTTTGTAGTAGCAACCATCATATCAATACTGTTTGGTACACTATTACCAGTGGAACTGCTGTTGCTGATTATGGCACCAGCCCTCTATATATTGCATTTGATTGCCATGAGTTCCCTCTATGCAATCTTCACAATTCTCTCTGTGACAATAGGTTACACCTTCTCAGGAGCAATTGAAACGGCAATGCCAGGAAATTTAGTTTCACTTCTTCCTTATATTGGTAGAGCAGAATATGGTCAAGCATTACTATTTGTTTTGATTGTTGGAGCGGTATTCTTCGTTGTGTATTTTGCGATGACAATGTTATATTACAAGGTGCTATCTGGTGATTATTTCAGTGTAAAATCGGATGCAAAAAAGAAAGATGTTTTCATAACAGCTGTTGGAGGTTTATCAAATATTAGAGCGATAAATAGTTCGTTAAATAAAGTAGTTGTTAGGTTATATGATTCAACACAAATAGAGTATGAGTTGTTGAAAGAAATGGACGTTTATAAAGTGTCAGAGACGCGAGCTGGAACAGTAATGGAATTTGGACCAGCAAGTACAACGCTTCGTGGAGGGGTGCTTAAGGAACTAAATAAGTATCTAAAAGAGCAAAAACAAAAACCAGCAGTAGTTCAAAAATTCGAAGTTGAGGATAGTTAATCTATCCTTTTTCTTTATGCTTGAAATTTGCTATAATTAGTAAGGCAAAGGAGATTATTTTTGTGAGTCAATATACCCCTATGATGCAGCAATATTTAGATGTGAAAAAGAACTATCAAGACGCTCTTGTTTTCTACCGCTTGGGCGATTTTTATGAATTATTTTTTGAGGATGCGAAAAAAGCCTCACGTGAACTAGATTTAATTCTAACAGGAAGAAATGCTGGAGTTGAAGAAAAGGTGCCAATGTGTGGCGTTCCTCATCACGCTGTTTCAGGCTATATCCAAAGGTTAGTTACCAAAGGTTATAAGGTAGCTATTGTTGAGCAACTAGAAGACCCAGCAACAGCTGTGGGTATAGTAAAACGAGATGTAATTAGAGTAGTGACTCCAGGAACGATAATGGAAGAATCAACAGATGAGAAGAGCAGTATTTATATTGGCTCGATTTATGATTATCAATATGGTTATGCAGTAGTTCTATTAGAAATGGCAACAGGAGAAACAAAGGGTTATTATGTTGAGCGTTCATTTGTTGAAATTAATAGATTTCTTCAAACGAAAGGTGTTCGTGAATTGGTTGTAGATGATGAATACTTAGAAAGTAAAATAGGCAAGCAACTAAATGAAAATCCAAGTTTAGTTTTATCTATCTGTAATAATAACGAAATCGGCAAGGAATACCAGTATTTACATGAAGGCATTGAGGACCCCAGAATTCTTGATGCTTTTGGGCGTCTTTTGAATTACCTAGAAACAACTCAAAAAAGAACAGCGGATCATCTTCAGGTTCTCAGCATTGCTAATGAAGGTGAAGTTTTGTATATGGATTATGCAACAAAACAAAATCTAGAATTAACAACCTCACTAAAAATTTCGACCAGAACCGAAACACTTTGGAGTTATATGGACCATTGCCAAAGTTCAATGGGTTCGAGACTTCTGAGAAAATGGATAGAATATCCATTAGTCAATGTTGAGCAGATTAACAAAAGAGTAGCCATGATTGAGTATCTTAATCATAATTTTTTACTTAAGAATGAACTAAAAGAAAGCTTGGCAAAAACCTATGATCTTGATCGATTGATTACCAAAATAGCTTATGGAAGTGCTAATGCTAGAGATTGCCTGAGGTTAGAACAAACACTTTTACAAGCACCAATAATACTTGATGTGCTGAGAAAAAGTGAGGTTTTCACAAAATACTTAAAGATAAATGCGTGTGAAGACGTGCTGCAAATGATAAGGGGAGTCTTTGAAAACAATCCACCACTAACAATTCGTGAAGGTAAAATGTTTGTGGAAGGGTACGATAAGCAACTAGATGAGTTTCGTCAAATTCAAAAAAATGGCAAACAATGGATAGCAATGCTTGAAAATAGTGAAAGAGAAAAAACCCAAATTAAGAATCTTAGAATTGGTTACAATCGGGTGTTTGGTTATTACATAGAAATCAGTAAAGGTAATGTCGCTAACATAAAAGAAGAGTGGAACTATGTTCGAAAACAAACTCTAACAAACGCAGAGCGTTTCGTAACACAAGAGTTGAAAGAGAAAGAGGACGCGATACTTCATGCTGAGGAAAGAGCGGTACGTCTGGAAATGGAGCTCTTTATTGAATTAGTAAAACGTATTAAGGAATACGTGTTACCATTACAAAAACTAGCACAAGTTCTAGCTGAAGCGGATGCGTTATATTCATTAGCAGTTGTTAGTGAACAGGCAGGGTTTGTAAAGCCAATTTTTCATGAAGAGAGAATAATTGAGATAGTAAATGGAAGGCATCCAATAATTGAAGAGATAGACAAAAAATCAAAGTATATTCCTAATAACCTTTACATGTCAAAAAACTGCAATGTGCAAATTATTACTGGTCCTAATATGGGTGGAAAGAGTACTTTCATGAGGCAAGTAGTAATAACTATTATCATGGCACAAATTGGTTGTTATGTACCGGCAGAAAAAGCTGTACTTCCTCTTTTCGACAAAGTGTTTACCCGAATCGGTGCAAGCGATGATATTCTAAGTGGACAGTCTACTTTTATGGTTGAAATGATGGAAGCGAATCATGCGTTGCAAAATGCAACTGAGAAATCGTTTATCTTGTTTGATGAAATAGGAAGAGGTACATCTACTTATGATGGGATGGCTTTAGCACAAGCGATGCTTGAGTACATTGCAACCTGTATTGGCGCAAAAACCCTGTTTTCAACGCATTATCATGAACTTACCAGTTTGGAAGATAGCAATGAAAGTATAAAGAATGTGCATGTAGAAGTGCATGAAGAAGACGATGAGGTAACATTTCTCTATAAAGTTAAGGAAGGGCGTGCAGACCGCTCTTACGGAATCAATGTTGCTCGATTAGCAAAACTACCTGATAGCGTTCTTGCTAGAGCGAAACAATTATTAATTGAACTAGAGAATAATAAGGACAGAAAAAGACTAAGTCAAAGCCAAATGGTTATGATTGAAAAAGTTCCAACTGAATTAGAAAAAATGAAGTTTGAAATTGATCAAATCGACCCTAACAAACTTACCCCAATGGAAGCACTATTACTTGTTGCAGATTTAAAGAAACTTTTAAATAAGAAGGACTAAAATATGGGAAAAATTATTAAACTAGATGAACACCTAACAAACATGATAGCTGCCGGTGAGGTTGTAGAGAGACCCATGGGTGTAATTAAGGAGTTAGTCGAAAACTCAATCGATGCTCAAGCAACTCAAATTGAAATATCGATCATTGATGGAGGAATTCAATTAATTGAAGTCAATGACAATGGGAATGGTATGGATAAAGAGGATGCCTCGAATGCTTTTTTGAGGCACGCAACTAGCAAGATTAAAACGGTTAAGGACTTGTGGTCGATAAGAACTTTAGGATTCAGAGGAGAAGCACTTCCTTCAATTGCCTCTGTTTCTAAGACAACAATGTTAACAAGTGATGGAGAGGATCAAACCAGAATAGAGATTCATTATGGAAAGACGGCTTCTATGAAACCCTATGCCTGTGCAAGAGGTACAAGCGTCAAAGTTGAGGGGCTATTTCATAAAACTCCAGCACGTCTAAAGCATCAAAAAACAGTTAATTCCGAAACAAATGCCGTAATTGACCTGGTAGAAAAATTTGCTTTATCTCATCCTGAAATTGCATTTAAACTAATCAATAACGGTTCTATGAAATTTCAAACAACAGGCAATGGAAACTTGCAAGAGGTCCTCTTTTGCATTTATGGAAAAGAAATTGCTACAAACAGCACCCTAATTGCGTTTGATGACTACGATTTTGTGGTTGAAGGTGTGATAGTGTTACCAAGCGTTTCACGTGCAACAAAGCAATATATGACGGTTTTTGTAAATAATAGAGTGATAAAAAACTATGTAATTCTAAAAGCTATAGAAGAAGCATACAGTGATTACCTAGTTGATGATAGGTATCCTATCTGCGTGTTGAACATAACTATGGATTATCAATTGGTTGATGTAAATGTGCACCCTTCGAAATGGGAAATAAGAATAACAAAAGAACGTCAACTATTCAATTTAATCAAAGAGCACATAAAACAGGAACTCTACGATAATATGAGAGTCGCCGAATTTACGCCTTCTATGCCGCTAAAGCCAACTAAGCCTGTCTACCAAGAACAGCAGTTTTTTCCTGATTTTCATATCAATGAAAATACAAGACAAGATTCGTATTTGGCTCCACAATTACAAGAAGAAGAAAAATATCAAGAAGAAACGGACTCTAATATAGAGGAAGAGTTTGTTGAGGGAGAAAACAGCATCTTTTTGCAACTAGAAGTTATTGGGCAACTACATGGAAAGTATATTTTGGCTCAGGGAGTAGAAGGGTTGTATATTATTGACCAGCATGCAGCAGAAGAAAAATATAATTACGAAATGTTTAAAAGAGAATTGTCTAACCAAGAAATAATGATGCAAGACTTGTTGGTGCCAATTGTAATTGAACTTCCTCTTGCTAAAATAAGCCAACTTGATAACATTAATCTGCAGATGGCAAACATTGGCCTCAACTTTGAATTGTTTGGTAGCAACACTGTTATCATAAGAACTATTCCTATTTGGCTCGATAGGATTGATAAAGAAGCATTTATACAAGACATGATTGATTTGTATGATGAAAAAAAGGAATATAGTATTGAAGAAATTAAGAAGGATGCGTTGGCATCAATCGCTTGTCATTTTTCAATTAAGTTTAATCGTGTTTTGACAATACATGAAATGAGACAAGTAATTACTAACTTAAGTAAATGTGAACAGCCGTTTAATTGCCCTCATGGTAGACCTACAATAATTAGCATAACCACTGCTCAACTACTGAAGGAGTTTAAACGTGGATAAAGTAATTGTGGTAGTCGGACCAACAGGGGTAGGAAAAAGTGCTATAGGTTTAAAAATTGCCGAAACATTGAATAGCGAAATAATCAGTGGTGATTCTATTCAAATATATCGTCAGTTAGATATTGGTTCAGCAAAAATGAACACGGATGAGATGAATGGTATCAAACATTACTTAATCGATGAAAAAGACCTAAAGCAATCATATAATGTAATGGAGTTTCAAAATGAAGCTAGAAGAATCATGGCCGATATACATGCTAGAGGAAAAACACCATTAATTGTTGGAGGCACAGGGCTATATATCAAAGCTGTTCTTTACGATTATGAGTTCCAATATGAAGACAATAATGAGGCCTTTATGAAAGAACATGAGAAGTACAGCAATGATGAGTTATATTCTATGTTGCTAGATGCAGATATTGAATCAACTAAAAAGATACATAAGAATAATCGCAAAAGAGTACTAAGAGCTTTATTTATGGCTAGCGTTGGTGAGAAGAAATCGGAAATCATTAGCAAACAAAAAGCTCAACCAATTTATGATGTTTTTATTGTAGGTTGTACTTTAGAAAGGCATAAACTTTACGAGCGAATAAATCAACGAGTAGATTTAATGATTAAAAGTGGCCTAAAGAAGGAATTAGAAAAACTAAACGAAATTGAGAATATTTGGACTTATCAAGGAATGCAAGGGATTGGTTATCGAGAGTGGAAGGATTATTTCTTAAGTGACAAAAGTGAAAACCAAGTAATAGAAGATATCAAAAAACACTCGCGTCAATTTGCAAAAAGACAATATACTTGGTTCAATAATCAAATGGACATGAGATGGTATGATATGGAAAATGAGTTAGTTGTAAACAGCATTATGAAAGATATAGAAAAGTGGAGGAATTCAAATGTGGAATGAGCGTTTGAAATTCTTAGTTGGTGAAAATGAAATAGAGAAACTTAACAAATCAACAGTAGCCATTATTGGTATTGGTGGAGTCGGTTCTTTTGTGGCTGAGTCACTTGCAAGATCAAATATCGGAAAACTAATTCTAGTGGACCATGATACCATTGATACAACCAATATTAATCGCCAAATACATGCGCTAGTTTCCACGATTGGAAAAACAAAAGTAGATGTTATGAAAGAACGTATTATGCAAATAAATAACGAATGTGAAGTGCTAGTTTATAAAGACTTCATTAATGAAGAGAACATCAAAGATATAATTACTAATGAAGTTGATTACATTGTTGATGCAATCGATACTGTTACTAGTAAACTTGACTTAATAGAATATGCCCAAAAAAACAATATGAAAATCATTTGTTCGTTAGGAATGGGAAATAGATTGGATCCAACCAAGATATATCTCACTAAACTTAGCAAGACCAAAAACGACCCACTAGCAAGAGCGTTAAGACAGGGAGCTAGAAAAAGAGAGTTAGCAATGAACGTTGATGTTGTTTGTTCAAGTGAGGAAGCAAAAAGAGCAATTAAAGTAATGAATCAAGAAGAAACAACAATGAAAAGTAAATATCCTATCGCCAGTGCAATTTTTGTGCCGGCTAGTGCTGGGTTGATTATTGGTTCCAAAGTGGTCAAAGATTTATTAGAGGAGAGTGAATAAATATGAAAAAGATTGTGGTAGCAGGAGGATGTTTTTGGGGAGTTGAAGAATATTACCGGCGTTGCAGGGGGATTATTTCTACTAAAGTAGGTTATGCGCAAAGTAATTATGAAAATCCAAGTTACGAAATGGTAAAAACAGGAGATACTCAAGCGGTTGAAGCAGTGATGGTTGAGTATGATGAACAAACAATAACCTTAACTAAAATCCTTGAGCATTTGTTTAGAATGATTGATCCCACTAGTTTGAACAAACAGAAAGAGGATATTGGCACTCAATATCGAACTGGTGTTTATTACGAAAATAAGGAAGATCTACAAGAAATAATTGAATACATTGATTCAAAAAAAGGGGAATATCAAAACGTAATAGTTGTAGAGGTTAACAAACTATCAAATTTCTATAATGCGGAAGATTATCACCAAGAGTATTTAGTTAAGAACCCTACTGGATATTGCCATGTGGACTTCAGTTTGCTAAAGGATGATGAGAAGAAATAACTGTTGAAAAATACAGTTTTTTTTATAATTGTTTAGGAAAGAAAAATCAAATTGAGAAAATATACTTGAGGTGATATGGTGCTAGAGTTTTGTAATGTTTCAAGGGATTATGGTAATAACAAAGGAATTAAGAACAATAGTTGGCAAATAAACAGAAAAGAGATAGTAGGTTTTGTTGGAGATAACGGTTGTGGAAAAACAACAACTCTAAAGATAATTACTGGTTTGCAGGAAGTGGATTTTGGGGAAGTAAAATATCTAGGAAAAAAAATGAG
>JGI994J12354_10003332_pt1 | contig 15063 bp, 15 predicted proteins | sample IntmicLarv3ML3BL_FD_12354 | JGI IMG/M metagenome (IMG submission 12354)
CGGCATGTTGAAGCGATAAGTTGCTTTAGAGGAAAACATAAAACGAGCACGGAATGATGGTAGAGATGAAAACCGAATAAAATTTGGTGTTCAGAATTAAAGGGAAATCTATAATAAATATGATTATCTTCGGCTTGATATAACTCATTTGACTGTAGAAGAAGCTACAAAAGGAATAATCAATATAGTTGACGAATCATGTAACTAGTTATACAAGTATTTACTATTCTAGCATGTCATCACATACAAGGAGTGTTTGCATGGAACGATACGGCATTGGCCGGACGGATGTCGGGCTGGTTCGGGAGAACAATGAGGACTCCTATTTCGTTAGTAATACAGAGGTCGGTAAGCTGCACAATGTATATGTTGTGGCGGACGGCATGGGCGGACACCAGGCGGGTGAGGTTGCAAGCGCGGCCGCAATACAACATTTCTGCGCCTACCTGCAAGCGAATATGTATAGCACACAGTATACGGAAGCACTGTTGGCTGACGCAGTGAAGGACGCAAACAACAAGGTCTTTGAGCTGTCTTTACAAGATATGTCGAAGCAGGGTATGGGCACGACTTTTTCCGCCTGCTGCTTTGATGAAAACAATTTGTACTATGCCCATGTGGGCGATAGCCGCATTTATCTGCTTTCCCATGGAGAATTGAAACAGCTTACGACCGACCACACATATGTAGAGGAAATGATAGCAAAGGGTCTGATGACGGAGGAGGAAGCGGAGCATAGCCTCAACCGCCATATGCTGACACGCGCTCTCGGTACGGAGTATGGAATAGAGGTTGACGCGGGGTATACACCGTTGACAGAAGGCGATGTGGTACTGATTTGCTCCGACGGATTGACGAATATGCTGACAGACGAAGAAATCGCTTCCATATTGAACGGGATAGTTGAGCTGGAAACTAAAGCGGACGAACTGGTCACGCGCGCGTTGCAAAACGGCGGGCACGATAATGTGACCATTGTTTTGCTGTAAACGGGGTGACATGTGATGATGTTAAATAAAGGACAAGTTATTGCCGGCCGGTATGAAATTGTGGAAAAAATCGGCATGGGTGGCATGGCTGTGGTATATCGTGCGAAGGACAAAAAGCTCGACCGCTCTGTGACATTTAAGGTTCTGCGGCAGGAGCATTTGGGAAACGAAGCGTTCATCCGCCGTTTTATGGTGGAGGCGCGAGCCGTCGCAAGCTTGAACCATCCGAATATTGTGAATGTATACGATGTCGGGCAGGAAGAAGACATTAACTACATCGTTATGGAATACATTGACGGGGTAACGTTAAAGGAATTGATTGACAAGAAAGCACCCTTTGACAATGTGGAGACGCTGGGTGTGGCGATTCAAATTGCGTCCGCGCTGTTACACGCGCACGAGAGCGGTATTGTCCACCGTGACATTAAGCCGCAGAATGTCCTCGTGACCCCAGCGGGTACGGTGAAGGTGACGGACTTTGGTATCGCGCGGACGATTAACGCGCAAACGGATACCTTCAACGACAGCACGATGGGCTCTGTACATTATTTTTCCCCGGAGCAAGCGCGTGGCGGACATGTGGATAATAAGTCGGATTTATATTCACTTGGTATTGTCATGTTTGAAATGGTGACGGGCACGCTCCCGTTTGACGGGGAGGAATCTGTCGCGGTAGCGCTGATGCATGTGAACGATGCGCTCCCCGATATGAAAGAGTTGAACCCGCATGTCTCCCGCAGTGTGGAAAGCATTATTTTCCGTCTGACGCAAAAGGATGCGGAGCAGCGCTATCCTTCTGCGGACAAGCTGCTGGTTGACCTCCGTATGGCGATAACAAAGCCGGACATGGCGATGGGAATCCTGGAAGAAGAGGACGAGCCGGAAGACGAAGATGAAGAGACTGCTGTAAACGTTTTCCCAAAGGTTACTAGTTTTTCCTTTGCGAAATTCAAAGTGGAAATAGCCGCGGTTGCGACGGCTGTCGTACTGTTGATTATTCTGCTGGCTGTATTGATTCCGCACTTGCGAAAGCCGGAGGTTACGTATGCCGTGATACCGGAGCTTGTAGGTCTGACATATGAAGCCGCAGCGGAGCGTGCGGATAATGCGAAGCTTAATGTGGAAATGTTACAGGAGCGGCATGACGAAGACAACGAAGCGGGCATTGTAATTTGGCAGAACTACACAGTGGGCGAATCTCTGATGCCAGGTGATACCATAGGTGTCATTATTAGCCTCGGAACGCAGAAGGTGCGTATGCCTGCGCTGACGGGAATTGAACTTCGCGAAGCGGAGAAAAAGCTGGAGGGCTATAGCTTCGGGCTGGCGGTGGAGTATGGATTCAATGCGGACGTGCCGTATGGTGTTGTCATTAGCCAAACCCCCGAGGAAAACGAGTTGGCGATGCCTGGCACGATTGTTACCATTGTGGTGAGCAAGGGTGAAGAAATGACAAAGGTTATCGCACCGGAATTGTACGGCCTGACAGAAGCGGATGCGAAGGAGAAACTGGAAAATCTGGGTCTGGTTCTCGGAAATGTAAGCACCAATTACAACACCCGGTATCCGAAGGATCAGGTTTGTTTGCAAACGGTTGCGGGCGGGAAGGATGTGCTGAAAGGCACCTCTGTTGGTATTGTCATCAGCTTAGGTCCCGCGCCTGCCACACCGACACCGGAGCCGACAGAAGCACCTGTGAATCCGCCGGACGGTAACGACGATGATACACCGGCAATGGGCGGCGAAAAAGAATTGGCGTTGTCGTTTGCACCCAATATCCCAGAGGGAATCGGGACATTTGAGCTGTCAATTATGAAGAAAACGAGTGAAAATTTTGTGGAGGTATACCGCCAGGAGCATACGGTTTACGACCTTCCTGTGATTGTCAATATTCGCGGCGCGGGTCTTGTTGAGCTCCATATGATGGTGAACGGCGTAGATGTCGGTAGCGAATTTGTCGATTTTGACAATGTTGCGGGTGGACAGTGATGCGGATAGCGCGTGGCAGGATTGTGAAGGGTGTTGGCGGGTTGTATACGGTCGCGGTTGCGGACATGATGTATACATGTATGGCGCGCGGACTCTTCCGGAAAGATAAGCAAACGCCGCTTGTGGGCGACATGACGGATATACAGATTATTGACGAGGATAAGCGTGAAGGATATTTGCACGCGTTATGTCCGCGGCAGAACGAGCTTATCCGCCCAAAGGCGGCGAATGTTGATTTAGCTTTGATTGTATTTGCTGCAACGAGTCCGGCGATGCGGCCGGACTTGCTGGATAGTTTTCTGTTCTCCTGCGAAAAGCAAGGGATTGACGCGGCGATTTGCATCAATAAAATAGACTTGGAATCAACAGAAGCGGTGCAGGCGCTGACGGCGGAGTATACCCTCGCGGGGTATTCTGTCTTGCAACTTTCCGCGGCGGAGGAACAAGGCTTGGATGCGCTCCGTGAAGTGATACAGGGAAAGACCGTTATGTTTGCCGGGCCGTCCGGCGTGGGGAAATCAAGCTTGATAAACGCACTACATCCCATGGCGCAAATGGAAACGGGTGAGCTCAGCCGAAAACTTGCGCGTGGAAAGCATACGACGCGCCATACGGAACTTATGCAGCTCAATGCCCATACTTTTATCATGGATTCTCCCGGGTTTTCATCCCTCGGCGTGGAGGCCATCGCGCTGGAGGAGTTGCAAACCTTGTATCCAGAATTCCGGGCGCAAGCCGGGCGCTGTTTTTACGGCGACTGTTTGCATGTGTCGGAACCGGATTGCGCTGTCCGCAAGGAAATTGGTAAAACCGTCGGGTGCGCACGGTATGAGCGGTATGTTTCTTTTTTAGAGAAGATAAAAGACGTGCGAACACGATAATAGGAGGGGCTTTATGTACAAGCTTGCGCCATCAGTACTGGCGGCGGATTTCGGTCAACTTGCAAATGAGCTCCGCACAGTGGCAGAAGCGGGCGCGCATTACGCGCATATTGATGTGATGGACGGACATTTTGTGCCGAACATTTCGATTGGTGTGCCGGTTGTCAAAAGTCTGCGGAAGCAGTCTGCGCTTGTATTTGATGTTCATTTAATGATTGCGGAGCCGGAGAAATACATCCATGCATTTGCGGATGCCGGTGCGGATATCATTAATTTCCATCTGGAAGCGGCGAAGAACCCCGCTTCCTTGATACAAGATATCAGGGCGCTGGGCGTTAAGCCCGCCATCACGTTGAAGCCCGGCACACCCATTGAAGTGGTATACCCATATGCAAGCCTGGTGGATATGATTCTTTTGATGTCCGTGGAGCCTGGTTTCGGCGGGCAGGCTTTTATGCCGGAAGCATTGGGTAGAGCGAAAGTACTACGGTCGTTTTTGGACAAGAGAAATTTCGCGACAGATATTGAAATGGACGGAGGTATCTATATCGATAATGCGGCAGCTGTGCTTGCTTCCGGTGTGAATATACTTGTCGCAGGAACGGCTATATTTGGCGCGGCGGACAAGGCGGAGGCGGTACGTACTTTTTTGCGGTTATTTCCGAAAAACACGTAAGAATTATTGAAAACATCTCGTCAAATCATGTAAGGTATGCTATACTGAAATGAATGGGTGAAACGGGGAGGGGAATAGGTATGAAAAAATGGTATTGTAACATGAGGGTCAATATCCGTGTTATTCTTTCCTTCTTGTTCTTGGATGCTTTCGCTATTTTTATGAGTATTGTGGCGGTGCTCAGTATCTCCACGGTTGATACGTCATATTCTTCCATGATTGAAAACCGATTGGGTCGGCTTTATACAGTCAGCCGTATACGCGCATCATTTTGGGAGTCGCAGTATCTTTTACGTGATACGGCGTATAACTTAGGTGATGAGAATTCCCTCAATATCATTAAAGGTAATATAGACGCAATCCAGCAAGGCATTCAAGGCAGTTTGAACACATATATGCGTGATTTGCAAAGCACGGATACAACTGCTGAGGTCATCAGCAACGCGGAAATTATGCAACAGGAATATATGAATTTTTTGGCTGAGGCGGAAGAAGTATGCGAAAAGGCCAAAACCAGTACGCTGGAGGAACTTTCCGCAGAAATCACGCGCGTATTGATGCGGTACGAAGGTACTGTTGCTAATGAAATCAATCGGATGATTGAGCGGATGGAAACGGAGATTTTAGCCTCATCGCAAGGCATCTCATCGAATGCAGACACAATGATTGGCATTTCCATTGGTTTGTTGATTCTATTTATTCTTTGCGCGTTTACGTTGATTCTTTGCTTGTCGCGTTCGCTTCGTATTCCGTTGCAAAGACTGATTGTTTCTTTGAAGGATGTTGCAAACGGAAATTTAAATGTGAATATATCGAGTGCATACCATGACGAAGTCGGGCAGCTTACAAGCCGGAGCGCTGTTATTATGGATACCTTGCGGCGTGTGTTGCTTGACATCAGCACTTTGAGCCAACGGCAAATTGATGGGGAAACCATTACGATGATTGATACCGATTCTTATACAGGTGTTTTCCGCGAGGTTACGGAAACAGTGAATACGCTTGTGTTGGATTACAATCATAAAGTCGATAAAATATTAAACTGTGTCCGCGCCTATGCGGAGGGCGATTTTAATGAACAACTTCAGCCTTTGCCCGGCGAGCAGTATATTGCGAATGAAGCGATTGACCTCCTACAAAAGAATTTGAAATCAATTGTCAGGGATGTTAATAACCTTGTGCAAGGCGCAACAATCGGCGACCTCACGCGTGAGATGGATGCGTCCAGATACCCTGGGGATTGGAATAAACTTGCTATTAGTATGAACAGGTTGCTTTCTGCCATCATTACACCAGTTCATGAGGTGTCAAACATTTTGACAGAGCTTTCGTTGGGGAATCTGCATGTCAGTATGTCAGGGGATTATAGAGGCGAATTCCTTGAAATGAAAAATGCTATCAACAAGACGATTACAACATTGAATGATTATATTGGTGACATTTCCAATGTGCTTGATATGCTTTCGAAAGACAATTACGATGTAGATGTGGAAATGAACTATATTGGCGATTTCGCACCGATTAAAGAAGAATTGAATATGATTATTGAGCGTGTGAATTTTGTCATGACGGATATCAACACATCGACAGACCAGGTGGCAGCCGGTGCGCGGCAGATTTCGGAATCCAGTATGAACCTTTCACAAGGCGCAGCGGAGCAGGCGGGCGCAGTGGAACGTTTGAATGCGACAATCGATAATATCGCTTTGAAAACAAGAGCGAACGCCGTGATTGCCAAGCGTGCGAACGAACTTGCAGGGACGGCGCGTGAAAGTGCAGAAACTGGAAATTTGGATATGCAAAATATGCTGGAAGCTATGGATTCCATCAATAAAGCATCTTCTGACATTGCAAAAATCATCAAGGCGATTGATGATATTGCGTTCCAGACAAACCTCCTCGCCATCAATGCGGCGGTCGAAGCGGCACACGCGGGTGTGCATGGGCGTGGCTTTACTGTTGTGGCGGAGCAGGTAGGTGAGCTTTCACGGCACAGCAAAGCGGCGGCGGAAAACACCACTGCATTGATTGAGGATTCCATCCTTCGCGTGTCGGAGGGTATGGAGATTGCAAACCGTACAGCGGAAACACTGGAGCATATCGTGGGGAGCATTTCGGAAATTTCAGAACTAGTCAACGAAATCGACGTTGCGTCCGATGAGCAATCCGGCGATATTGAGGAAATAAATCTTGGCATCGGGCAGATTGCGCAGGTTACGCAGACGAATACAGCAACAAGCGAAGAGGAAGCAGCATTTGCACAAGAACTTGCCAGCCAATCCGAAACCTTCAAGAACATGGTTGCAAGGTTTAATTTGAAACGGACGGATAATATAAATCGTTTCTAATGGGGTGCTGTCGGGAAATCGTTAGAGAACATATTTATAAGCAAACGCCCGCCACGTTGATGTAGCGGGTGTTTTGCTACGCATGAGAGGGGACCTGCATGTGCCGCGTAAATTATTTTGTGAAATCAGTCCGCTTACATATCAGATTTCGATGTTAAAGGGTCGAGTCATAAGGCGGGTACAGAATTGGTTGTCAGGTAAACGATTTGCTCGGAAAAAGGGTGACCGGCTGCCGTATCTTGTGTATGCCAATCAATCGCTTATCCGGCGAAAACTGGGTGATGTAGATATGCGCTTACAGGACAATAAGGCCGTCAATCTGTCGCTTGCGGCACCAAAGGTGAATGGTGTATGCATCTATCCAGGAGAGACATTCTCTTTTTGGGAATTGGTGGGCGCTTGCACGGTACAAAAGGGATACAGGGAAGGACTCCTTATTGCGGGAGGGGAGCCGGCGGCGGGCATTGGCGGTGGGATGTGCCAATTTACAAACCTGCTGCATTGGTTGGTTTTGCACAGTGAACTTACGATTACAGAGCGTCATCATCACGATGGAATTGACCTTTTTCCAGATTTTGGCCGGAAAATCCCGTTTGGTGTGGGTACTTCTATTTTATATAACTATCTTGATTATCGCTTTGAGAATCGCACAAACGATGTGTATCAGCTTATTGTGTATACAACAGAGGAATATCTTTGCGGAGAACTGCGCGCAAGCGCTGTTCCGTCAACAAAGATGCATGTGAGTGAAGAAAATGCGCGATTTGAGAAGCGTAATGGTGTGATTTACCGCCGGAATGAAATCGTCCGACGCAAGGTTGATAAAAAAACGGGCGTGATTCTATGCCGGGAAACCTTGCAAGAATCAAACGCCCGCATTGCATATGATGAAAAGTTTATTGCCCCGGAAATGCTTGTTTGATGCTAAACGATTTGACGCTTTTGCGTCCGTTCATACAGCATGGTCAGAAGCGACAGCACGTATGTATTGAACAACACCATCAGGAGCTCCTCCACCACACGGGGTATGCAGATGGCGATGAATGGCACGCTAGTGAAAAAGCCGTATTTTCGCAGGACGAAGGTGTTTACAATTGTCAGAATGATGCAGGGCAGACCAACTACGGGAAGCAATCGCAGATACCGTTCATACAGCGATTGGTTACGGTTTTTCCGTGCGAAGAGCATATAGGACGAAAAATGCGCCACAAGTGCCATCAGCCCCGCAATCAATAAGCCGATGGAGATATAATCCGACCGCGCGCCGATGCTGTTCAGGAGGATGCTGTACGCATTGTCCGGAAAACCGAAGGTAAGGACGCAATTCACAACACCGAGTAATGTGACGGTGATAAACACGACAATGTAGAGTGCGCTATATAGAGAAAACCGCATTTTGCTCGTCCGATAAAACAAAAAGGCAATTGCGCCCCCCTTGATGAATTCGACGAGTGTCAGTTCCCAGATATAAGCACCCTTTGGGCTGGCGAAATGCACAATCAGGTCAACTGCCGCACCTGCCGCGCTCCCATATAAGGGGCCGAAGAGGATGCCAGTCAGTTTAATGAACGGGCCGCCAAATGAAACACTTAGTACAGGCGCACCGCCAATGGGAATCATCACGCGGAAGTAATTCAGCACGATGGCTACCGTTATCAACATGGCTGAGATTGTCAGTTTGTGTGTGTTGCCCAGTTTTTTATCTTTCACAACAATAATCCCCTTTTTATTGGATATAATGGTTGAGCAATACGCGCCCGTTCGACATCACGTATAGAATATTGAAGTTTCCATCCACAACAGTTATGTCCGCCAGCTTTCCAGGCGCAATGCTCCCGGTTTCATGGAAAACGCCGACAGCCTTTGCGGGATTTGCGCTCGCCATACGGACGCATTCTATAAGCGGAATACCAAGGCTTGCCATATTACGCACAGCGTCCATCAAACGGAGCATACTCCCGGCGAGAACGCCGGATGGCAAGCGGCATACGCCGTCCTTTACGATGACTTCCAAATCGCCCAAAACCGATGCGCCGTCCGGCAATCCTGCCGCTTTCAATGCATCGGTGACAAGTACAATTTTGTCCGGCCCTTTGCAGCGGTACAGCAGGCGCGCTGCTTCCTTTGAAACATGTACGAAATCGCATATCAACTCGCAATATGCACGGTCGTCCAGCAATGCCGCACCTGCCATACCGACTTCGCGATGATTCACAGGGGTCATGGCGTTGAATGTGTGTATAAATGTTCGCGCGCCTAGGTCAACCGCGTGCCGTGACTGTGCATAGGTTGCGGCCGAATGCCCAAGACGGGTGTGTACGCCGCGTGAGGCAAGCAGCTCTATGATAGCATCCGCTTTGTCCAACTCCGGTGCGAGCGCGAACGAACCGATGCACCCTTTGCCGGTGTCCAGTAAATCGTTGATTTCGTCACAATCAAGCTCTCGGATACATCCCTCCGGATGTGCACCTTTATATGCTTTGCTGATGTACGGTCCTTCTAGAAACGCGCCAAGCATCCGTGCGCCGTCTGTGTTCATACTCTTCGCCGTGATAATAGCAGCAAGGGCGTCCTTTGTTTTATCCAGTCCTGTTGTTACCGTCGTCGGACAGAATGCAGTTACACCCTCCTGCACTTTGAATTGCGCGAGCTTGCACACGGCTTTAGCCGTGCCGTCCATTGGGTCGCATCCATTGCCGCCGTGTATGTGAATATCAATCAGTCCGGGGAATATCATTGCCTCGCCGAAATCCAAGACTTCATCCGCGTCTGTGTTGTCAAAAGAGAGAATGCGGTCATTTGCAATTTTTACCGCGCCATCTTCTAAAATGCCGGTTTCTGTAAAAATTTGCTTTGCTTTCAAAATACGTGTCATGGTAAACCCTCCAAACCCATTTCTGTTGCCATTCTTCTATATTTTATCCCATTGCACGAAACAAGGCAAGAAATTTTTCTTTTTGGTTGACAAATGGCGCCGTATCATGTAGAATATCATGAGTGTAAAGCAAAAACACTTAACAGCAAGCGGTTCTTTACATAGAAAAAGGTGAAGACATGGATGAACGCCTGTACAGCACGCTTCTATATGATTTTTACGGCGGTCTTCTGACGGATAAGCAAAAGGAAATGTTTGAGAGCTACTATCTAAACGACCTTTCCCTGCGGGAGATTGGCGAACCCTTTGGCATCACGCGGCAGGCTGTAAGCGATTTGCTTAAACGGACGAAGAATCTACTCGCGGAATACGAGGCGCGACTGGGGCTGGTGGCGCGGCATAAGGCGCTCTCAGCCAGCGTTGAGGCCTTGGAAGAACGGCTTGGCACATTGCGCAAGTCACATCCAGATGGTAACTGGGACGAAGTGCTGCGAAACATCGAAGAAATTAAGGAGTTGTAATACGGGCATATAGTAAGTGAGGAGGGGTTGGCTTGGCGTTTGATGGGTTGTCAGAAAAATTGCAAGCGGTGTTCAAACAGCTGCGCGGCAAGGGCAGGCTGACCGAGAAGGACGTGCAAGCAGCGATGCGCGAGGTTAAGCTCGCACTGCTGGAGGCGGACGTCAGCTTCAAGATAGTGAAGGAATTCGTCGCGACAGTGACGGAAAAAGCCATCGGTAATGACGTGCTGGAGAGCTTAACGCCCGGCCAGCAGGTCATTAAAATCGTAAATGAAGAACTAATCAATCTTATGGGCGGTACAAACAGCCGCCTCACGATGGCGAACCGCCCGCCGACAGTGTATATGATGGTCGGTTTACAGGGTGCGGGCAAGACCACTGCGATTGGTAAAATTGCCGCGCAGTTGAAGAAACAAGGCAAGAAGCCGCTCCTTGCTGCGTGTGATGTGTATCGCCCGGCGGCGGTGAAGCAATTGCAAGTTCTCGCAGGGCAATACAATCTGCCTGTGTTTGAAAAAGGTACGGACGCGAACCCGGTGGACATCGCGAAAGAAGCGCTGGCATATGCCGTTTCCCATGGGAATGACATATTGTTGATTGATACGGCGGGCCGCCTGCATGTGGATGAGGAATTGATGGAGGAATTGGTCAACATCAAGTCCGCTGTCCGCCCGCAGGAGATATTGCTGGTTGTAGATGCGATGACGGGTCAGGATGCGGTAAATGTCGCGCAGACCTTTTCCGATAAGGTGGGCATTGATGGCATTATACTGTCAAAGTTGGACGGCGATACACGCGGCGGCGCGGCGCTGTCGGTGCGAAAAATCACAGGCAAACCCATTAAATATGTGGGTATGGGCGAGAAGCTAGAGGATTTGGAGCCTTTTCATCCTGAGCGTATGGCCTCGCGTATCCTTGGCATGGGTGATGTGCTTTCGCTGATTGAAAAGGCACAGGAAACTTTTGACGAGAACCAGGCGCGCGAACTGGAAAAAAAGATGAGGAAGAATGAATTCGACCTCGAAGACTTTTTGAAACAAATGCAGCAAATTAAGAAGATGGGGCCGCTGAAAGATTTGCTTGGTATGATTCCCGGGATGAACCAGGCGGGCTTAAAGGATGCCGTTATTGACGAGAAGGCTATGGTACACGTCGAGGCCATCATACAGTCCATGACACCGAAGGAACGGCAGAATCCCGCCATCCTGAACGGTCCGCGCAAAATGCGCATCGCCAAGGGTAGCGGACGGAATATTCAAGAGGTTAATCGCTTGTTAAAGCAATTCGAGGACATGAAAAAGATGATGAAACAAATGTCCGGTATGGGAAAGGGTAAAAAAGGGATGATGAACATGCCCTTTTTACGATAAATAGCAACGGAAATCACTTACAGGGAGGTGAAATCAATGGTAAAAATCAGACTGAAGAGAATGGGTGCCAAGAAAGCACCGTTCTATAGAATCGTAGTGGCAGATTCTAAGACACAGCGCGACGGTATCGCCATCGCGGAGATTGGGTACTATGACCCCACGAAGGAACCGTCTGTGTTGAAGGTTGACACGGAAGCAGCGGCGAAATGGCTTGCTACGGGCGCCCAGCCGACGGACACTGTCCGCGCACTGCTGAAGAAGGCCGGTGCAATTCAATAGTCATTTCGACAGAAACGGAGGCGTTTTCGGATGAAGGATTTATTGATTCTCATCGCCAAGGGCCTTGTGGACAACCCTGACGCCGTATCAGTCAATGAAATCCCCGGCGACAGAACGACTCTTCTGGAGTTGAAGGTCGCGCCGGAGGACATGGGCAAGGTCATCGGCAAGCAGGGTAAAATCGCGAAAGCGATCCGCACCGTCGTCAAGGCGGCAGCCATTCACAACGACGTTCATGTGACCGTCGAGATTATGTAGTCGCATATGTATACATCTTGTGAGGCGGGCGGCCATCCGCTCGCCTACGCTATTTAAGGAGATTTTATGGAAGACTTTTTTCAAATTGGTAAGATTGTAAACACGCAGGGGTTAAAAGGCGATGTTCGCGTATTTCCAACGACAGATGATGTGCGTCGCTTTGATGCGCTCAAAACCGTGACACTGCGCGGCAAACGCGGTTTGACGGATTACGATGTCGAAAGGGTGCGCTATCAGAAAAACCTCGTTATCTTGAAGCTTGCCGGTATTGATGATATTGACAAGGCAAATCTCCTGCGCGGAGAAGAGCTTGTTGTCACGCGTGAAAATGCTTTGCCGCTGGATGAAGATGAGTATTATGTCAAGGATATCGAAGGTATGGCTGTCGTCACAGAGGACGGCGAAAACCTCGGCACCCTCGCAGACATCCTTGTCACCGGCGCGAACGATGTATATGTCGTGCGGCCAATCGAAGGGAAAGACTTACTCATTCCCGCCATCAAGCAATGTATCCTTCGTGTAGATTACGATACGCGTATAATGATGGTATCGCTTTTGGAAGGACTGCGTGACCTATGAAGTTTTGTGTGCTTACGCTCTTTCCAGAAATGATAACGGACGGGCTGAACCACAGCATACTCAAGCGCGCCGCGGAGGCGGGCTTGCTTTCTATGGAAGCCATCAATATTCGCGACTTCGCCAACAACAAACACAACCGAGTGGATGATTATCCTTACGGTGGCGGTGCGGGAATGGTGATGCAGCCGGGGCCGGTGTTTGATGCGTGCGAAAGTGCAAAGGCAAAACTGGGCGAGCGTACACGTGTGGTCTATCTCACGCCGCAGGGTAAACCCTTCAAACAGGAAATGGCGCGTGAATTCTCAAAAGAAGAAGCTCTCATTTTGATATGCGGACATTACGAAGGTGTTGATGAGCGCGTGATTGAAGAAATCGTTACGGATGAGGTTTCGCTGGGCGATTTTGTGCTGACAGGTGGTGAACTTGCCGCCATGGTGTTGATTGACGCCACGGCACGGCTTGTGCCGGGGGTGTTGAGCGAGGGTTCGCCGGACGAGGAGAGTTTCTCCGGCGCGACGCTGGAGTATCCGCAATATACGCGTCCCTATGAATTCCGCGGGAAGACGGTTCCGGAGGTTTTACTATCCGGACATCATAAACGTGTTGAAGAATGGCGTGCGGAGCAGGCGCTGGCGAGGACTAAGGCGAGAAGGCCGGATTTATTGGAGAAAACGAATGAAACAAACAAATAGAACCATCGCGGGAACCACATTGGGCTGCAAGGTCAATTTTTATGAAACAGAAGCCATGCTGTCACTTTTTGCACAGAAGGGATACCGCGTTGTGGATTTTGAAGAACCTGCTGACATTTATATTGTAAACACCTGTACAGTCACGAATCTAGGCGATAAGAAGTCGCGCCAGATGCTTCGTCGTGCCAAAAAATTGAATCCGGACGCGTTGGTGATTGCGTCGGGCTGTTATGCACAGATCGCACCGGAAGAGGTTGCACGCGTTGAGGGTGTCAACCTGATTGTCGGGACGAAGGACAGAGCCAAGGTTGTCGAGCTGGCAGAAGCGTTCTTTACGAGTGAGGAAACGCAGCAGAATGCCGTCACGGATGTACGGCACGAGCGCGTATTTGAACCGCTTTCTGTTGAAAAGCTCCAAGACCGCCATCGCGCTTATATCAAAATTCAAGAGGGCTGCGACCGGTATTGCACGTATTGCATCATACCGTATGCGCGTGGGCCCGTGCGTAGCCGCCCACTGAATGATGTTTTGGATGAGGTCAAGCGTCTTGCCGCGAATGGATATAAAGAAATCGTGTTGAGCGGTATACATGTCGCATCATATGGAAAAGATTTAGGGAATACGAACCTGTTGCGCGCGCTGGAATCGGTGCATGAAGTTGACGGCATTGCGCGGATTCGCATGAGCTCAGTCGAGCCGACGATAGTAAATGATGAATTTGTTATCGCTGTGGCGTCACTGCCAAAGCTTTGCAATCATTTCCATTTGTCTTTACAAAGCGGGTGTGACCGTACCCTTTCCCGTATGAACAGACGGTATACAGCGGATGAATATCGTCGTGCGGTGGTAACACTGCGGAAGCATATTCCTGATGTTGCGCTGACGACGGATGTCATCGCGGGGTTCCCGGGAGAGACGGAAGAAGACTTCGAGGAGAGTTATGCGTTCATTGAATCCCTTGCGTTGACACGGTTGCATGTCTTTCCGTATTCCGCAAAAAAGGGAACACCAGCAGCGGGCTATCCTGAGCAAATTCCCAAAATGATAAAAGAAGAACGCGCACGGAAACTGTCCGCGTTGAGTGAGCGAATGCACCACGCGTATGTACAGGGATTCGTTGGCACGGAGATGGATGTGCTGTTTGAACAAGGCGCAGGGAACATGCTTTGCGAAGGGTATACGACGAATTACATCCGTGTGTTGGCCGAGGCGGAAGAAGACGTTTTCAATACGATACACCATGTAAAAATCATAGCAGCGGAAGGTGAAACAGTACGCGGTTTCTTATTGTGAGAATCGACAATGTGTTACGTTATGATGACAAAACAGAAAAAACATTTGCATATAATGCTAAAATGTACTATCATAAAAGAATGGAAGGGGTGATGGACGATGAAAAACGGCAGGTTGTCCGAAACGCAAAAGATATCCGACATCGGAAAGATATTGCAAACCGACGCGAATGGTGTTTTGCGGCATGTTCATCGTGCGCTTCTTGACAAGGGATATAATCCTGTGAACCAGATTGTCGGCTATATTCTCTCCGGTGACCCGACGTATATTACGGGGCATAATGGGGCGCGCGTGCTCATCAGTAAGTTGGAG
>JGI994J12354_10003333_pt1 | contig 15060 bp, 28 predicted proteins | sample IntmicLarv3ML3BL_FD_12354 | JGI IMG/M metagenome (IMG submission 12354)
ATTGGAAAATTTAANNNTTCCTTCCGAAACACCAATCTCTGACGATAGACCGGCTGTGGTTATATTGATTACTTTTTGCGGATTGTCTAAAATAAAATCCGCAATCTTTTTTTCAACAAGAGAATAAGAAGAGGCGTTCTTTTTAATAATTTGCAGGCTGTTGGGCAATTTCCTGTTCATTTTTATTTGCAACCTTTCTTTTGGTTTTAAATCTGTAAACTAAGCTAAGCGTTATTGCAGCGCACGCAAAGCAAATCCAAATTAACGGTATAAACTTCCATGAAGCGCCTTCCAATATGATTCCCAGTCCATACGCAGAGATTGCCGCGCCGATATAAGAACAAAAATCGAACACTCCGACCAGTGTAGAAACAATATTGTGCTTTGCGTAAGACAAAGGTATGAGTGAGAGTAAAATGCTGTTTGCACCAAAACACAGACCCGAAATACAGGACATGAAAAACAGTCCTGACAAACCTGATATACTGCTCAAGAAGAGGAATCCGGCTCCACATATTAATATGCCGGTGAAAAAAATCAAAAGCATACTCCCTATTGGATTTTTAAAGGTATGCGCACGGCTCATCAGCCACCGCGCAAACAGAATTCCTGAGAAATTAAAAATCGGAATTAAAAAGAGTAAAATAAATAAATGCTTCGGTTCAAAACCCAATGTCTTTATCATCATCACAGGTGCCCAAAGAGAAATGCTTTCTCTGATAAGACCGGAACAGACACACACACCTATAACTGCCGCTAAATGCGCTTTTTTAATAATCTGAATTGTATTTCTGAGATTTGGTGTTTCTTTTTTTGAAGATTGTTCGTTTTGCCTGCGCCGCAATAAAACGCCCCAGATTATTAACGGAGATATTGAGATTGCCGCGGGAACCAAAAACAACAAATTCCACTTCATATCGGAAAACAAGCTGGCAAAAACCACCCATGAAAAAATGTAGCCTAACACCATTGAAGTGGACATTACCATTGTAATATTTGCATTGCGTTCCTTCGTGTAAGCGGAGGACAGCACTCGCATTAACGGTCCCCAAATCATGGATTGAAAGTAGCCGTTTGCTGTCCAGCATATCATAATCACGGTTATATTACCGGATATTCCGATCGTCAAATTGAGTGTTACCGTTCCCGCCATAGCTATAACAAGCATAACATACGGAGAAACCCGGTCTCCGACAAATCCGTTAATTAACTGACCGATGGCATATGTCACAAAAAACAGGCTTCCCAGTACTCCTAAAACGCCGCCGCCAATTTCAAACGCGCTTTCCAGCTGCAAAAGCGCTGTTGACATGTTGATTCGGCATATGTAGGCCGATAGATAGGTTGCCCAGCAAAGAATTAGAATTTTGTTTTGTTTGAATTTCAATATTATCACCAACAAACAAATAATAGCAGAACGTGTTTTGTTTGTCAATGAGTAATATTTATTAAATAATATTCTAATGAATATTATTCAGCAACAATGCGATATCGGGAACGATTCTATTATCTTTACACTTCAACAATAAAGCTCACCGGGAGAAAAGAAAATGTCTCCGCAGCGCTAAAACAGCGTACTGACACCGCTTGAAAAACGGTGTCAGTACGCTGTTTAAATTTTACTTTTCCTGCCTTAAGGCGAGGGGATCCATCTTTGTCTAAGTTATAATCCCTACACAAGCTCGATAATTGACATTTCTGCCGCATCGCCTCTGCGAGGTCCTGTTTTGATGATACGTGTATATCCGCCGCTGCGTGTTTCGTATTTCGGTCCGATTTCATCAAACAGCTTTTTGACAACATCTTCCTTTGTAATAAAGGCAAGAGCAAGGCGCTTATTATGAAGCGTATCCTTCTTTGCAAGAGTTATCATTTTATCTGCCATAGCACGGACTTCCTTTGCGCGTGTGACAGTAGTTTCTATTCTGCCCTTTTCAAGCAAAAAGGTAACCATGGCACGAAGCATCGCCAGTCTGTGGGCAGAGTCTCTGCCTAATTTTCTGGTTCCGGGCATTCTTGTTCACTCCTTTTCAGATTTATCTGAGAACAGTTTATTCTTCTTCTCTGCGAAGATTAAAGCCTAACGACTGAAGCTTTTGAATGACTTCCTCAAGCGATTTTCTGCCAAGATTTCTTACCTTCATCATATCGTCCTCGGACTTGTTTATCAAATCCTCAACGGTATTAATTCCGGCTCTCTTAAGGCAGTTAAAGGAACGCACCGAAAGGTCAAGCTCTTCAATAGTCATTTCAAGAACCTTTTCCTTGCCCTTGTCATCCTTTTCAACCATTATGTTGGTCTCGCTTGCTTTGTCGGTCAGGTCAACAAACAGGTTAAGATGCTCGGTAAGCACCTTCGCGGCAAGCGAAACAGCTTCCTGAGCGGTTATAACACCGTTTGTCCAGACCTCTATGGTCAGCTTGTCATAGTCGGTAATCTGTCCGACACGTGTGTTTTCGACAACATAATTGACCTTTGCAACAGGAGTGTATATGGAATCGACCGGCATAATGCCCACGATCATATTCTGTGCCATATTTGCCTTATTTCTCTCTGCCGGCACATATCCTCTGCCCTTGTCAAGAATAATTTCCATAGAAAGCTTTGAGCCGTTGCTTACTGTTGCGATATGCATATCGGGATTTAAGATTTCGACCTCTGAATCACACTGGATATCAGCAGCCGTAACCTCACATTCGCCCTCAGCCTCTATACAAACCGTCTTAGGTCCTTCACCGTGAATTTTTGCGATAAGACCCTTGATATTCAAAACGATTTCGGTGACATCTTCTTTGACACCGGGTATGGTCGAAAATTCGTGCAGAATGTTTGTGATTTTTATAGCATTTACCGCACAGCCCGGAAGGCTTGACAAAAGCACTCTGCGAAGGCTGTTTCCAAGTGTTGTACCATAGCCTCTTTCAAGCGGTTCAATGACAAACTTTCCATACTGATTGTCTTCGGAAACATCAAGTATTTCGATTTTGGGCTTCTCTATTTCTATCATCAATTAAAAACCCTCCTTGTATTAATTTCTGTTTCAATTCGGTAACTATCTTGAGTAAAACTCAACGATAAGGGTTTCTTCGACTTCCAGATCAATATCCTCACGTGTCGGGAGTGACAATATTTTTCCGCTTGAATTTTCTTTGTTTATGTCAATCCACTGCGGAACGGGACGAGCCGCGTTATTCTCCATAATTGCCTTGAACTTCGGGCTTTCCTTGCTGTTTTGTCTTACAGAAATAACCTCGTCAACAGCTGTAAGATATGACGGAATGTCAACTCTTTTTCCGTTTACATCAAAGTGACCGTGAACAACAAGCTGTCTTGCTTCCGCACGGCTGTTTGCAAATCCGCAGCGATAAACAACATTGTCAAGTCTGCTTTCAAGAATCTTTAAAAGATTTTCGCCCGTCAGACCTTCTTTTTTCTTTTCAGCCAACTCAAAATAATGAGAAAACTGGCTTTCAAGAACACCGTAATATCTTCTTGTCTGTTGCTTTGCACGGAGCTGAAGTCCGTACTCAGAAACCTTTTTTCTTCCCTGGCTTTGACCATGCTGTCCGGGAGCATATGCGCGTCTTGTAACCGCACACTTTCCGGTGTAGCATCTGTCGCCCTTCAAAAAGAGCTTTTTTCCTTCACGTCTGCAAAGTCTGCAGACCGAGCCGGTATATCTTGCCATTTGTGCACCTCCAAAATAATAAATTAATTAGACACGTCTTCTTTTAGGCGGACGGCAGCCGTTATGCGGAACAGGAGTAACGTCTTTAATTAAGCTAACTTCAAGTCCTGCTGACTGTAAAGCTCTGATTGCGGCTTCACGTCCGGAACCGGGTCCCTTAACAAAAACTTCAACAACCTTAAGTCCGTGCTCCATAGCAGCCTTTGCTGCTGTTTCTGCTGCCGATTGAGCTGCAAAGGGAGTTGACTTTTTCGAGCCCCTGAAACCAAGCTCTCCTGCGCTTGCCCATGAAAGAGCATTGCCCTGCACATCGGTAATTGTAACAATGGTATTATTAAAGGTGCTTTGGATATGTGCTGCACCGCGTTCGATATTTTTGCGCTCGCGACGTCTGCGGACGCCGGTCTTTTTTGTAGCTTTCTGTGCCATTTTATCAGTTCACTCCCTACTTCTTTTTGTTTGCAATTGTCTTCTTCGGGCCTTTTCTTGTACGTGCATTTGTCTTAGAACGCTGTCCTCTTACAGGAAGACCTTTTCTGTGACGAATACCGCGGTAACATCCGATTTCGATAAGACGCTTAATGTTAAGCGCCGTGTCACGGCGGAGGTCACCCTCAACATTGCAATTTTTATCGATGTAGTCACGAAGCTTTGCTGTGTCGTCTTCGGATAACTCTCTTACTCTTATGTTTCCGTCAACACCTGTGTCCGCCAAAATTTTCTGAGCAGTTTTGAGTCCGATACCGAAAATATAGGTAAGACCTATTTCTGTTCTTTTGTCTCTTGGCAAGTCAACGCCGGCAATACGAGCCATTATTGTTGCACCTCCATAAATAATTAATAATAATTACATTAGCCTTGTCTTTGCTTATGCTTGGGATTTTCGCAAATGACCATTACGCGACCTTTGCGCTTGATAACTTTGCATTTTTCGCAGATTTTTTTTACAGAAGGTCTGACTTTCATTGATTGTTCCTTCCTTTCAAAATTGTTCTATTTCGATCTCCATGTGATTCGACCCTTTGTCAGGTCATACGGCGACATTTCTACTGTTACCTTGTCGCCCGGCAGAATTCTTATAAAATTCATACGTAACTTTCCTGATATATGAGCCAAAATTACATGTCCGTTGGGAAGCTCCACTTTAAATGATGCGTTTGGCAAAGCCTCGACAACTGTACCCTCTATTTCGATTACGTCACTTTTGGACATTAAAAAACCTCCTTGTTAAACCGTTTAAGCTGTTGTTTTATCCTTCGGTTTGTGGATATTTCTTCTTCTGACAGCACAGCATTTGTCAGCGTAAAGTGTTTGGGATTTTTAAGCTTGGGTCGCTCAATCGGCCGCTCCCTGCCGTCAGACAGCATCGCATAACCGTTGTTTATTGAAAGAACCACCATAAAATGTCCCTTTTCACGTCCCGACAAACAATATACTACCTGTCCCGCAGCCGTTTCAGCCAATTACTCCACCTGCCTTAAAGCATCGGGTCGGTAAGAATTACCGGACCGTTTGGTGTAATGGCCAGTGTGTGCTCAAAATGAGCCGAAAGGCTTCGGTCGGCGGTTTTTACCGTCCATCCGTCGGACATATTGAGAATGTCCGCCCGCCCCTCGTTAATCATGGGCTCGACCGCAAGTGTCATTCCGGGCAGGAGGCGTGTGCCTCTGCCTGAAGTTCCGAAATTCGGTACGCTTGGATCCTCGTGCAGGCTTTGACCTACTCCGTGGCCGACATACTCCCGTACCACCGAATAATCCAAAGCCTCGACATACTTTTGTACCGCGCTGCTTATATCGCCCAAACGGTTGCCGGCTTTTGCCTGTTTTATTCCCTCTTGCAAAGATTCCTTTGTTGCGTCAAGCAATGCCTGAGCTTTCGCTGAAATCTCTCCGCAGGGGAATGTAAAGGCGTTGTCGCCGATAAAGCCGTTAAGGGTTGCGGCGACATCAATGCTTACTATATCGCCGTTTTTTATTGTGCGCAGCTTTGACGGTATGCCGTGGATGACCTCATCATTAACAGAAATACATGTTGCTGCCGGATACCCGCGATAACCGAGGAAGGTGGGATAGGCTCCCGCCTCCTCGATATATTTTCGGGCAATACGGTCGATATCATAGGTTGTAACACCCGGCTCGACCGTCTGGCCTGCAATTTTCAGTGCTCTCGCAGCGATAATTCCCGCTTCTTTCATCAAAGCGATTTCGCTGACGGTTTTGAGTATTACCATAAAACTATGCCTCTAAAGCGGCAAGAGTAAGTGCCGTTGTGTCTGCAACCTCTTCCTGTCCTTCAACTACATAGAGCTTACCCTGCTCTTCGTAGTAGTCCTTAAGCGGCTCGGTCTGGTCATGGTAAACCGCAAGTCTTTCCTTAATGGTGTCGGGGTGGTCATCCTTACGCTGTATCAAGGCGCCTGAGCATTTGTCACAGACATCCGCAACCGTACTCTTTTTGTAAAGAGTATGATAGGACGCACTGCAATCTCCGCAGACGCGGCGACCGGACAGACGGGATACTATGTTGGTGTCATCGACCTCAATATCAATAACTCTGTCAATAGAAATCTCCATTTTGTCAAGTGCCTCAGCCTGAGCAATGGTACGCGGAAAGCCGTCAAGAATAAAACCGTTTTCACAGTCGGACTGCACAAGTCTGTCCTTTATGATGCCTATAACAACATCATCGGGAACCAGCTTGCCTTCGTCCATATAGCTTTTAGCCTTCTTGCCCATTTCCGAGCCGTTTTTCAGCGCTTCTCGGATAATATTACCCGTCGAAATCTGGGGTATAGAGAGCTTTTCGCAAATAACCTCTGCTTGAGTTCCCTTGCCCGCGCCGGGGGCACCTAAAAGAATTAACTTCATTTTATTTTCCTCCGGTCAAATTGATCATTATTACTTTAGATTTTTATTCCAAAAATCCTTTATAGTGGCGCATGAGCATCTGTGACTCGATCTGACGGGTTGTTTCGATGGCAACACCGACAACGATGAGGATAGATGTTCCACCCAGAGAAAGTCCGGGCATTTTTGCAATCGAACCGAAAATAATCGGACCGACAGCAATTACGCTTAGGAATAAAGCTCCTATTAAAGTAATCTTGTTGATAATCTTCGAGATAAACTGAGCGGTGTTTTGTCCCGGACGAATACCCGGAATCGTACCGTTGTTTTTCTGAAGATTGTTTGCCATTTCTACTGCATTGTACTGAATGGTTACATAGAAATAAGCAAATGCGATGATAAGAATAAAGTAAATAAAGGGGTAAACCAGCTTATCGGTGTCAAAAACACTTAAAACCTTATACCAGAAATGCTCTTTGGTTTCCTGTCCCCAAATGAACATTTTGATTGTACCCGGTACTGCAAGAAGCGAGGATGCGAAAATGATGGGAAGAACACCCGACATATTTACCTTAATCGGAATATGTGTTGACTGTCCGCCGTACATTTTGCGTCCGACAACTCTTTTTGCGTACTGAACAGGGATTCGTCTCTCTCCCTCGGTCATCAACACGATAAACATGACGATTGCAAGGAAAATAATGATAATCGCCGGAATCATCCACAAATATTTTGTGTCAGGTCCGCCGCCCTGCTGAGCTGCCTTAATACCTGCATCAAAGTACTGCCAAAGAGTTGTTGCAATTTGCGGTCCTCTTGAAATGATACCGGCGAACAAAAGGATTGAAATACCGTTTCCGATACCTCTTTCATTAACCTGCTCACCAAGCCACATCATAAGAGCCGAACCCGCGGTAAATGCTAAAATGATTGTTACTGCTGCAAACACACTTGGGAATGACCAGCCTGTGCCTTTGGCAAATTTTGCCGCATAGCTGCCTGCCGATTCAACCCAGTTGTTACGAAGGAAGAAATAAAACGCAGTACCCTGTATAAGACCAAGTCCTACTGTAACATATCGGGTAATCTGGGCGATTTTCTTTCTGCCCTCCTCGCCTTCCTTGGAAATTCTTTCCAAAGCAGGGATTGCAACAGTTAAAAGCTGCATGATAATAGATGAATTGATGTACGGTGAAACGCCCATTGCAAAGACTGTTGCGTTTGCAAACGCGCCGCCCGACAGGATATTCATATAGCCCAAAAGGCTTCCACTGCTTGTCATTGCTTCCATTGAAGCCTGAATAACATCAAGCTTTAAAAACGGAACAGGAATGACAGCACCTACTCTGAAGATAAGAACAATAAATAACGTGTACAAAATCTTCTTGCGAAGATCCATTATCTTCCAGGCATTGCGAAACACTTTAAACATTGCTTATTTCACCTCTGCCTTTCCGTTAGCTTCCTTGCTCTTTTTCGGCGGCTCTATTACCTTGCCGCCGGCAGCCTCGATTTTTTGTTTGGCTGATTCGGAAAAAGCGGCAGCATTAACGGTAAGCTTTTTGGAAATTTCACCTTTGCCTAAAATCTTGATTCCGTCAAGTGACTTTTTGACCAGTCCTGAAAGAACCAATGCATCGCTGTCTACTGTTGCTCCGTCTTCAAATAAATTGAGAGCCGAAACATTGACATAGGCGTATCTTGTTGCAAAAATATTCTTGAAGCCTCTTTTAGGAAGACGTCTTTGCAAAGGCATCTGTCCGCCCTCAAAACCCGGACGCTGTCCTCTTCCCGCTCTGGCTTTTTGACCCTTATGACCCTTGCCGGCCGTTTTGCCCTGACCGGAACCGTGACCTCTGCCGATTCTTTTTGATTCACTTGTTGAGCCCGGAACGGGCGCTAAATCGTGCAATTTCATTAACTCGCACCTCCTTCTTATGCTTGTACCTCGATGAGATGGATTATTTTTGCCACCTTACCTTTTGTTTGTGCATTGTCCGGCTGAATGCTTGTATCTCCAATTTTCTTAAGACCCAAAGCGTGGGCAGTTGCAATCTGGTCTTTTTTGGAGCCGATAAGACTTTTCACAAGCTTGACTGTGATTTTCTTGTCTGCCATATTGCTAACCTCCCTATCAACCTAATATTTCCTTGACTGACTTACCTCTGACTTGTGCAACCTGCTCGGCATCACGAAGCTTCGAGAGTCCTTCAAGAGTTGCTCTGACTACATTGCAGGCATTGTTTGAACGAAGCGCCTTTGTTCTGATATCCTTGATACCTGCTGCTTCAACAACACAACGTACCGGTCCGCCGGCGATAACGCCTGTACCGGGTGCGGCCGGTTTAAGTAAAACTGAACCTGCGCCGTATCTTCCGAGTATTTCGTGAGGTATTGTAGAACCTCTTAATGAAATCTTGATAAGATTTTTCTTGGCATCCTCGATGCCTTTTCTGATTGCGTCAGGAACCTCGCCGGCTTTTCCTATACCAAAACCTACTGTTCCCTGTCCGTCACCTACTACCACCAATGCGGCAAACTTAAAGATACGTCCGCCCTTAACAGTCTTAGATACACGGTTTATAGCAACCAAACGCTCTTTTAAATCGAGTACCGATGCGTCTATAATAGCCATAATATTCTCCTCCTCTAAAACTTAAGGCCGCCCTCGCGGGCTCCGTCTGCAAGTTCTTTTACTCTGCCGTGATAAAGGTATCCGCCGCGGTCAAAAACAACCTCTGTAACGCCTTTTTCAGCGGCTCTTTTTGCAACAATTTCGCCAACCTTGCGAGCTGCGCTTTTGTTGCCGCCGTTATCCTTAAAATCCTTTTCAACCGTAGAAGCCGCTGCAATCGTAACGCCCTTTACATCATCAATAACCTGGGCGTAAATATTTGCATTGGAGCGAAAGACATCAAGGCGGGGACGTTCTGCTGTTCCCGTAATCTTACCGCGAACACGAGTGTGGCGGTGAAGTCTGGCAACGTTTTTATCTGCCTTTTTAATCATTGGTACAACTATCCTTTCGCAGAGACCGGGATGTTTTGTCCGTTTTGCCGCAGCAAATTTGCGCTTTTGTATGTGGCGCAAAAGGACAAAACTCCTGTTTGAAAGATTTATCTTTCAAACGTATCTCCTTTATTTCTTGCCGCCCTTACCGGCCTTGCCTTCCTTGGAACGGACATATTCGCCGGCGTATCTGATTCCCTTACCCTTGTAAGGCTCGGGGGGACGTTTTTCTCTGACTTCTGCGGCAAACTGACCTACCGCCTGCTTACTTGCGCCCGAAATAACAATCTTGTTAGGCGTTGGCGCTTCTATCTTGATTCCCGCGGGGGGAGTCATGATAACCTGATGGGAATAACCCAGGTTCATAACAATAGTTTCGCCCTGCATCTGGACACGGTATCCGACACCCAGAACATCAAGCTCCTTTTTGAAGCCGTCTGTAACGCCTGCAACCATATTTGCAATAAGACTTCTTGAAAGACCGTGCAGTGAACGGCTTTCTTTTTCGTCATTAGGACGTGTAACCAAAATCTCACTGCCCTCAATGGCAACTGTTATAACCGGTCTTATTCTTTGCTCCAGAGTTCCTTTCGGTCCTTTAACCGTAACAAGACCGTCATTGACCTTAACCTCAACACCTGAGGGGACTGTAATCGGTTTTCTTCCTATTCTTGACATTTTAAATATCCCCCTTACCAGATGAATGCCAGGACTTCTCCGCCGACATTCTCTTTTCTTGCCTGTTTGTCGGTCATGACGCCCTTTGAGGTTGAAAGTATGGCAACGCCAAGACCCTTCATAACCTTCGGCATATCTTCAACGTTAGTGTACATACGAAGACCGGGCTTTGAAACTCTGCGAAGTCCCGTAAGAACAGGCATCTTGCCTTCTCCATATCTTAATGTAACTCTGATAATTCCCTGTTTTCCGTCCTCTAAAACGGAATAATTTTTGACATATCCCTCATCAACCAGAATCTGAGCAACAGATTTCTTCATGTTGGATGCCGGAATGTCAACTGTATCATGCTTTGCGCTGCTCGCATTACGAATTCTTGTTAACATATCTGCAACTGTATCTGTAATTTGCATACCGTTTCCTCCTATTTAGTCACGCTTCCGATTTCTCTGTAAGGTTGGTCGTCAGCGCTTCTGTCACGCTTTCGACTATCTCCCTTGTCCGTAAAAAGTTCCTTCGACTCGCAAATTTTTGATTTTTGTATGCGAAATCAGAAAATTCGTCCGGAAGTCTTTCAGGGCTTTTCGATTTCATAATGAAATCGAAGTTCAAAGAACCCGCGCTTCAGTCATGTTTTACGGTGTCGTCCACTGTGCCCTGAAATCGGGCGGACGACTTGGGGCGAGATTGGTCGTCAGCGCTTCTGTTGTCACGCTTCCAACTATTTCGTTTTCCGTGAAAAGTTTGTCTTCTTCACGATTTCCATAATTCTTGTATGCCGAATTACAGAAATCCTTCCGAAGCCTGCATTTTCGCGGACGAAATTGGTCGTCAGCGCTTCTGTTACTACCAGCTGGCCTTCTTTACGCCGGGGATCTGTCCTTTGTGTGCAAGCTCTCTAAAACAAATACGGCAAACGCCGAATTTGCGAAGATAGGCGTGCGGCCTGCCACAAATTTTACATCTGTTGTAAGCTCGGCTGGAAAATTTGGGCGTCCTGCTTTGCTTAACCTTCATAGCTGTTTTTGCCACAACAATTCCTCCTTACTTCGCAAACGGTGCGCCCATATTCTCCAAGAGCTCACGGGCTTCCTCGTCGGTTTTTGCGGTAGTGACAAAGGAAATATCCATGCCACGCACCTTGTCGATTTTATCGTATTCAATTTCAGGGAATATAAGCTGCTCCTTGATTCCGCAGCTGTAATTTCCTCTTCCGTCGAACGAATTGGGATTGATTCCTCTGAAGTCACGAACGCGGGGCAGCGCTACCGAGAAAAATCTGTCAACGAATTCGTACATAATTTCTCCGCGCAGCGTTACCTTAACGCCGATTACCATACCTTCACGAAGCTTAAAGTTAGCAACCGATTTTTTAGCCTCACATTTAATCGGCTTCTGTCCTGTAATAGCCATCAGGTCGGTTATGATAGAATCAATAACCTTTACGTTGTCCTTTGCCTCTCCTGCGCCGACATTGATAATAACCTTGTCAAGCTTGGGAATCTGCATTACGCTTTTGTATCCGAATTTCTTCATCAAAGCGGGGGCAACGGTATTTGAATAAGTATCCTTAAGTCTTGCCATTTAGCTTCTTCCTCCTTACACCGTCTCGCCGCAGCGTCTGCAGATACGGTCCTTTGAACCGTCCTTATAAACCGTATGTCCTATACGTGAAGCCTTGTTGCAACGCGGACAAACTACCATAACTTTGCAGGCGTAGATAGCACTTTCAGCCTTAACAATTCCACCCGGGTCGCCCATCTTACGGGGCTTGACGTGTTTTGTTACAATGTTAAGACCTTCGATGATTATCTTGCCTTCTTTAGGGCTGGTTTCTAAAACCTTACCCTTTTTGCCGGCATTTTTGCCTGACAAAACCTTAACGGTGTCGCCCTTTTTAACAAATAATTTCATTGTGGCACCTCCGTTAAAGTACTTCGGGAGCAAGGCTCAATATTTTCAGGTAGTCCTTATCGCGCAGTTCGCGTGCGACAGGCCCGAAAATACGAGTGCCCCTCGGATTTTTATCTTCTTTAATAATGACAGCAGCATTTTCATCAAATCTGATGTAGGTTCCGTCGTCACGGCGTACTCCTGTGCAGCTTCTTACTATAACAGCCCTTACAACTTCGCCCTTTTTGACGACACCTCCGGGTGCTGCTTTTTTGACTGTACAGACAATAACATCACCTATATTTGCATACCTCCGGCCCGAACCTCCAAGCACACGGATACAAAGTACCTCTTTTGCGCCGGTATTGTCAGCAACCTTGAGGCGGCTTTCTTGTTGAATCACAAGTATTACCTCCTAATGTGTCAAGATTCCGACTATCTCGCTTTCCGTGAATAATTGTCTGCGCTTCAGTCATTATTCCCGGGCGATATTGGTCGTCATCTCTTCTTACTTCGCTTTTTCGAGTATCTCTACCAAACGCCATCTTTTATCCTTGGATATTGGACGGGTTTCCATAATGCTTACCTTGTCGCCTATGCCGCAAGCGTTTTGCTCATCATGCGCTTTAAGCTTCATGGTACGCTTAATGATTTTTTTGTAAAGAGGGTGGCGTACCGAGTCCTGAATAGATACAACAACGGTTTTATCCATTTTGTCGCTGACTACCGTGCCAACTCTTGTTTTTCTGAGATTTCTTTCGCTCATAATCACTAATCCTCCCTTTCTTACGCCTCTGTCTGCCCGGAAAGCTCTATCTGACGCATAATTGTCATTATACGCGCGATGTCTTTCTTAACAGCCTTGATACGCATCGGGTTATCCAGTTGGTTGATAGCGTTCTGAAAACGAAGACGGTACAGCTCATCTTTTCTGTCTTTAAGCTTAACATTAAGCTCTTCAACCGAAAAATCCTTTATCTCTGATGCTTTCATTATTCTACACCACCCGTTTCTTCCTTGCGGATAAACTTACATTTGAGAGGCAGCTTGTTCGCGGCAAGACGCATAGCCTCGCGTGCAAGCTCCTCGGTTACACCGCCGATTTCAAACATAACTCTGCCCGGCTTAACAACAGCTACCCAGTATTCGGGTGAGCCCTTACCTGAACCCATTCGGGTTTCTGCAGGCTTCTGTGTTACAGGCTTGTCGGGGAAAATCTTAATCCAAACCTGTCCGCCTCTTTTGATATAACGCGTCATCGCGATACGGGCGGCTTCGATTTGATTGGATGATACCCATGCAGGCTCTGTTGCCTGAAGTCCGAAATCACCGTAAGCGACAAAGTTTCCGCGGGTTGCAACACCCTTCATGCGACCTCTGTGCACTCTGCGGTACTTAACTCTTTTAGGCAATAACATTATCTTCTGCCTCCTTCTTTACGAGGCTTGCGCGAATCATTTACATTCAGAACCTCGCCCTTATAGATGCAGACCTTGACACCGATGCGTCCATAAGTTGTTGCCGCTTCGGCAAAGCCGTAGTCGATATCTGCGCGAATGGTCTGAAGCGGAATTGTTCCCTCATGATAGTGCTCACTGCGAGCAATTTCTGCGCCGCCCAAACGTCCTGATACATTAACCTTGATGCCTTTAGCCCCAAGCTTCATGGCTCTTCCGATTGATTGCTTCATGGCTCTTCTGAAAGAAATTCTTTTTTCAAGCTGTGCGGCAATATTCTCGGCAACCAGCTGAGAGTTTATATCGGGATTTCTTACCTCAACGATATTGAGGATTGTGGGTTTTTTAAGAAACGCTTCGCATTTTTTTCTTAATTTTTCAATCTCTGTGCCGCCCTTACCGATAACTATGCCCGGCTTTGCGCAGTGAAGATGAATTCTTACTCTTGACGCGTCACGTTCTATTTCGATTTTCGGGATTCCTGCTGCAAAAAGTGTTTTCTTGAGCATTGTTCTGAGCTTATAATCCTCGACCAATGTATCTCCGAAAACATTGTCTTTTGCAAACCAACGGCTGTCCCAGTCTTTAATAACGCCTACACGGTAACCGTGCGGATGAATTTTCTGGCCCATAATTTACCTCCTCTTTCGATTATTCCTTTTCCTTAAGCACCATGGTCACATGCGATGTTCTTTTAAGAATGTGAAACGCACGACCCTGTGCTCTCGGACGTATTCTTTTGAGGGTAGGACCGGGGCATACGAAGCATTCTGCAACGTAAAGCTTTGATGTGTCCATCTCCTTAAATTCTGCGTTTGCCACTGCCGAATCAAGCAGCTTTAAAAGGTACTCGGTTGCGGCTTTGGGTGTGAATTTAAGAATAGCTTTGGCTTTGTCAGCCGGTTGATTTCTGATAAGATTTAAAACAATCTTTACCTTTCTTGGTGAAATTCTAATGAATTTCAGGTAAGCTCTGGCTTCCATTTTTACACTCTCCTCGCCGCTTATTTGCCTGCATTTGAAGTTTTTGAACCTGCGTGTCCTCTGAAAAGACGCGTCGGCGCAAATTCACCCAGCTTATGTCCGACCATATCCTCGGTGACATACACCGGAACATGTTTTCTGCCGTCATGAACGGCAAATGTGTGACCTACGAAATCGGGGAATATTGTTGACGACCTGCTCCATGTTTTGAGCAGCTTCTTTTCTCCGGCCTGATTCATTTCCTGAACCCTTTTAAGCAGTACAGGCTGTACAAAAGGTCCCTTTCTAGTGCTTCTGCTCATATACTATTTGTCCCCCCTGCGTTTAACAATAAACTTATCCGAACGGTGATGCTTTGATCTTGTCTTATAACCAAGAGCCGGTTTGCCCCATGGTGTAACCGGTCCGGGACGTCCGATTGGAGATTTGCCCTCGCCGCCGCCGTGGGGATGGTCGCAAGGATTCATAACAGAACCTCTGACCGTCGGTCTTATACCCATA
>JGI994J12354_10003334_pt1 | contig 15060 bp, 13 predicted proteins | sample IntmicLarv3ML3BL_FD_12354 | JGI IMG/M metagenome (IMG submission 12354)
AAAAAACTCGGCGTATACCTCGAAAAACAGCACAAAACAGTCATATCCGAGCCGATTCTCCGAATGCAGGCAATTGCGGTCCATTATCCAGATATCGCCTTCGTTGAACGTGTAATCGCTGCCGTTTATATGGGAGCATACTGTGCCTTTGTGGATATAGGCAAGCNCAATGTAATTGTGTTTGTGGATAAGCGTTGTCCCGTTTGCCTTTTCGTATTCAGTTGCCGTGTTGATGAATGGGCCATAGAAATTTGTACCTGTTATCCTTGTCCCATTCTTGTAAAGTCGCCAGAACATAACAGAAATCAAGTCGGAAAAACTAATCGTTTTGTACGGCGCTGAAAAGTCGATATGAAATCCATCCGCGCTTTTGCTGGGAGGTCCTAATGTCAAACTGGATGCAGTCATTGTAAACCTGTTCGTATTTTTCTTTTGCTTCCTGAAGCATCATACCCCTCCATTTGTACCCTGAGGTTATTTTTATGCGGCTGTGCGTAAAGCGCCCGTCGATATGCACATTATAGCACAAAATATACTTGTGTAGAATACGGATTTATTTCGCTGTAATTTACGAAAAGCGACGGACTTAAGTCCCGGCAGCTACAGACTGTCGCATATTCCATACAGCCCCAAAAAGATTTGTGTTGACAAGAATTGCGGCAGGTGGTAGAATAATGCCGTCATATCGTGCGCGCACACGACATTATAATTTTCTTGTTTGAGGGTATTGATGAAAGTAACAATAAAGGACATTGCTGAAAAATGCGGGGTTTCCGTGGGGACGGTAGACCGCTCACTTAACAACAGGTACGGCGTAAACGATGAAGTGAAAAAACGCGTACTTGAAGTGGCGAAGGAATTGAATTACCGTCCGAACCATCTTGGCCGGAGTTTGGCTACGGGCAGGACTATGTCAATCGGAGTCATATCCCTCGACCTTTACAATAACTTTTTCCCTACATTTATCGATTCAATAGAAAAGTATGCAAAGAAAAGCGGGTATTTTATCAATCTGATTTTGTCGCATTCGGAGTCAAGCCTTGAAGTTGAAGGAATGCGCTTTTTTGCGGAACGCAATGTTGACGGCGTTATACTGTTTCCGATTTGCACCGGAAATGAGCATGTAAATTTTCTTAAAAAATTAGAGATCCCGATAATCACTATACTAAATAAAATCTCAGACGAGTTCATGCACATCGGGCTGGATGACAAATCCGCCATAGCAGCTGCGGTCGAGTACCTTGCCGAAAAGAAGTATGATGAAATTATCTATGTTTCAGCCTCCGTAAGTCAGCAGGAAAGTGAAGAAAAGAACGTCTACCTGCTTAAACAGAGACTGGATGGATACCTTGAGGGACTTGAAAAGTCCGCTCCCGGTTTAAAATCAGTTGTGTTGCAAGGTTCGACCGAAAGGAGAGCGTTTGCCGAAAGTTTTGCACCTAAGGATACGCGGGTGTGCTTTCTATGCTCCTGCGACTCTATCGCGCTTGATTTGTCGAGGTTGCTGCGTGAGCGCGGCTTACACGCGCCAAAAGACTTTGGGATTATGGGTTATGACAACATAGAAGTGCTGAATTACATATCCCCGAAGCTAACCACGATTGACTACAACATCGACAAGCTGGCAAAATCAGCGTTTGAAAGCTTATTGCAGATTATAAAGACGGGCAAGTCGGGCAAGGACGTTTTTCTGGATTACAGGATAATTGAGGGCGAAACTACCGCTTGAAAACGGATGTTTTCGTTAGAACAAAACATGAATATTGTATGGATATACAACGTTCATGTTTTTAAATAATCAATTTCGTGTGCGCGCACGATAAAGCAAGATGGCACGGATTTGTTATATCTAGTAACATTTTAGAAAGGGAAATTATTATGAAAATCAGCAAAGTCAAGTACCCAACCGAGATATTTACCATGTCACGCTACAACCATTCTCCGTTTGTGGAAAAAATCGGATTTCTGTCGCGATATATGCAGCTCGCCGCCGAATATGGCGTTACGGAGGAGGCTGTTTCCATAGCGGAGCGCTTCATAAACGGAGTGGACGATGTTATGAGCGAATTTCAGCAAGCGATTTTAAGTACACCTGTCGATCAGGATGAGCCGGACGACCTTGAAACTATACGCAAGCTGCGCCCTGAAGGGCCGCGCAAGCTTCTTGACGCACTCCCTGCCGATTACGCAGAGCGCGTTCGCGGGGCTTTCTACGGGCGCATGGCCGGTTGCACTCTTGGCGCGGCAGTTGAGTTTTTGCCTATTGACAGCATGATTCAAGTGGCGGAAAAATATGGTGACGAGTTTCCTCCGACAGATTACTGGATTATGGACCCTCACCCAATGCCGGACAGAAAGCACTACATTGTCGGACACTCGAAAGACTTGTCCCGTAGTCAAATGGACGCAGTACCTCCTGACGACGATACAATGTATACGCTTGTAGGACTTTTCGCAATGGAAAAATACGGCACAGATATCGGTCATGATAGGTTAGCTGAAATCTGGAAGCAGTATGTTCCGCTGGGCGGCGAAAATGGCGGTGAACGCGGCTGCTGGTGGGGCGAGCGCGTTATGCTGAAAAATCTGCACGCCGGAATCCCCTTCCCTGAAGCCGGACTGAAAGGAAACCCGAACCTGCAAAATATCGCGGCATGGACACGCGCGGACAGCTTCGGCTATGCCTGCCCCGGCTGGCCGGAAAAGGCGGCGGAGCTTGCGTACATAGACGCGAGCATGAATCATCGCAGAAACGGCGTGTACGGTTCAATGTTCATGGCGGCGACGATTGCGGCTGCATTTGCGGTGGACGACCCGATGGAAGCGGTAAGAATCGGCCTGTCCGAAATCCCGAAAGACTGCATGTTCGCAGAGGGCATCCGCTGGGCGCTAGACAATCAGGGCAAGTTCAAAAACTATCGCGAAGCCGCCGACGCCACATGGGAAATTTACAACGGAATGTTCAATGGTAGCGCGCTCACAAATGCAATTCATGTTGTGACGGGGCTTGACATCGGGGGCAAGGACTTTACAAAAACTATCGGTGAAACCATTGCAATGAGCGGAGATAACGACTGTACCGGCGCAACAGCCGGCAGTATTGTCGGAGCTGTTATCGGGCTTAAAAACATCCCCGAGCACTGGTACAGGCCGTTCAATGGCCGCATGCATTGCTACCTGAACGACATACCGGAGTACCTCGACATTGAGGAAGTCTGCGACCGTTTCGAGGCCCTTGCAAGGAAGTTTTCACAATAATTAGTATATTTCCAAAGTCGCTCCATATATTTATATTAAGCTAATGCGGTAAATGAAAAAGCTATATCAAATCTGGACAGTATTCACCGGCGGCGATTAAGCCGTCAGACCAGTTCGGCACAGTTCCTGCTATAAATGCGGCGGAAGCATAAAAGTCTTTTGGGATGGGATCACGTGAGTACCTGTCAGATATCAAGCTCAGAAAGTCTTTGAAGTTGTCCGAACATAGACCCCACTCTCATCTTGGATAACAGAGATGAGAGTGGGGTCTTTTTATATCAAATTTGAGATTTAGTTTTATGTAAATTACTAAAATCTCTAAAAAAGAAAACAAATCCGCTCAAACCTCGATTTCAACGGCAAAGTAAATGAGGGGATTTTTTCTTCCTCTCAAAAAACTGAGGAGGAAACCAGCCATGAACAAGAAACACTTACACACAATAGACGGCGAAACCCTGATGAGTCGCCCTTTAACCCCAATCCCATTCGTCATTAAATCTCTGTTGCCAATCGGATTACACATCCTCGCCGGAGCGCCGAAGGAGGGTAAGAGTTGGCTCGCGCTGTGGCTGTGCTTACAGGTCACCAAGGGAGAGTCTGTCTGGTCATTCGCCGCAGAGAGAGGACGGCCATCCTAACTGGTGGAGAAAATCAAAAATCAAACCGGAATCTCACCCACGCCAACATCATGTCGCAGCGACTTAATCAACACCAATATGTACGCATTGACCATGTGGGACAGGGAAACGCAGAAACAAGTCTTTCAGATTATTCTGGATGAGCGGCTTTTCTCTTCTGGGTATGAATTGAAAGCGACGAAAGTGGGAGACAGTCCGTTCAGTCTTTCTTAAGTGCATGTCAACACTCCAGCAGGCTAATCAAACTATGACTGCTGGAGTTATAGAAATTTCCGGATCGTACGGAAAAAAGTTTTAGAAATACGTGCTCAAGAATACTTCCACCAAGTAGGAATATTTAATTGAACGACCTAAAATAGTGTGATATAATTAATTCTAATAATCCAGTAAACTGGAAGAATGAGGTTGGCTATTTATGCGAATGGATATACCGTTTGAAAAAGATTTATTTAAAGCAGCAGACAAGTTACGTGGTATTATTTCTCCTTCTGATTATAAATATTTTGTTTTACCTTTAATTTTTTTACGATTTCTTTCCATAAAAGCTGATAAACGCCGAAAGGAACTTATAAAATTATTCGATGGTATGGATTTGAGTAGTGATAGTAATAATAAAATGTTTGAAGATAAGATAAATGACGAAAGCGAATATAGTAAAGTTAATACTTTATATATTCCACAAAATTGCTCTTGGGCTTATCTTGAAGAAAGCGTTAATAGTAATCGTGAAAATGTTGTAGAAATAATTGACTCAAGTTTTTATGAGTTACAAAAAACACACCCAACCCTATTAGATTTTGAGCTGCTCTCATATAAAGAATCAGATTTACCTTTAAATACATTTAATGAATTGATAATTCTATTTTCTAATGAAATTTTTTCTACAAATACTGGGGATATAGATTTATTAGGGCGCACTTATGAATATTTCATTAGTAATTTTGCTTCTTCAGAAGGAATTAGAGGCGGTGAATTCTTCACGCCTTCCTCTGTTGTAAAATTGCTTGTAGATATGCTTGATATAAAAGACGGGATTGTTTTTGACCCAGCCTGCGGAACCGGAGGCATGTTTATTCAATCAAATAATTATAATAGCAATTCCAGTTTAATTTTCATTGGACAAGAATTAAATAAAAAAACGATTAGTCTTGCAAAGATGAATGCTCTTCTGCATAACATCAATCCTACAATTATTCAAGGAGATTCTTTGCTTAATGACAAATTCCCCGACTTAAAGGCCGATTATGTTATATCTAACCCGCCTTTCAATATGAAAGAATGGGGCGGAGAGACGATATCTTTGAATGATCCACGAGTAATGATCAAAGTGAATAAAAGCAATGCAAATTATATGTGGATTCAGCATTTTTATTATCATCTAAAAGAATCTGGTAACGCAGGATTTGTAATTGCAAACGGAGCTCTTACGAGTAGTATTCAAAATGATAAAGATATACGTAAGAAATTGATAGACCTCAATGCTGTAGATTGTATTGTACAACTCCCGGATAAAATGTTTTTCAGCACAGCCATACCTTCCGCATTAATGTTTCTAACGAAAAGAGAAAAATCCAAAGACGATACAGAGAGGCATGTTTTATTTATTGATGCTTCTAAAATGGGAACCTTGTTAAATAAACGTCAGCGCGTCTTTAGTGATAATGAGATAAATCAAATTACCGAGCTATATCAAAGATTTAAACGTGGCGAAACTATTAGTTTAAATAGGCCAGGCTTTGCAAAGGCGGTACCTTATTCGGATATACGCAAACAAGATTATAAATTTTTACCAAGTGCGTTTATTGACTTGCAAGAAAAAGTTTTTGATACATCAAAAAATCAACAAGAATTAATAAGGCTACGCACGTCTGTGAAAGAATTGTTTAAGGAATCTAACACAATCCAAGACAGATTACTCGCATTGTGGGGAAAATCATTATGAAAACAAATTTTCAAAATCATACAATTTCGGAATTGGCAGAGATATTTTGTGGCGGTACACCGTCAACGTCAAATAAAGAGTTTTTTTGCGAAGGAGATATTCCGTGGATAACTCCAAAAGATTTATCTTGTTATACACAAAGATACATATCTCATGGCTCCCGAAGTATTACTGAAGCAGGGCGTAAAGATGCAAATTTGCATATTTTGCCTATTGGAACAGTATTGCTTTCTACACGTGCCCCTATAGGCTATGTAGCACTTGCAGGGAAGGAGCTCTGCATCAATCAAGGATTTAAAGCTTTTGTTTGTAAATCTGATAAAATTATAAACGATTATCTATATTTTTATTTCAAAAAACATAAGGCTGATTTAGAAGCAAAATCAAATGGAACAACATTTAAAGAAGTTTCACTCAATACCTTGAAATCATTTCCAGTAAATATTCCAAATATTGAAGAGCAGAGAATCATTATAGAAAAGCTGAACTGTATCGAAGAAAAGATAGCGATAAATTGTAAGATTATGTTAGAATTGGAGCAAATTGCATATAGGTTGTATCATGATTATATGAACTCCGAACCTTCTTCGTTTCAACCAATAGGCAACGCAATTGAAATGGTTTCTGGAGGAACTCCTTCAACCAATATTTCCGACTACTGGAATCCCGGGATGATTGATTGGTATTCACCTACCGATATAACAAAGAGCGAAGATATTTTTCTCATGCGTTCAGGTAAAAGGATAAGTGAAAAGGGATTTAAATGTAGCGCAGCTAAAAAGATACCGCCTTATTCTATTTTATTAACAAGTCGTGCAACAGTTGGAAAAGTAGCAATAACTACTTCAGAGGCTACCACCAATCAAGGAATTATTTCCTTGATTCCAAATGAAGATATTAAATATTACGATTTGTATTTTTGGGTTAAGGAGAACCATCAGAAAATTCTATCTTTATCAAACGGAAGTACGTTTAAAGAAATTTTCAAGCGGGATTTAAAGATGATCGATATATCCATAATTGACATCCGCAATCCTAATATTGATTATGAACTTGAACAATGCTTTATGCAAATAGAAATATTGACTAAGGAAAATGTCTATCTTAGGGAGATGCTTCAAAAATTGATTTTATCAGAAATATTGTAAAAACCCATTCTATTATACCGAAAGCGAAAAGTGCAAATATGACTATTTATACCTCTTGTCAGAGTAAGACTTGTTGATTGATAAATTGCCAATGCTTTACTTCCGGTATGATATCACCTTTAATCAAAGTCATCTACCAGCGAATCAGATATGCGAACCCAAACATCCCCTTGTTCAGATCTTAAAAAATTTAGATCAGCACTCATCCAAACTCTTTTTCCATTGGCCAGAACAACACTTTGTCCAATATCCATAAGTTCTGAAAGAGAGCGGCATCGTCTTTGACCAAGTACTGTATTACAGATTGCATGCCCCCAGGCTACTTGTGTTGGTTTGTGCTCAAGCGTTTCGTAGCATAACGGAGCCATGTGGAATAAGTTAACCTTTGTCGATCTGGTTGATCCTTCAACCTGTTCCTGAGAATTTGAAAGCGCATCAGCACCTTTAAATGAAACCATTTCATGCAGTTCTGAATAATTGATTTTCTTTTGACAAAGAGGGCAACAGGTAATTCCGTCAACTAATATGTAGTTTTGCGCTAAGGAATTTGTATCCAATATCGTACTTTCGATTAATACTTGTTTAAGGTGTAAAAAGTCTTGCTCAGCATAAGGGCTATTCTCTGTTTTTATAATTAACCAAGCTAAAATTGCTTTTGCGAGGAAATTTGTTTGCTCCGTAGAATATTCCGGAGCAAATATTCCCTGAGGTATACCTTCATCTCGTTTCGGATTTCCGCCTATAGTTGCCAAACGCAGAACATATTCTCCCTTGTCGACCGCAGATTTATTTCTACGTTTGACCTCAATGCCATCTTTCTCCATATGACGAATCATCCAACCTTCCAGAGGTGGTAATTGATTATATTGTTCATAATTACGATATAAGACAAAGGCATTTTCTCCTACGAAAACATCCCCTCTTCTTATAATCTCAGGATTAATTATATATCGAGCGGAAAAGTATTGGTCTGGACGCAGCCGGATCACATATCCGTCTGCATAATTTTCAATATTTACGTCATCTAATTTTTCGTATGGTATAATAACTTTGTTGTTTCTATATACATGGTTCTGGTAAGCGCCTTTATTACCACCGCGTGGAGTAGCATATCCGGCCTTATTTATTTTATCTATATCCTTATCACTAATAAAATGTGATTTCCATATCGATTCAGGAAACTCACTATGCTTTCCTGAGTGTCCGTCTAACAATCTACATCCATTTTTACCACATAGTCTCATGTTATTTTTATCCTCCTTGATATTTTTTCATTCTAACATATCCGTAGCAACAACACAAGAATATATAATGAGTAATGTGAGCTATAAATCTAAGTTGACAGATTTTATCAAGCTTTTTTATTTTTTGAAAATACCCCTTGACAACAGTCATCTGACATCACAGAACTGTCTCCGGAGCTGCTGTGGACGTGGGAGCTAATGTCTCTGCTTTTTCCGCAGACGCTTACAAATTTCGGCCGCAATGGTATACTGAACTAAAAATCCCGGAGGTAGTTATGAAACGACTTGCTTTGTTTGTTCTTGCGCTGATTTTCGCGCTTTTTGGCTGTGCGTGCAGTCCTGACCCAGCGCCGGATATTTCCGTCGGCACATCGCCGAGTGCCGCTCCGTCTAACACTCATGGGAGCTTTTCCCCGACAAAGTTCGCTACGAGCAGTATACACTTGAAACCCAGCCAGAAAACACCGAATGGGATGAGTTTTTCACGGCGCAAATTGGCGACGAGACACCCGCTTTCTACACCTACGCGTGGTTTTTCGACTGGACCAGAGACGGTGTTGATGACGTATTTGTCAGCGCTCGAAATATTTATTATTCGGGCAATCACGGAAAAGACACCACTCCGAGCCCACCGTACACAAACTAATTGACGGGAAACCCGAAATAACTTTCCAATACTACACCCCTGTGTAAAAAGGAGGACATTATGCGCCACATACTCTCAAAAACTGAACTTGACTACATCGTCGCGACCGAAGCGGAGCTTTTTTCGCTGATAAGCGACCTCTGCCGCATACCCGCACTCTCGCACAAAGAGCATATGCGCGCTGAATTTTGCCGTGACTGGCTTTTTCGCGCCGGGTTTGTGGACGTCTACATCGACGGGGCACTGAACGTCGTAGCACCGCTTGGCGACACGAGCGGCGAGGTTTCCGTTTTCATGGCACATATGGACACGGTATTCCCCGACGAAACAGAACTGCCGCAGCGTATTGAGGGAGACCTGTTCTATGCCCCCTCTGCCGGCGACGACACCGCAAATCTTGCAGTTTTGTTGCTGTGCGCACGTTATGCCTTAAAGAAGAAACCGAAAAGCGGCCTCCTCTTTGTCTGCAACAGCTGCGAGGAGGGTCTCGGGAATCTGAAGGGCTGCAAACAGCTTATGGCGGATTATACAGGTCGCATCGGCGAGGTTATCTCATTTGACGGCTACCTCGGCGGCGGAGCAAACCGGGCTGTAGGCTCGCACCGCTACCGCGTCACGGTCAACACCGAGGGCGGACACAGCTACGGCGCTTTCGGCAACCGTAATGCCATACACGTCCTTGCCGTGATGATTTCCGGCATTTATGCGCAAAAGCCGCCCGAGGGCGGCAAAACGACGTACAATGTCGGCAGTATTGAGGGTGGAACCTCCGTCAACTCGATTGCTGAACAGGCGTCTATGCTGTTTGAGTACCGCTCCGACAGCGCGGAGGGTCTCGAAGAAATGAAGCGCGTGTTTTTCGCGGCGGTGGAGCTTGCGCGTTCCGGCGGCGCGGAGGTCAGCGTCGAACTTCTGGGCGAGCGCCCCGGAACAGGCGAGCTTGATTTGTACAGGCAGAGCGCGCTCGAAAACCGCTACATTACAAAACATACCACGCTGACGGGGTCGGTTCCGCATCTAGCCGCAGGCTCTACCGACTGCAACATCCCGCTTTCGCTCGGTATTCCCGCGCTGTGCGTTGGCGCGGTCACGGGCGGCGGCGCACACACCTATGGCGAGTGGATTGAGCTTTCGAGCCTGAAAACCGGGATGGAGCTTGCGCTTGCGATGATTCTTGACAAATTCGAGTAAATTTGAAAGGCTGGTGCTTCAATGATTAAGATGATAGCGACCGATTTGGACTGCACGCTGCTTAGGACGGATTTGACAGTTTCGGAATACACTAAATCCGTGTTGCGGCGCTGCCGCGAGAAAGGCCTGAAAGTTATCTATGCCACCGCGCGCGAAAGTAGTTCGACCAAACTCGTTCCGCCCGAATTGTTTGACGGTCGCGTGCTTATGAACGGCGCACTCGGTTTTGCCGGCAACACAGCGATATACAGCCGCCTGGTTCCGATGGATTTAGCACGGAATTTGCTTCTCGCTTGCAACGAGCGCGGGCTTTGCACATCGTCACAGCGGAGCGGTATGAACTATTCCAACTTCGACCTCAGTGAAAAGTGGAGCGAAGTCTCTAACTTCAAAATCACCGATTTCCGCACACACAACATCGACTCCGAGAAGCTCTACATGCTAGTTCGTGACGAAAGCGACGTTGAATTCATCCGAAATCGCGTCCCGCAGGGGCTTTATCTCACCGTAAGCCGCGACAACCTCGCCCAAATTATGCACAACGAGGCGACAAAGTCGCAGGCTATCGCCGCAATCGCCGCGCACTGGGGCATTCTGCCCGAGGAAATTGTCGCATTCGGCGACGATTTGAACGACATCGACATGCTGAAATTCTGCGGCATGGGCGTCGCGATGGGTAACGCTCTTGACGAGGTCAAGGCCGCCGCGAACCAAATTTGCGGCACAAATGACGAGGACGGGCTTGCAAACTGGCTTCTGGAAAATGTGCTTTAGCGCTGTTTTCTGCTCTGCGACTTCGCCTGATTTAGCGCAGTAGCTCGTAGCTGAAATTTTCGTAGGCAACGGTGTCGCCCTCGTCCGCTTCGGGCGGCAGAAGCGCGAGCGCGAGCTTAGACGTCTCGCCGTTTTCATCCGAGAGTATTGCGTAATCGCCCGAAATCTGCGTAATTTTGTACTCTTTGCGTTCCATATATACCCATCCCTCATTCGAAATCTGAGCCTCCCCGGTTTCGGGAAGGCTCTTTTTCTTATTCGTTAACCGGTTCGATTTCAGTCGCTGCGTCGCTGTCGCTTGACGGTCCCGCCGTCTCCGGAAGCGACTTCGAGAACCTGTAGTCCGCGACGATTACGTTGAACTCCTCGCCCGACAGGGTTTCCTTTTTCATGAGTTCCTCGGCGAGCATGTCAAGCAGCTCGAGATCCGCCGCGATAATCTCCTTTGCGTCGCTGTGGCAGCGCTTGATGATTGCGAGAACCTCCTCGTCAACGGCGGTNGCAGTTTCGGGTGAGCACTGCATTGCGCTGTCGTCGCTCAAAAACGGGTTTGTCATCGTGGCAAGCCCCATCATGCCGAAGCGCTCGCTCATGCCGTAGCGTGTGACCATCGCGCGGGCAAGCTCTGTCGCGCGTTCAATATCGTTGGAAGCTCCGCTCGAAACTTCGCCGAGGCGAACCTCCTCCGCCGCGCGTCCGCCAAACATTGTTCGGATTTGCGCCAGAGCTTCGTCCTTCATCAACAGGTGTCTGTCCTCCTCGGGCGCGTTCATCGTGAATCCGAGTGAACCCATCATGCGCGGCACAATCGTGATTTTCTGCACAGGATTCGGGTTCCCGCCGCCGATGGCGACAAGTGCATGTCCGATTTCATGGTAGGCGACAATTCGCTTTTCGCGCTCGGTGAGGGCGGCATTTTTCTTCTCAGCTCCGGCGAGTACAAGGTCAACCGCAAACAGCAAGTCCTGCTGGGTCGTGACCTTTCTCCCCTTGCGCACGGCGTTAATCGCCGCTTCGTTTATTATGTTCGCAAGTTCCGCTCCGCTTACGCCAACGGTTTGCTTCGCTATAGTGTTCAGGTCAACGTCACTTCCCATACGGACAGAACGCGCGTGAACCTTCAGAATCGCCTCGCGGCCGATGAGGTCAGGCATATCGACGACTATGCGGCGGTCGAATCGCCCCGGCCGCAGAAGCGCCCTGTCCAGAACCTCGGGGCGGTTCGTCGCGGCAAGGATTATAACACCTTTCGAGCTGTCGAAACCGTCCATCTCGGAAAGGAGCTGGTTCAGCGTCTGCTCACGCTCGTCGTTGCCGCCGTACTGGCCGCTGCCGCGGCTTTTGCCGATGGTGTCAATCTCGTCGATGAACACGATGCACGGAGCTTTGTCGAGCGCCTGCTTGAACAAATCGCGTACACGCGCCGCTCCAACGCCGACGAACATCTCGACAAAATCCGAGCCGGTGATTGCAAAGAACGGAACACCGGCCTCACCCGCAACAGCCTTGGCAAGCAAGGTTTTACCCGTTCCGGGAGGGCCGACCAAAAGCGCACCCTTTGGCAGCTTCGCACCGATTTCGGAGTACATACCGGGGTTTTTCAGGAAACTTACCATCTCCTGGAGGCTTTCCTTCGCCTCGTCCTGACCGGCAACGTCGGCAAATGTCTTGCCTGTTTTATCCTCGGCGTAAATTTTAGCTGTGTTTTTTCCAAAGCTCATCGCGCTGCCTGCGCCGCCGTCGCCGCCCATTTTCGACGACATGAAGCGCATTATCAGCATCCACCCGCCGAGCATGACGACAATCGGGATTATCCATCCCAAAACCGTCATAATCGGGGACTGTGTTTCAATAATTGGCCAGAACTCAACACCCTTACCATGCAGCATTTCGGCGAGCTGCCAGTCCAGAACCCTGTCCGTAACATAGATTTGTCCACCGTCGGGGTCGTCAGACTTCTCCTGAAAACGTATAGTTCCGTCGCGGATTTCCGCCGCCGCTACCTTGCCCTCGTCAAGCATTGTTAGGAAGTCGGAGTACGCCACCTCGATTACCGAGGCGTTTTCAAGCATAGGTAGCACGACAAAGTTTAGGAGCAGCAAAATTGCGATAGCGACCGCAAAATAAATTGCGGGTATTCTGTGTTTTTTCGGAATTTTCGGAAGCTTTGGTGTGTTCGCCATAATCTTCCCACCCTTCTAAAGTAAGTTGCACTTTTGTGCAAATTGCATATTTATAGTAGCATTTTCTGTTAGCTTTGTCCAGTGTTATTCAATATTTTACAGCTTATTCACTTTTTGTACGAAATTCGTCAACATTTGCGGCTTTTGGGAATTTTGATAAAAAACCGGACGACGCCATCGGCTCGTCCGACTTTTGTTTATAGTGTTACCTCGGCGTGGCGCGCGCAGTGACAGCACACGTTTACAACGCACGGAAGCCCGGCGATATGCGTCGCTAGCGGGATTATGCGGACTCCAAGCGCGCTTACGCACCCGCCAAGTCCCATAGGCCCTACGCCGGAGGCGTTGATTTTGTCGAGTATCTTCTTTTCCATTTCGGCGTAAAATTCGTCCGGGTTCGGCAAATCGAGCGGTATAGTCAGCGCGCGCTTCGCCGCGACAGCGGCGGAATCGAGGCTACCGCCAAGCCCTACGCCCAAAATCACCGGCGGGCAGGGGTTCGCGCCGCCGTCTATCGCGACGGACGCAATGAAATCACAGATTTCATCGGGAGTTGCGGTCGGGTTGAACATTTTAATCGCGCTCATGTTTTCACTGCCGAATCCCTTGGGCGCGAGGGTGATTTTGAGCAATTCGCCCGGAACGACGCGCGTGTGAATTACAGCCGGAGTGTTCGTGTCGGTGTTTTTGCGGCGGAGCGGGTCGGCGACAATCGAAAGGCGCATAAACCCGTCAACATAACCGCGGCGCACACCCTCGTTAATCGCATCCTCAAATGCACCGCCGATAATATGTACATCCTGCCCAAACTCGCAGAAAACGATAGCCATACCCGTGTCCTGGCATAGCGGCAAACGCTCGGCGGCGGCAAGGTCACGGTTTTCGACAAGATCGCAGAGGCTCGCCTTCCCAATTTCGCTCTTCTCTGCAAGAAAACCTGCGTCAAGCGCGGCGGAGACGTCTAGCGGCAGGTAAAAGCTCGCGTCAAGCACCAACTTTTCGACTGCTATGCTGATTTCAGCGGCGTTTATCTCCCTCATTTTACGCGCTCACCGCAGATGAACACTGCCTTGGGATTTACGCCGATGGCGAACGGGTCGCAGTCGAACAGCAAAATGTCCGCAAGTTCCCCCGCTTCGATAGAGCCTGTCGCCTCGTCAATCGCGCGGAGCGGCGGCGTTATCGGGTCGGTCATCTCGTTTAGGTCGTTGCCCTCAAAGCCGAGCGAATCCTCTTCCATCCGTGTCCACGCCGCGTCGATAATTCCAGGCATGGCAAAAAGACCGTCCGCAGCGAAAATTTCACCATCGTATTTGGGCGGCACACCCTCGCAGACGGCCTCGATTTCACCGTCGTTTATCAAAATCCAGCCCTTTTCAATTAGCCCTTTGTCGGAAACGGTAAAGATTTCTGCGTTACTGATAAGCACTTTTGTTCCCCCTAAATCCCTGTAAATTGTACGATGTATGCGAAATTATAGCATATATCGCTAAAAACCGCAAATTATTTCGACAGATACTTCGCCGCCGCGTCCGCGCTGACAGCTCCGTCCGCCACAGCCGTAACAATCTGATAAATCGGCTTTTTTCGCAAATCTCCGGCGACAAAAAGCCCCTCGCCACAAACGCAATCCTCGCCCGCGAGGACATATCCCGTGCCATCCAGCTCGACCGCACCCGCAAGCCACTCGGTTTCTGGAATCGCGCCGACTGCGACAAATACACCCGAAAGCTCAAGCGTACGGATTTCATCGGAGGCGACATTTTTCAAAACGAGGCGTTCAACCATGTCGTCACCCTCTATTCGTTCCGGCGTAACGTTAAGCACAAACTCGATTTTTTCGTTCTCCCGCGTCTCGTCCACGAGCTTTTTTTCAGCGCGAAACCCCTCGCGGCGATGAACAAGGTACACTTTTTCGCAGATTCGCGCAAGATACAGCGCATCCTCAAACGCGGCGGAACCTCCGCCTACCACCGCAACCGTCCTCTTTCGGAAAAATCCACCGTCGCAAGTGGCACAGTATGAAACCCCGGCAC
>JGI994J12354_10003335_pt1 | contig 15059 bp, 16 predicted proteins | sample IntmicLarv3ML3BL_FD_12354 | JGI IMG/M metagenome (IMG submission 12354)
TTTGCCTTTGACCTCTCCCGGGAGGCGGTCGCGCTGGCGGCGGAGCAGGGAGGCGGGGCGCTGTATGCCCACGCCGACGTGTATGATATGCCCTTCGCGGACGATTCGGTTGACCTGGCCATCAACTGCTTTGGGCCGGTTCCCGATGCGGGCATTGCGCGGATTTTGAAGCCGGGCGGCCTGCTGGTTTCGGCGATTCCGGGCCGGATGCATTTGTATGCCATGAAGACCGCGCTCTTCGATTTGCCCGTGGTGGTGGACGAGTCCGGCCACGCCAGCAAGACGATGGCGCGCGTGAAACAGATCCGGGTTCGGGACGAGATGGTTCTTTCGGAGCTTGAGGATTTGAGAAACCTGTTTATGATGACGCCGGAAATGGCGCGCGAAGGGGAATACTACCTCGAAAAGCTCAAGGGCCTCCAGGATATGGAAATTGAAATGGATTTCATTTTACAGATTTTCCGGAAGCCAAAATAAACGCTGTAGTTACCCTCCGCGCGAGGAGACGGCGAGAAAAACGCCTGGCGCAGGCCAGAAAAAATGGCGGCCGGAGGACAGGGCTGTGAAAGAGGGATGAGATGGAAAACGGGCTGGAGGCGAAACGACAGCACCCAAAAAGAAAAAAACGGACGAAACGCTGGTATACGCTGGACAACGCCGCGAAGATATACCCGGCGGTGCAGAATGCGCGCTGGAGCTCGGTTTACCGGGTTTCCGTGACGCTGAAAACGGAAGTGGATCCGGAGATTTTGCAGGAGGCGCTGGAGGCGACCCTGAACCGGTTCCGGAACTTCGGGCTGCGCCTGAGAGCCGGGATGTTTTGGTATTATCTCGAGGAAAACGACAAAAAACCGCGGGTTCAGCCCGACGTCCGCAATCCCTGTGTCCGTATGAGCAAAAGCGAAAACGGAGACTATATGTTTCGTGTCCGGTTTTATAAGTGCCGGATTGCGCTGGAGGTTTTTCATGTCATCTGTGACGGGACGGGGGCGATGTATTTTCTGAAAACCCTTGCGGCCGAGTACCTGAAGCGCAAGGAGAAGCTCATCATCCCGCCGGGAGACGGCGTGTTCAACTGCAACCAGCGGCCCCAAAAGGGGGAGATGGAGGACGCCTTCAAGCGCTATGCTACCTTCAAGGCCGTGAAGGCCAGAATGGAGGCCCCGGCCTACCACCGAAAAGGGACGGTGGAGCCGCCCCAGGTAATGAACATCATCACCGGAATTATTCCGGTTTCCGCGCTGAGAGAAAAATCCAAAACGCTCGGCGTGACGCTGACGGAATATCTGACCGCCGCCATGATCTACGCCCTCAATGAGTGTCAGAAACGGGAGTCCGGAAAAGTGGAGCGGGCGATAAAAATCAGCGTTCCGGTCAACATGAGGCAGTTTTATCCCTCCCGTACCCTGCGAAATTTTTCCCTCTGGGTGTCGCCGGGGATCGAGCCGAAGTATGGGGAATATTCCTTTGAGGAGATTGTGGACGAGGTACACCACTTCATCAAAATGAACCTCAAGGAAAAATATCTCAACGCCATGATGTGCAAGAATCTGGTCAGCGAGATGAACCCGTTTTTGCGGGCGACGCCGCTTTTCCTGAAAAAAATCGCGCTGATTGTTGCGTATAATCTGTATGGAGAATCCCGTTTTTCGGGAACCTTCTCCAACATGGGGCTTGTCTCCGTACCCAAGGAGATGGAGCCGCACATTGAGCGCTTTGATTTTATCCTGGGGCGTTCCAAAAACAACGCCACCGACGCGGCAGGCGTCAGTTTTAAAGGAAAATTATATCTGAATTTTTCCAGCGCTCTTGCGGAGCATGAGTATGAGCGGGAATTCTTTATGCTGCTGGTGAAGCAGGGAATTCCGGTAAAGGTAGAAAGCAACAGGAGGTGAGGAAATGTCCTATTGTGTCAACTGCGGTGTGGAGCTGGGGGAGTCGGAAAAAAAGTGCCCCCTGTGTGATACTGTGGTCATAAACCCGAAACAGGCCTTCGACGACGAGGCCGAGCGCCCCTATCCGTCCCAGGCGCAGAAGCTGGATTTTGCCGAGAATAAAGGGGTGACCGCGGGACTGATTACCGCGCTTTTCGCCCTGCCGGCCAGCATTTGCCTGGTATGCAATTATGTAATTGAGGCGAGGCTGAGCTGGTCCCTCTACGTGGCGGCGGCCATGGCGCTGTTGTGGCTGATTATTGTGCCGATTTATCTGATTCGGCGAAACAGGGAGATTATGGCGGTTCTCATCACCACAGTTTCGCTGTGCGGATTTTTGCGGTTTGTGGAGAAAATTTCGCCGATGGAGGGCTGGTATCTGACGCTGGCGCTGCCTATTGTGCTGGTCGTGGCTTTTTGCAGCCTGATTATGGTGATTATTGTTCTCTATTCCAGCCTGCGGAAAATGCAGATTGCGGCGGTCGCCTTCCTGTTCATCGCGGGGGGCCTGGTTGCGGTGGAGATCACAACCGACGTCTACCATAGCTATCTGGCGGCAGGTGCCGGCGAATTTTCGCTGGGCTGGTCCCTGTTCCTGTCGATCCCCTGCCTGATTTTTGCGGTGCTCTGGCTTCTGGTTGACCGGAAGCGCAGTATGAAGGAAGGGCTTAAAAAACGCTTCCATGTCTAAACAAAGGGAAAAGGAAAGAGGAGGAGAGAAAACGTGAAGTTATTTATGAAGCAAAAGGTGTTTTCCTTTGGCGATAAATTTGATATCCGGGACGAAACGGGTAATTCTAAATATAGGGTACAGGGAGAGGTTTTTTCCTTTGGGAAGAAGCTGCACGTATATGACGCCTACAATCAGGAGGTCGCCTATGTGGAGCAGAAGCTGCTCAGCTGGATGCCGAAATATGAGCTGTATATCCACGGCGCGCTCAGGGCGACCATCAAGAAAAAAATCACGTTTTTCAGCCATGATTTTCAAATCGAGGGCACCGATCTGCGCGTAGACGGGGATCTGTTCGCCCATGATTTTCGATTGGTCAACGGGCAGGGACAGGCGGTCATGGCGCTCAGCAAGGCGTTTTTGTCCTGGGGGGACAGCTATCAGATGGAATTTTATGATTCCGGGCTGGAGCTTTTGTGTATCGGCATAAATCTCTGTATAGACGCCGCGATCCATGACGGACAGAATCACTGATGAAAAGAATTCGCCGGCGGAGAGCCGGTTCTGGTTTCTGCCCATACCCGGCCTGATTTTCGCAGTGCTCTGGCTTCGGCTTGACCGGAAGCGCAGTATGAAAGAGGGACTGAAAAAACGTTTCCATGCCTAAACAAAGAGAGAAGGAAAGAAGAGGAGAGGAAACGTGCAATTATTCATGAAGCGGAAGCTGTTTCCCTTTGGTGATAAGTTCGAAATCCTGGACGAAATGATTAATTCTAAATACAGGGTACAGGGAGAGGTTTTCTCCTTCGGGAAGAAGCTGCACGTATATGACGCCTACAATCAGGAGGTCGCCTATGTGGAGCGGAAGCTGTTCAGCTGGGCGCCGAAATATGAGCTGTATATCCACGGCGCGCTCAGGGCGACCATCAAGAAAAAGATTCCCTTTTTTAACAATGATTTTCAGATCGAGGGAACCGATCTGCGCGTGGATGGGAATCCGTCTGCCCGTAAATTTCGATTGGTCAACGGGCAGGGGCAGGTTGTCATGGCGCTTAGCGAGGCGTTTTTCGCCTGTGGGGTCAGCTATCGGCTGGAGATTTATGCTCCCGGGCTGGAGCTTTTGTGTATCGGCATAAATCTCTGTGTAGACGCCGCGACTCATAACTGACGGAATCACTGATAAAAAGAATTCGCCGGTAAAACCATAGAACTTCGGGGGGAAGAGTTTGACGCTGTATATGAAAAACGCAACGGACGAAGGAAAGGCCCTGTTTCATCTGCACGACGGGAACGGGGAAGCGTTGTGGCACGTTTTTTCGGCGGAGAATACACCGGGGAAACTATATATTGCGGACGAACAGGGGAAGGAACTCCTGTATGTCAGTCCCGCCCTTGTGTCCCTGTACCCCAAATATCACCTGTCCATCGCGGGCGTTGAGCGGGTGCGGGTGGCGTATAAATCCGGACGCGGAAACAACCCCACGCTGACCGGCGCCGGGGGATGGGTGCTGCTGGGCAATGCCTGTGCCGGGGAATATTCGGTTGTGGATCGGGAAAAACAGGTAATTTTCAGTCATGAGCGGAAGTGGGGGCCGGGCGGAGAATATGTGCGGCTGGAGGTTCCCCAGTCGCAGCAGCTGCTTCTTTCTGCCGGGATTGCGGTGGTGATCGACCAGACGATTGTGATTACGCCTCAGGTTCAGCCTATTTAGGCAGGCCGTAGCGCAGTGCCGCACGATCTAAAAGCCCCCGCTCGCGAGCGGGGGCTTTTTTGTGAAGGCGATTCGCGGTTTGCCCCACCGTCTACGGCGGCGGTTACGGGATAAGATTTATGCTGGGCAAGAGGCGGATAGGGATTTATCCCTTGCGTGCTCCTGAGGTCGCCCGCTTCGGCAGACGCACTAAGAGTTAGGCTTTCTGTACGGTAGGGCGCGGCGCGGTGCCGCGCGAAAAGGAAACACCCGTTTCCACAGGTTTTCAAAAAGCAAACTTCGTTAAACGTGAAACCCTGTCCTGCCGTCATTTTCAGCCGTGACAATTTCTATATTGCGACAGCCAAGCTTATGAGCATTTTCGTTGATAGTCAAAATATTGTCGCGGTTTTTACAATAAAGGTTGACGTATACTCCATCTGCAATAATAATCACTAGTTGACAGTCACTCTTCTCATATTCGTTAAAATCATTCAATTCAACAATGGTTGAATCCAAGGGAAAGGCCTTCAAGATGATAAAAACAGGATAATAGTCCTCCATGCCAATAAATTTGACGAATTCGTCCGGCTGAAATACACAGTCATCATCCGGAATGGAATCAGAGGAGTCACCGCCCCATAGAATAAACGCTTCCGTCATCGCCCACTGGTATTGAAGATCGACCCCTTCTAAAATGTCTTTCAAAATATGACCATATCCATTCGGAGTTATAAATTCTAACCCTCTCATAATGGTTCTCCTTAACAGCATTAAGCGTTCATTCGTCCTGGAAATTATTCCGGCGAGGCAGCGTCGCTATTCGTTTCAGCACACATCAGCAGCCGTTCATATTCGCTTTGCCAAAACGCATATTCCGGGTTGCCGCGCCGGTCGGGTAAATCGTAGTTCGCTTTGAGATACTTCTCAAACCAAGTGGTGAACTTTTGAGACCCGATATAATTTGTATGGTTTTCATCGGAATAATCTTCTAAAAAATCAAGACCAATTTCGTCATAAAACGGAACGCTGTCGATCACCGGATACCCTCTTTGTGTAACTTTTTCTCTTATGGAAACGAGTTTATTGTGTGTATCTGTGGTCAACAACTGCGGACAGCGCAGAAACGCGACCTCACAATTTAATGTGTCACAGTAATCCAGTAAGTCATTCAACACTTCCATTTGACGGGATCCAACAGGTTTTGGATCCTTGCCGAATTCTTTCCAATCCGGCTCTTTTATCGAAGCGCCCGGCTCAATCCCAATTTGATTCTTGGAGGAGAAAAGATATCCCATAAACATTTGATTGTGGTGCGGGGTGAGCATATCCATGCTTAACCGCTTCCAGTTGTTATGAAATTTCAAAAAGGGCAGGTGAAAACTGAGCGTATCGTATTTTTCACCGGTTGCATCCAAATCTTTTGATAAATAATCGATCGCTTCAGAGCGTATATTGAAATCCTCAAGTGAAACGAGAACAGTAAAGGCTGAAATCTCTTCGGCCAAACTGACGGCTTTAATCAAGTCAATCACGATAAGCTTTGGATTCTGAGTTTTCAATGCTTGTTTAATTATGAATTGCGTTCCGCTGAATGGAACGAGAGACGCGGTTAATCCGAAAGAGGCGATTCCGGTATCGTTGTATGCTTTCGGACTTTGCCAGAAGGTTTCATACGAGCTTGGCGATATAAAAAGGACATCAACCGTATTTTCGTTTAAACCGTATAAAGAATCAAACGCTGTCTTAAACTCCTTGTTCTCACGCTGAATGCCGAAAAAAGGATTGACAGCCCCGAAAAAAATACTGACACATAGTAAAATGAAAACGATAGGCTTGATAATTTTAGTCATGGCAAGAACCTCCTAAAACCCTTGGTAAATAAACGCGCCCATTTCGAATTCAGAGCCGTAAGCGCCGAAAATAAGGACGGAAAACAGTAGCAGGATCAATACAGCCCAACGGAAAATCAGGTTTTGTTTAGCGAGCAGCGGACGGATTTCACCGCGGTGATGCTGCAAGAGGGAGACAAGAAACAAAGTGAGGACTGCGGTGAACAGAAGAGCCAGAAGCAAAATGTTTTCTCTCTTGGAGAGATAAATCCAGTTTTTAAAGTTTCTTAACTCTTCGGCGATTCCCAAATTCCTCAACGCATGACTATATCTTTCCAAGCCCGCGGTCAGGCTCCCGGCGCGCCCGAACGATACGGAAAAGGAAAACAACAAAAAAGTCCGGATGCGCTGAAACATAACCCACGACCAGCAATCTGTCTTGATTCGGAAGAGCTTTGTCAGCTTGGCAAAAAACGGCTCAAGCAGCAATCCGCCGACAATCATCACAAAGAAGAACAATCCGCTCGAACAAATATATTTCCACGAACCGCCATGCCAGAAGCCGACGCAGAACCAGGTGATTAACATGCCGGTGTATGTCACGATTTTATTGGAAGCTTTCTTGCCGAATTTAGTTTTAGAGAATTTACGGATCTTGTTCATCCAATCCGATTTCATTGCCGGGTATAGAACATAGTCTTTCAGCCAGGCGCCAAGCGTTATGTGCCAGCGCCGCCACCATTCAGAAAGGCTGACGGAATAAAACGGCGTTTTGAAGTTTTCCGCGAGAGGGATCCCAAAAAGCTGCGAGGTTCCGATTACGATATCCATACAGCCGCTGAAATCAGTATACAATTGCAAAACATATAAAAACGCCCCGACAACAACGCTGAGAATCCCGGGGGAATCGACGCTGTATAAATTTGCCACGAGAGGAGCGAGATGATCAGCAATGACAAGCTTTTTAAAAAGTCCCCACAGGAAACGCTGTAAACCGAAACAAAAATTCTCATAATCAAATTTATTTTCGCCGAATAGCGCCCCTTTAATATCATTGTACCGGGTGAATGGCCCGGAGGTTAAGTGTGGGAAATAGCCGGCAAACGCAAGCATTTTAAACGGATTGGCTTGCGGCTCAGAGATCGTCTCCCAACGGACATCCAGCAAATAAGCAATCAGTATCAATGAAAAATAACTTATTCCTAAGGGAGCGGCCCAAGCGGGAAGGGTAAAGCCGAAGTTCAATCCGACCAGCTTGCCGAGGAGATTTCCGTTGTTCACGAAAAACGACAGATCCTTATACAGGATCAGAATTACAGCAATCGCGGCAACCGTTACGCCTGTTATTATACTTTTCCCGCGTTCCGATCCGGTTCGTTTTATGGCGAGCGCCGCGACCCAAACAGCGAGTGTCATGGCTACGAATACGCCATACAGCGCGAGGTTATAGTTTGTGCCGATGATGACAAATGCCGCGCTGATAATCAACAATACCGTCCAGCGTGCTTTTGCGGGACATATCCAGTAAACGAGGACGGCGGCGGCAACAAAAATAAAAAACTCCAGCGTTACGATTGACATTTAATTTCCCCCCATAACCGGAATATTTTGACCCGTGATTGTGTCCGCTCCGGGCGACAGCAAGAACGCAAACGTCGGCACGACATCCTCCGGTGTGAGCAGACGTTTCAGCGGACTCCGCTCAAGGTTTGCCTGTTTCACAAGGTCAGGAATTTTCAGAAATTTCGTATCAATCATAGAGGGAGACACCGCATTGACGGTTACCCCTTTGCTTGCGTACTCCGCGGCAAGACTTTCCATTGCTCCAAACAAGGCGTATTTAACGCACGTGTAGGCGGTTGAATATGGTTTCGCGGGCTTCCAAACCATTTGTGAGGAGAGCATATACACGACCTTGCCATATTTTTCCTTTGCCATAAGCGGCACAAAGGCCCGGGACAGGAGAATCGCGGAGCGAAACGTAATTCCAATTTCAGATTCAAACAATTTCCAGTCGGTTTTATTAAATTTTACATTGACCGAAGAGGAGGAAGAGGAAGCAAGATGTACAAAATGCTGCGGCGCGAGGCCGCGCTCAAGGACTGTTTCGGTGAACTTGACCGTAGAAGCTTCGTCCGAAAAGTCAGCATAAACCGGAACAATTTTCTCGCCGAGGCTGCTTTGCAGGCCTTCAATGACAGAGGTTGAATTGCGGTAGTGGCATACAATCCGGTCGTAATGAGCCGCAACGGTTTTTATCAGGCAAGCGCCGACATCACTTGACGCGCCGGACACCAATAATATTTTATTCATTTCTGTATCAGCACCTGCATCTTCCCTCTTAATACTTTATTCCCTGCCGCGTCGGCAATTGTCACCTTCACCGTAATTCGGGAGAAAGTATCATTTTTCTCGACAACCTCGCCACGGACACGTAGATTTCCTGCGTTGCACAACAACAGAGGGCTGGTATTTTTCACCTCGACCTGCTGGATAAGGCTCCGCTCGCCCGGCAGATACATTCCTGCGAGAGCTGACAGAAAGGACGCCGTCAGCATGCCGTAAACCACACGGTCGGAAAACCCCTTTCCCTTCGCGAATTCCGCGCTTGTGTGCAAGGGGTTTTCGTCGCCGGTTATACCGCGGAACAAATCCATTTGTTCCGCGGTAATGGAAGCGGCAAATTCAACTTTTTGTCCGATCGTTATTTCCTCATAGGTGTAAGTATTCATTTCGTGGCCCGCGCGAGAAGAATGTCAACGGCTTCACCGACATTTTTCATTCCAACCGCTTCGCCCATTGAAAATTTCATGCCGAATTCTTCCTCAAGCGCGACGATGAGGTTGATATGCTCCAAGCTGTCCCAGTCCTCGATATCATTTGCGGTAGTTTCATCGTTCACCGTTATGCCGTCGTCGTCAAATACATCACGGAACACCTCGGTCAAACGTTCATAAGCCTGTTCTCTTGTCATTGTAATTCTCCTTTAAGATGAAATTTTATTTGTTTGTATAGGCCGTTTGCGTCCAATCCATTTGCCCTGCGGACTTCATTCGTTTTGCCGTAACCCTCGGCAAAGCAATTCGTAAGCCCGATTCGCTTCAGCGGGATGGCCAGGCCTGTTTCCGCGATGACTTCCGCGACCGCACTGCCCAATCCGCCATAAATGCTGTGCTCCTCAACCGTGAAGACCGTTTTCTTGCCGTCTACAGCACAAACAATCCCGTTCACATCAAGCGGTTTTAGCGTGTGTACGTCAATCAATTGAATGGGATAGCCCTCATCGTTTAATTGTAATACCGCCTTGTAAAGCTCCCCCATGATCGTCCCTGTTCCAAAGACAGCATAAGCCGAGCCCTCAACCAGCGTGTCGTTTATGCCGACTCTATACTTGTAAGCTTCTTCGTAAAGCTCGTCCTCGCCGCTCATACCGAGACGAACGTATACAGGCCCTTCCATTTCATAGGCGGCTTTTACCATTTGCTTCAGCTGAAAGGGAGTGGATGCGCTGAGCAGGGTAAGGTTCGGCAAGGCCCGAAGCGCGGAGATGTCTTCCGTTGTGTGATGTGACGCGCCGAGCGTACTCCAGCTGCCCATGCCCACGCCCATACCCACACCCATAAGCTTGACATTGCGTTTTTGGAAGCATATATCATCGCGTATAAATTCATAAGCGCGATAGGCGAGAAAGGCCCCCGTAGTATAAACAAACGGGATTTTTCCCATTGCCGCCATCCCTGACGCGGCAGCGACCTTGTGCTGTTCCGCGATGCCGAAATTGAAGCATTGCGCGGGCAAATCGCGAGCCATCATGACATCATAATCCGTTCCGCTGTCAGAAAGCAGGGAGAGAACGCGCCGGTCCTGTTTCATAATTTCGTATAACGAGGTAATATAGGCTTTCTGCATTATCCCACCCCTTTTACGAAGTCAAGCTCTTCTTGCGAAATGCCAAGCTCTTCCATGAACACTTCTAGTTCTTTTTTGCCGGGCATTCTCCAGTGCCAGGCGGGGTTGTTTTCCATGAGTGAAACCCCCTTGCCCTTTACGGTTTGCGCGAATATACACCGCGGCTTGCCTGCCGTCCATTTTCCCGCGAGCACTCGCTTGATGTCGCTGACATCGTGTCCGTCACAGGTCTTGACTTCCCAGCCGAACGCCTCAAATTGCTTCGAGAGATCCTCATTTCCTATGATTTTTTCAATAAAATCCATTTTTTGTATGCGGTTGTTGTCGACAATCAGCGTGAGGTTATCCAGTCCAAAGGCCGGCGCGGACATGGCCGCTTCCCAAATTGAACCCTCTTGGCATTCGCCGTCACCGACGATTGCATAGACGTGATTGCGTTTATTGTCGCTTTTTAGCGCAAGCGCCATTCCAATGCCGATGGACAGCCCATGACCAAGCGAGCCGGTAGAGGCCTCTACCCCCGGACATTCAAGGGTATTGGGCTCGCCGCCTAGCATGGTGCCCGGACGGCAAAATTTCCACAATTCGCTTTCGGGGAAATATCCCGCCATACATAGCGCGGCGTAAAGCGCAAGGCTGCCGTGACCTTTCGAGAGAATCAGCAAGTCGCGCCCCGCCCACTTTGGGTCTTGCGGAGTATGCCGCATACCGCCCTCAAGATAAAGCGCCGTCATGATCTCCACGAGGGAGAAGGCTGACGCCAAATGTCCGACGCCCCCGCTATATGCCGCAAGGAAAATATTCTTTCGCAACTTATCCATTGTCTACCTCAATGTACTGATTTTTACATTCGTACTCCTTCGGGATTACAAAGCGATACGTTTTATTGCCCTGTTCATCCTCACCCTCAAGCGCAAACCCCTGTGTTTCATAGAAATTTTTCACCATGGCGTTTTTCGCGCTGGGGTAATAATACCCCTTTATGGTCGTGACATTGTGTGCTTTACAATGCTTTACCAGCTCGTCCATCATCGCGAATTCCATATCGCGTTTCAACACACGGCAGCTCATCAGCCAAAGAATGATATGGCAGGTATTCCCCGCAAGCTCACCGATCGTAATGGCCACAATACCGTTGTCGCCGAATTTGTCCGCCAATTTGCCGTAAAGCGTAATGTTTTTTTTATCATCGGCGGCCAGCTCAACCTCCGTCTGTGTATATCGCCTGGTCGTCAGATTGAACTGGTTGCTCTTGTTTGTAAGCTGTGCGATTCTTGACAGATAAAGCGGGGCAAACGGTTTAATTTCCGCCGTCATTTTAAGCGAACGCAAATACTCGCCATAATCGCTGAAGGCGGTTTCAGCACGTGAACGCGCGGCGTTCTGTTTGTACATATCGTTGCGGGCGGCGTCGTCGCTTGACAGGGTTGTCGCTTCAAAGCACCCCATTTTGTCGATGGCCTGAATATAATATTCCGGCTTATCGCCGATTTCCGGCACGGTCGCGTTTGGAATCTGCTGACGGACAATCTCCCGTTCGGCAGGGTTGTCATCGACAAACACGAAGCTTTCCGGCAGAAGCGACAAGGTGTGCGCAAGGTCAATAATATTTTGCGATTTCGGGTTCCAATTCGCTTTAATCATAATAAAATCGTCCGGCGCAAGCACCATATCAGGATGGTTTAGTCCGGCAAGAGCGTTTTCCGGTTCATTTTTGCTGACAATATTGAGGATCACACCGAGCTGCTTATGTGCTTTAATGTATTCCTGAAACTCGCTGTAGGCCTGTCCGATTGAAGCGTCCTGCCCGATTTGCAGGTTCTCGGCGCCATCGTCACCGACAATGCCGCCCCAGAGCGTATTATCCAGATCAAGAGCAAACGCTTTTTTATTCTTGCCGTAGAGCGATTTTATAATATTCGCGACACTTTGCGCCAAATACGGGATGGCCGGGACAGCGAGCGAATACTTATACATATGCCAATAGAACGGGTCGCTCCATTGATCCAAACCATAACGCGCCGATAGGTAGTTTATGTCGTTGATATAAAAATTGTCGTGCGTTTGCGAGTATTCCGCAAAAGTAAGATTAAGGCGGGTGATAAAATTCACGCGCCCGTGAATGTCTCCGGCGTCTTTGTTGCCCAGCAAGCGCCAAAACGGATATTCAAAGTTGTTCTGAATCACAGGACACGCATAAGTTTTGCTTAGATTCTCCCACATCAGGGAAAATCGGGAGAACTCCGCGTCAAACAACGCCCCAACCTCGTCCGCATCGTCCGCAAGCAGCGGATACTGCGTGATGTTTCGGTTGGAGGTATGAATAAAAATTATATCGGACTGAAACGCTTCAAGCGCGGGATTCGGAAAGCAGGCGTCTTGCCAGTACTGCGCGTACTCTGATTCATAAAACGCCGGACGAATCCCGTTGTTGAGCAGAAAAAGCTCTAACATATCTTTGATATCGTGTGTTGTCGAGCCTCCGAGTATAGCGATACGCTTATCTATGAAGCCTGTGTTTTCAAGCAGCTCGCGGCGAAGGCGCTTTCGTCGTGACAATAGCTGCTCTGCGTTGAGTGGATATTCAAGCAGTGGATTCATAAGCCATCTCCGTGTATAGTTATATTGTTCTAAAGTTCTTCGTTTTAACGATTGACTTATCCGGAAAGGGGAGTCTTTTTGAACGGTTCTATACTGTAATATTATAGCAAGCTCCCTAGCGTTTTACAAGCATTTTTCACCAAAAAAAGACAAAAAAATCGAGCATTTTTGCTCGAGGAATTCAATCAAGCGGTCCGAAAAAGACCCCTTTTTCGGACCGCTATCGCTTTTATTATTAAGTTAGGATCAAGAGTATTCCATTTTTCAGCGATTTCCCGCGGGTATGAAAAGTTGAGAACCGGATAAAAAATGGGTTGCTCTGGTAAGCGGGGAGGAAATTTTCTATTTCCGCTCTCCCGGAATCAATTTTAATTCTTTTTCACCCACAGGTCGGAATAGAGTCATTTATTTACACTCTTTCTGATAATATGATTTAAAAAAAGATGTCGAGTGAAATTTACACAGTTACCGACTTGGCCCACTTTGTAATTAAAGCGGAGTACTCTTCGTAATATTTATTTTCGCAAGCAAATTGAATAAGCCAGAAAGCGTCGGAAGCTTTAAAGGCACAGGCATAATAGTGCATATCTTTTCCGTTTACTTGTTTATCATATTCAAAGGAAGTCAACCCATCTTCGTTATTAAGTTGAGAACTGGTGTCGTTGTTGTCAATAACAAGCTGTGCATATTCAGGTAAGGTTAAGTCCTCAATCCCTTCTTGTAGGCTAAACTCTTCTTTTAAAGCGAAAACTGCGACACGCTTGGAATAGTATGAAGAAGTAAATGATACATTGTCTTCTTCAGAAAAATTTTCTGTCAGGACAATAGACATGCCGGCTTCAGAAAAAGTTTTATCCTTCGCGTTTTCGAAACTATCATTTTGAAAAAGACGATCCAGGGGCGCGTTATTTCCGATACTCATGATGAAAAGAATCGCAAGAGCTCCCAAAACTCCTCCAATAATACTAAAAAGCCTTTTTTTATCCATGAAAATATTACCTCCTGTCGTAAATTAAAACACCTTGGAACTTAGTTACATCAAAACCCGCCGAACAATTAATTCGACAGCGAGGGCCTTCCGCTTGCGGGCGGGGTTCAAATGAACAATGAAAAAATGAATAGTGAATAATGAACCGTACAAAAAGTGCCGTAAAGCGATACGCAGCTTCATTATCCAATATTCATTCTTCCTTGCCGTCGAAACGGGGCATTTTGGTGCCGCTGGCCGGACTTGAACCGGCACGTTGTTGCCAACAATGGATTTTGAATCCATCACGTCTGCCAATTCCATCACAGCGGCATAAACTGAAACCTATAAAAGTATAATATGAAACACCGAAAAAATCAAGAATTTCTTTTCATCAAAAAATTTTACTGCGGAGCGGGAGGAGATCCGAATAATCGACAGAAATCCGGAAACCATACAAACGAGGTGATACAATTGATGGATATTTCGAAATTCAACGAGGAAACCCGCGCCTATTTTGAGACGCTTCCGATTTTTGTGAAGGAAGGCGTCATGCGGAGCGGACTTGAAGTCAACTCAAGGGAAGAGCTGGAGAAATGTGCGAAAAGCGTTCTGGAAAGACCGTGAAGCGCCGGAGACTGACCTTCAGTCTCCGGCGTTCCATTGTTGCTCCTATGAAAATCCGAGCCGGGGACAGGAAAAGGGATAACGGGAAATTGGCTTGAAAAAAATATAGGGATACGCTATACTTAACATGAACAGAGTGACGCTGCGGTTCCCAGCGGTCTTTCGGAGAATTTTCCGCGAAGGGACAGGAAAAAGCGTCTCAATCGGTTCTGCGATCAAACTCAGAATGGCGGGAGGACAGATGAAAAAACTCAGGAAACTGCAAATTCCCGGCCTCGGGATGCGCAACCTGAAAACAACATTGGCGGTTGTGGTCTGCATGACTGTCTATGCTGTTTTTGGCCGGCCGATTCCCTTTTTTGCCTGTGTCGCCGCGGTGATCTGTATGCAGGACACCGTTTTCAACACAGTCCAGTATGGGCTTTCCCGCCTCTTGGGATCCCTGATCGGCGGCGCTTTGGGGCTTGGTTTATTGTGGGTGGACGCGTTCGGCTTTTGGATTGGGATTCACATTCTCCTGGCGGGGCTGGGCGTATGCCTTGCGATTTATCTGGCCCTTCTTTTCGGTAATCCGAACGCCTGCGCCTTGGCTGCGACCGTGCTGCTGTCCGTCTTTTTAATCGACCGGGGGGAAAACCAGTATTGGTACGCCCTCAACCGAATTCTTGAGACGGCGTTCGGGATTATTGTGGCGATCGCCATCAACCGGCTCATCAATCCCCGGGTGAGCAAGACAGACGGCTCGTTGTCCTGGTCGGGGAAAATTGCCCGGACGGATTTTGAGGAGGGCTGTACGCTCGGGCGTACGGATCACCGAAGTACCCGCCC
>JGI994J12354_10003336_pt1 | contig 15051 bp, 14 predicted proteins | sample IntmicLarv3ML3BL_FD_12354 | JGI IMG/M metagenome (IMG submission 12354)
CCGCCGTGATTCGGCGGGATTTGGGCTTGTCGGTCGCGGATATCCCCGGCGCGGGCGCTGCGGGCGGGCTCGGCGCGGGCACGGTCGCCTTTTTGGGCGGCAAGCTCCAAAGCGGTATCGACATTGTGCTGGATACCCTACGCTTTGACGAAGCCATAAAGGGCGCGGATCTCGTCATCAGCGGCGAGGGCAAGCTGGACAGTCAAAGCAGCCGAGGCAAGGTCATCTCCGGCGTACTCGCGCGCGCCGCGCGGCAGAATATCCCCGCAATGCTCATCTGCGGCTGTATGGAGGACGATGCGGATAAGCTCTTCCCCAATATCCCCGTCTACCCCTGCGGCGCAATGGGGCGCAGTATGGCGCAGCTGCAAGAATCCTGCCGAAAAGAGCTGCAAGAGGCAGCACAGCTTGCGGCAAAAAATGCGAAAAACCAACTTTAAAATAAAGGAGTCAACCAACATGAATGTCACCATCCTAAAAACACAAGAAGCAATCTCGGCGGCGGCGGGGGAAATCCTTTGCGCGGCAGTCCGCGAGAAGCCGAATGCCGTCATGGGCTTTGCCACAGGCGCGTCGCCCGTGCCGACCTATGCCTACATGGTGTGGCAATGCGCGGCGGGTAAGGTCAGCTTTGCGCAGATGCGCACCTTCAATCTGGACGAATACTGCGACCTGCCCAAAAGCCACAGCGAAAGCTATTACAGCTTCATGTTCCGCAATCTCTTTGGGCGCATTGACGTGCAGGCGGAAAACGTGGACTTCCTGAACGGCAACGCGGCGGATATCCCGGCGGAGTGCGCACGCTACGAGGCGGCCATCGCGAAGGTGGGCGGCATTGATGTGCAGCTGCTGGGCATCGGCCACAACGGCCACATCGGCTTCAACGAGCCATCGGACAGCTTTGCCGAGGCGAGCTTCCAAATTGCGCTGACCCAAAGCACCATTGACGCAAACAAGATGTACTTCCCGGACGGCGGCATGCCCACCAAGGCGCTGACCATGGGCATCGGCTCCATTCTGCGCGCGCGCAAAATCGTCTTGATTGCCACAGGCGCGGGCAAGGCGCAGGCGGTGAAGGATATGATAGAGGGCGCGGTCTCCCCGCAATGCCCGGCCAGTGTGCTGCAAAATCACGCGGATGTCCAAATCTTTTTGGATGAGGCGGCGGCATCGCTGCTCACAAAATAGGAGTAGGAGGACACACGCCCAATGGCTGATAAAAATACGCTGCGCTTCCATGCGGACGGCAGCTTTCGCATCATGGTCGTGGGGGATATCCACGAAAAAAACCGCGTGGATGCCGGCTCCGAGGATTATGAGCGCCTGATTCGGCGTGCGCTGGATGAGCTGAAGCCCGACTTGGCCATCCTCATGGGTGACATCATTTCCGGCGGCTATCATGAGGACGATGGCACACGCCGCAACGCCACACCGCAGGAGCTGCAGCAAAGCGTCCGCCGCGTCGTCGCGCCCTTCCGCGAGTTGGGCGTACCGCTGGCAAGCGTGTTCGGCAACCATGACGGCGAAAGCGGCGAGCCGAAGGAGCTTCTGCTGCGGCTGTTCCAAGAGGAGTATGACCGCTATTTGGTGACGGATACACCCGGCATCACCGGCTGCGGCAACTGCAATCTGACCATCCGCGCAAGTGCGAGCGAACGTGATGCATTCAATCTGTGGCTCATGGATTCCGGCAACCGCGCACCCAAGGGCATGGGGAAATACGCCTATGTAAAAAATGACCAAATCCGCTGGTATGAGGAGAAATCCGCTGCGCTGCGCGAGGCCAACGGCGGCAAGCCGCTGCCCGCGATGCTGTTTCAGCATATTCCCGTTTGGGAGGAATATCTGCTGCTGAAAAAGACCTGCGTGCTCAATCCCTACCACACACGCGGCAGTTGCAGCTGGGAGAAATCCTGCTTCGTGCCGAATGAAAAAATCCTGCGCGGCTATGTGGGCGAGGGCCCCTGCACGCCGGACATCAACAACGGACAGTTCGACAGCTGGAAGGCGCAGGGCGATATCCTCGCCGCCCTCTTTGGGCATGACCACATGAACGACTTCATCGGCCTGCACGAGGGGATTTATCTCCTCCAAAACAAGTGCGCGGGCTTCCATATCTACGGCGACGGCCTCAAGCAGGGTGTGCGCAGCGTGATTCTGAACGAGCAGAATCCGCGCACGTTCCAAACGCGCATGGTGCGCTATCGCGAATTTTTCGGCACAGACCGAAAATCCATCCCATTCCTGGAGCTGTTCCCCGACCGCTGGCACCGCAATTTCTATGCGAGCCTGACCATAGCGGGCGGCGTTGCAGCGGTGGGCGCGGCTGTGGCTGCGGCGAAGGCGATAAAGAAAAAGCGCGGAGGTTGATGAATGCTTGGGTAAAAACACCATCCCGCAGCATCGCAGTGAATCAATAGCTGATACCTTTTGTAGGGGACGATGCCGTTTGGACAGCGTGTCACCCCCAATCTATTTGGAAAATATGGCGGTTTTATCCAATGCACTGCGCGTGATTTGCCGTCCACGGGGTGATGTGGGCATCGCCCCCTACACCATCAATCATAATATTTTTATGATGATAACAACGGGAGGGAACAAAAAATGGAAAAATATCTCATCATCAACGCGGACGATTACGGCATGTGCCGTGCGGCGAATTTCGCGACCTGGGAGTTGCTGGAAAAGGGCGGCATCACCTCCGCCACAGTCATGGTGCCCTGCGGCTGGTCCACCGAGGCCTGCAAATGGGCGGCACAGCATCCGGAATACGCCATTGGAGTGCATCTGACCTTCACCAGCGAGTGGGGCAACTACAAATGGAGCCCCATCGCCAACGGCGACACCGCCAGTCTGCGGGACGAATTCGGCTTCATGTTTGAGGACTGCGCGCCCTTTGAGGAGAGCGCCGACTTGGCGCAGGTGGAGCTGGAAATCCGCGCGCAAATCGAACGCGCCCGGCAGCTGGGGCTGAATCCCTCGCATCTGGACAATCACATGGGCTCGCTCTACGGCATTGAGCGCGGGCATTTTGAGCTGCTGCAAAAGACCTTCGAGATAGCGGGGGAGTATAAGCTGCCCTTCCGCTTCCCGGGCAACTTTTTGCCGCAGATGCTGGACAATTCCATGCTCGGCATCGAGGTGGACGGCGCGTTGATTCAGAAGATGTTTGCATCCTTTGTGGAGATGGCAAAGGGCTGCGGCGTGGCCGTGCCGGATTATCTGCTGCCGCACGATTGGAGCGGCTCGCAGAAGGACAGCTACGAAAACTTCCGCGAGCATATCTATGAATTGGTCAAGACCTACCCGGACGGCATCACGGAAACCTACATCCACCCCGCTTTGGAGTGTGACGAACTCAAGGGCACGAGCAGTGTCTGGGAACGCCGCGTCTGGGAGCATCGCCTCTTCGGCGACCCCGCCACCCGTCAGCACATCGAGGCCTGCGGCTTCCAACTCATCAACTACCGTGATTTGGCGCGGATGAAGGCGTAATATTACTATTTGTATAATCGGAGGGCAAAAAATGCTGCGATTGGAGAAGCCGGCTCCGGCGCATCAGGCGCGTTATGAAGCGATGATGGACGAGTGGGAGGCGCAGGGCGGGCGAATCAACCCGGGTGCGCTGCGCCGATACAGCAGCGCAACACAACAGAAAATATCCTATGCGAAATGGCTGGAATGGATTGTGCAGGACGCGAGCGCCGAAATCTGCCCGCAGGGGAGCGTACCTCAGCAGTTGTATTTCCTGCTGGAGGGGGAGCGTCTGCTCGGCGCAATCAGCATCCGTCCGTTGCTTACGCCGGAGTATTTGCAATGGGCGGGGCACATGGGCTACGGCATCCGCCCTGCCGAGCGCCGGAAGGGTTGCGCCGCAAAAATGCTGGCGCTCGCTTTGCCCCTGGCAAAGCGCTGCGGCATTGAAAAGCTATTGCTGGTCTGCGACAAGGACAACCTCGCCAGCGCCAAAACCATACAAAAAAACGGCGGTGTCTTGGAAAATGAATTGACCGAGGATGACGGAAACGTCATACAGCGCTATTGGATAGATTTGGAGGAATCCCAATGACCGACAAAACCACAACAATTGCGGAAATCAAAAAACATATTCAGGATTTTTCGGATTTGCGCGGCTGGTGCAAGGAGCAAAACGCAAAGGATCTCGTAATGGCGCTGACGGTAGAAGCCGCTGAGCTTGCCGAAATATTCATGTGGCTGCATTCGGATAAGGCCGACGGCGTGCGCGAAAATGAAGCGGAATACCTGCATTTGCAGGAGGAGCTTTCCGACATCTTTTGGTATGTCTGCCGCCTGTGCGAGCATTTTGATATCGATTTGGCAAAAGCGGTGGAAAATAAGAGCAAGAAAAACGCCGAAAAATATCCGGCGGAATGAGGCAATGGGAGGTATAGCGATGAAAGCACGAAACATCCTTGAGAGCATCAGTGTCATCTGCCCGGGTATCGCAAAGCAAAACAGACGCGCGCGAGAATTGGCAAAGCAAACGGTCACGCCCTATGTGCCGGTGCTTACTTCCACCCTGCCAAAAACGGACAGCAGCGCACACGAGCCGCTCGGTTTTTATGTCATGACCGATGTGCATCTGTGGCCGGATGCCTTCGGCGACACGGATCACCGCGACCAAATCATTCTGCGGGATTCCGTGAAAATCATCACCGCCACCTTTGAGCGCATCAAAAAAGACCCTGATATCCACATCGTGCTGATTGGCGGGGACTTGGCGGAGTTTGCCGGCAACCGCGTCAGCCATGAGCAGTTTCGCGGTCTGCTGGACGGATTGGCTGCAAGCGGCAAGGAGCTATATGTCATTCCCGCCTCCCACGACTATAACGATGAGCAAGGCATGACGAAGGAATTTGTCAACCAATGGTATCGGGATTACATCGCGCCCGAAAAAATCGTCAGCATCTGCCCCGGGGAATATTCCTATGTGGCGCAAGTCGCGCCGGGCTGCCGCCTGATGAATTTTGTGATTGATGACGGCTATACGGAGAATACGCTTCTCTGGGCGGAAGCGCAAATGGCCGCCGCCCGAGCGAGCGGCGACTATGTGTTCGCCATGCAGCATTATCCCTTGTTGGGGCCTTCTCCCATCTACAAGCTCATGGGCGGCAGTAGCTTTGACGGAGTCATTGCAGACCGCCTGGCGGATGTCGGTCTGGAGTTTCTCTTCACCGGCCACGCGCACATGCAGCAAATCAATCATCAGGTATCACCGCAGGGCAATACGCTGTATGACATCGCAACCGCCTCGCTCATCGGCTATCCCCAGGTATGGCGCAAGGTGACGCTCGGCAATGAGGAGATGCGGATTGAAACCATGCAGTTGACGGAACAAGAGCTGCTGGATGCGGGCATCCCGCTGAACGGTATGACGAATGACGAATACTTCAAGGCCTATTTTGACATCATGCTGAACCAGCTTTTCTATGGCGCGGCCTATGACATTGAGCAGGCCATCGACCATGAGTTCGGCATTCCCAGAGAGATTGCGGAGCGCTATCAAAAGCTCATTCATTTTGTCGGCAAACGGATTTATGAGAGAGACATCGGCTATGTGGCGCGCCTGCTGTCCTTTTCCCGCTTTTTGGATGACGAAACCAAAAGCATCAACATCAAGGATGCCATTTTGACGGTCATCCACCTCGTGTTTCACGGCGACGAGCCTTATACGCCGGATACGGGGCTGTATCTGGCCTTCGCGTTCCTGTTCGAGCGTGTCAAGCCGATTCTGAAGCTGGTCAGCAAGGAAATCGCCGCCTTCCCGGATATGATACGGGACAATTTGCTTTACGACAAGGGGCCGAACGATTGGCATACGGAGCTGACCAGACAGAAATAGCGAAAAAAGACGGATGAAAGCCGCAAAAAAGCTTTCATCCGTTTTCTTTGGGTAAATGCAGGATGCAGTAAAAACCGTCAACAATACCAAAGGAGATTTTTATGGTGCGTCCCCTTTCTTTTTTGCAGTTAGGTGGGTGTCTTTTCCGTTCCAGATTAGCAATAAAATCCCAACTGGAAGCACCAAAAGAGAAAGCCATTGCGAGGTGGAAAGAAAAAACATTCCCCGGCTTGTATCTCCCCGGAAAAACTCAAGAATAAATCGCCCAATTGAGTAAGTTATGAGATAAAGCGGCAACAATATCCCTGGCCGCTTGCGTTCGGGGCGAATGATGAGCACTGCTGCCAGCAACAGAAGATTAAGACCTGCCTCAAACAATTGTACTGGGACTAAGCCGTTTATCGCAATGCTCCATGTGACTTCACGGCCATAACAACAGCCGGCAAAAAAACATCCAACCCGTCCAAACGCATGAAACAGCAAAACAGACGGTATCAAGATGTCTATGACATCCCAAAAGTCCAATTTGTTTTTCTGGATATAAATCAGTGCGGCTGCGAAGCCTCCAATCAATCCGCCGTAGAAAACTCCGACGCCCGGTAACATCCCTTTCCAGTTTTTAAGAGTCCAAAAACCGGCATCACCCCCATTTAGAACGATGCTGCCAATCAATTGAAATGCCTTCGCTCCAACCAAGGCTCCGATAATACAGCACAGCAGCGTGAAAAATACATCCTCGGCAGAAGTGTGAAAGCGCGCGGTGCGTCTGCGCAGCAGCGCGAACCCGATCGCAAAGGCGATACCAATTGTTGAGAATAGGAAGTATGTCGGGATGGTTATGTTGAACAGCTCAAGTGTAGGGTGCATTACTCAAACTCCTTCGACTCTCGAATTAAGACGAGCAAATCCTGATGAACATATTTGTAGATAACGAATCTTGCAACCGCAGCATATAAGATACACAATAAACCCCAGAGCGACAAAATAAATATGGATAACGTTAGCCAATGCCCAAACGAAAATATCACCATACCTGCCAGCAAAACAAGACATGAGGAAAAGAAAAATATTTGCAGAAACTTTTTGACAAGATTGCTGCAATACATTCTGAAAATTCGCTTGTTGCTAAAGCCAATGTAATTTAAAATGCCCATGTCTTTTTGCTGCACCCTGTAAAAAGAGCGAAATGATAAAAAAATATTAACTGTTGTCATGCATAGCAGCACCGCAGCTGTTAGCATAAAAACCATAAATGTTACTGACAATGTTTCTCCAAAATCATCGAATGCATTTATTGGAGCAACTGTGCTGTAATCCTGTTTCCCTAATAACGAACTTACGGCACTAACCATTCGCAATTCATCTACATAGACAAATATTCCATGTAAGCTAATTAGCCCGGAAGCGGCCGCATCCTGTATATTCTCAATTTTGCGATTCAAAAAAATGGCTGCGATCTCATTAAATGTATTCATGTTCACAAAAAATGTTGGATATGCTAACATGCTTGGGAATATATTTTGCGTTGAAAGTATCGGTGTGTTCCCAGTGGCACCTATTTCCGTATCAAGAATCATTCGCTTCAACGCACCGGAGACAAATCCGTTATCTGTTATTTCGGTGAGTACACTTATTTCTATTGCGATGGTGTTTGGCTGCGGTCTCGTGAAATACGCCGTATTATCGAGCATTTCGTCCAAATCCACAATAAAGCTATGCTCCGATTCAATGGCAAAAAAATTAAGTTGCCCACCGTTTGCAGTTATCCCTGTATTTGTTGTATACACGGGAACAACAGTGATTTTTGTGTTTGGGAATTCTTTCTCCAAAATTTTTGTTACTTCAAATACATCTGTAAAACTCACAGGACGAACGGATTGGTTTCCAAAATATCGTTCTACAGTTATGGTGCGCATAGCAACGTTTTCCAAAAAGTCTCTTTCGTATTGAAAATACTGTCTTGCATACAAAAGCCCAATTACGCTTGTGATGGTGATAGAGACCAAGAACATAATCGAAGATATCTTCAAATGTCCGCTTGACTTTTTCGAGAGCAGTTGTGCGCACGAACCGTCACCGGGATATTTTTTCATTGTAATTTCCCACCTTGCATACTAAGTTCGGTAATCGGCTTTGAAAAAGACAATGTATCATGGCTCACGATTAATAAAAGCTTGTTCAACCAAACACGCTCTATGACAGCCAGCGTGTTCTGTACATTGTCATCATCCAGTTTTGCAGTTGGTTCGTCCAACAAAACGATGTCAGGCTGTGCCAATGCTAACATGGCCATCTTTAGGCGCTGGCGTTCTCCGCCAGAAAGCGTTTTGGCTTTGCAGCGAAGCAATGGTTCGATTCCAAACAGCGAAAGGGCTTCCTGCACGAATTCAGCCTCGTTTTTGATTGGTTTTTCACAGGCCGTATACTTCAAGTGCATATTTTCCTGCACCGTCAAATTGTTGAAAAAGAGATCTTCCTGTAAGCAGTATGCAAGCTTATCTTCGGGTTGTAATGTAATTTTTCCGGAATAATCAGTATAAAATCCAGAAATCGCGTGCAGCAAAGTTGTTTTTCCTGCACCCGAAGCGCCATGCAGTACTGTGATTCCGTCATCAAACGTGTGCGTAATGGAATCCAGTACTTTTTTATCCCCAAATGAAATCGAAAGCTGCTCCAGTTGAATTGAAGCCATTGTCAATCTTCGCCTCGCAAATCTATATATTCAATAAACCCATTTCCGTATATTGTGATGACAGAACCTTCCCGCGTGAAATTGATTGCATTTGGAAACGTGCCTAGAAGATTCCCGGACAATATATCCGTGAACGCAAGTTCCAAGGAAGATTCTGAATTGATATATTGCTCAACAAGAATGTTTGCTTTTTCATCAATCATAATCAGTTCTGCTTTTTGGCTAAGATCAATGGTAACTTCGTCATTATACAAAACTTGCTCATCCAAATCAAGAAACAGCACTTTCCCTTGATATTGGTATATCTGATATGTACTATAATCTTCCCGAATCAACTCCGGGTGCTGTTCGGGTTCATCTCGCGTTAAATTAACGCGCCATACTTCATAACGAATGGAATTGTCGCCCTTGTCAACAATGGAACATGTGAAATAAAGATAATCTCCTGCAATGACACCGTCCATCACAGACATACCATCAAGGTTCGCAATCAGTGCAATGTCCCCCTCCTCTGAAATAGTGACAACTTGCTTGATAAAACCATCTTCCATTACCTGTTCTGCCAAATAGAGAAATAACTCGCCATCAGTTGCGAATGGGGCAAGTGCCTGCTGCGTATTTTCTAATGTGTAACCAGCAAATCGGAAAGCAGAACCGACAATTTTCATTGCATGAAACAACCGTCCATGCTGTCCGAAAATGAAATAAGGGTATTCATTGCCAAAACCAAAACTCAAAAACATAGCGTCTTGGTCGCTTATGGCTTCCCAGCGCATTTCCGCTGAATTATAAATCCCAAGCCTGTTGCTGAAAGGTTTATGCAAGAATATTTGACCCTCGTCTACTGAAATCTCAAACGGATACGTCCGGGTTTCGTTGGTCTCCCGGGCGCAAGAACACAACAAGCCTAAGACCATGAACGGCAAGGTAAATAAAAAAATTCGTGTGCGTTTGTACATCTTGCAAACCACCTTCATTCTCTTATATTAATCCAAGGCTCTGCCTTCGATTATTGTTGCGAGCAGAGCCTTTTGTTCATCATCAGCAACGTGTTTACACAGTTACTGAAACCTCGGTCGGTGTGCTGTGATTGGCTAACCGTAAAATAGCAACGTTTGTAAGCGCGTGTGAGTTTAGCTGGCTATTGGGAAACATAACGTACTCTGAAGGCCCGTAAAAGGAATGTGTTGCGCCATTTGAGTTGTGCCAATACTTGGTAATCGCAAAGTCTTTCCATTGGCTTGATTGACTTGCACTTACATTCGCACTTACCGAGGTAGCCCCCACAGTGAGCCCGGCTGAAACGCTGCCGCTAATTGGTCTCTCAAACGTCGCTCTTACCGTCCACTCTGTTTTGATGGATGTAACAGTCTGGCTTCCAGCATAGTCAGCATATACACGATAAGTTACTGTTCTGGCATTGTTCTTGATGGATGATGCGTTATCCGTTTGGCGCTCAGCATAAGTCGTTAAGGTTCCTCCTCCATTGGCGGAACGTGACTTTTCGCCGGTATGGTAATTAGAGCAACCCATTCCAATAACGCCAAACACAGAAAGGGCGAACAGCGCGGCCAGAACGATGGGCAGACGTTTCGAGTATTTTGAACTTCTCATATAATTCCCTCCGTTTTGTTCTAATGGAAAATTCCAAAAACGCAGTTTCAGGTAAGCACTGAATAAATCAGATGCCACCATCTTGCCGAAAAAATCTTTCGGCAAGATGGCACTATATGCAATTGTATTGCTCCGCATCCTGCGGGGCATTTTGCCTCGGCATCCATCGCGTTTCACAAGTTTGAAATGAACTCTTTCAAGGACTCTGACACTGCCAACCCTCGTGGAAAAATTCACGCATGAACAGCTCGGATGGTCTCGTTATCGTCTTGCGCTCAGGCGAAGTCGATGCCGAGGCGTTTGGTCGCTGTACATGGGACTCGCCGCCTTTCTGCTTTTTTGTGCCCCGGAACCATCAATGTGGCTGAATTCTCGCCGCGAACAAGTCCGCCGATTCTCCCGGCAAAGCGCCTGATTCTCACCCCGTGACCCTTTTGCGCCGCCATGGCCATGCGTCCTGCCGCCGCCCGGAACATCTGCCCTCGCAAGGGCATCCTCCGCAGAGGACTCCCGACTCCCGCCGGGCAATCAGCTTTTGACTTCTGATTACGCTTACTAGTATACCCTTTTTATTGTGAAAAGTCAATAGTAATTTTCAAGAAAAACTGTAAAATTTATAGATTGCGAAGTTATGCGCTTTGCCTATTGACTATGCCGCAAAAATTGGTTAAACTATATTGGTATCAAACGAACAAGAGGAGAAAAAACACCATGAGTGAAGAATACACGCCGGATATTGTCAGCGTTGTGGATGAGGACGGCAAGGAGCATATCTTTGAGGAGCTGGACCGCATCGAGACCGAAACGGGGCGCTATGTGGCACTTGCCCCGCTGTATGACGACGCGGCAAAAAATCTGGAGGAAAGCGGCGAGCTGATTTTGCTCGAGGTCACGGAAGAAAACGGCGAAACATATCTTTCCCCGATAGAGGACGAAAAAATCTTCAATGAGGTAGGTCAGGCATTCGAGGAACGCCTTGCTGACCTATATGAAATCGAAGAGGACGAATAAAAAACAAAGCAGCACGAGGAAGAACAGCTTTGCTGTTCTTCCTGCGGTCGGTCTCGCCGGCCGCCAATCAGTCAAGCAGCACGCGGAAGAACAGCTTTGCTGTTCTTCCTGCGGCTGACCTCCGGTCAGCCGCATACCCTGCCGGGTTCGACAACTGTGGTTTATATTAACCCAACAAGTAAAAATCGGGAGCGGTACTCCGACGGCGGATTGCAGACCTCCCGGCTGGTTCTTCCGGCTGGACGAAGGGAGCGTGAGAACGCCGGGTACGCACCCACCTGCTGCAGGCAGGTTACTATCGGCCGCAGCCGGCTCGGCGGGGGATACAGCAACAAAAATAATCATCACTGCACATACAGCTTTTTTCGGTGTGGGGAAGGGCGTGGACGTGGATGCGGACGATTGTAAGGGCGGACATACTGGATGTGGTTCCCTACGCGGACGGGTTTATTTATATACAGTCAGAGGAACTGGAAGACGGCAGCATACGCGCGTCGTTTTTTGCATATGAGCAGGAGGGCAATACCATCTTTCCCGTGAAAAGGAAGGATTATCTGCAGTGCAAATTCGGTTCCGGCTATGCACGGATTGCGCATCATCTGGGGGATTTTGTTTTCTGCGAATCGCGCAGCCTCAACAGCAAAACCCGTGCGGTACTCTCGCGCAAGGGGGATTTGCGCCTGTTTTCTCCGGACGGTGATATTCTGCGGGAGGATACCCTGCTCTATCAAGGCTCTCCGGCCTCCTCCTTTGTGCAGGGGGAGCAGTCGCTTTGGTGTGTGGTGCCCGCGCAGAATGCGGTGATTCACTATTCCCTGCTGGAGCGCCGCGTGCTGCTGCGCATCGGCGGGGCGAGTTCCAATGCGTTCAGCAGTCCGAGCAGCCTCACGCGCGCGGGCGATAAGCTCTATATCTGCAGCAAAAAGGCGCATAAAATCCGAACTGTTTCGCTGGATAATTACGCCGTGCGCGACCATGTGACCTTCCAGGAACCGGTGGAACGTTATTTCCGCGCTGCAGACAAGGAATATGTGCAGCTGGCTTCTGGAATATACAGACTGTAGAATTTGAAAAAATATGAAATGCCGACCACGTGAAGCGTGGTCGGCAAGCGTTTTTTAGAGGGGGTGCTGCAAAACGATTCATGTGCAGCACGCTCTTTTTCTCTTTTATGTTTCCGCATTCCCCACAAAGTCCACCTCGTCCTCATCCTTTGTGCCGACTACGCTGGAGTGGCAGGTGCAGCTGACCTTTTCGCCTTCAAAGCGGCAGACCAGGCGGTCGCGGTGCGGGGTTTCACGGTGTACCCAGGTGATTTCCAAGGTGTTTTCGTCCGTCCATTCAAAGGCGGCGCTGACTTTTTTTGGCATGTCGCCCATGGTGAAGAAGGGGATGAAGGTGCGCTCGCCGAGCGGGAGGGTGCTGATGCCCTCCAGCCAGTCGCCGCGTCCTGCGGTGATGCTGCAGCACTCGTCGTCCTCCTCCAGCGTCACGGTGACGCTTTCGGGTGCAAAGCGGAAGGTGATGCCGCTGTAATCATAGCGTTTGGCGTTGATGGCGTAGCGAACGCCGTCCCGCGCGGCCTCCTGCGGAGTGGAAAGGCTTTGCATTCCGGGCAGGAGGATGTCCCAGACCAAATCCAGGATTTTCTGCATGTCGTGCTGCTCGCTCATGAGGGACAGCACGGCGTTTTGCTCCGGCATGACCACGCAGTATTGCCCCATTGCGCCGTCGCCGCGATAGCAGTTGTGCTGGCAGCGCCAGAACTGGAAGCCGTAGCCCTGCCGCCAGTCGGGTGATTCATTCTCGCGCCCGGTGGCATTGTCCGAATGCACGGAGGTCGCAAGGCGTACCCATTCCTCGGAGAGGATGCGCTTGCCCTCATACAATCCCTTGTTGAGGTAGACCATGCCGAGCTTCGCCAAATCCTCCACGCGCACAAAGAGTCCCCAGCCGCCCGTGAAGATGCCCTTGGGGCTGAGGTCGCCGTCCACATCGCCGAAGCCCAGTGGGTCAAACAGCGGCTCGCGCAGATATTCCACCACCGTCTTGCCCGTGAGCTTCTGCACAATGGCGGAGACCATGAAGGTGCCGATGGTGTTGTAGACAAAATGACTGCCCGGCGCGTTTTCCACCGGCAGGGAGAGGAAGGCTTTCACCCAGTCGCCGCCGTCCGCAAAGAGGACGGAGACGGTCGGGTCGCTCTCGTGACCGCTGTTCATGGCGAGCAAATCGCGCACGCGCATGGCGGCAAGGTTTTCGTCCGGCTGTGCGGGCGCTTCGTCCGGGAAGAAGGAGAGCACCTTTGCGTCCAAATCCAGCAGACCCGCGTCATAGGCGAGCCCCGCCGCCGTGGAGGTGAAGCTCTTGCTGATGGAATACACGAGATTCTTGTCGTGAGCCGTATACGGCGCCCAATATTGCTCCGCCACCTTTTGATTGTTGCGCACCAGCACAAAGCCGCGCATGGTCGCCTCGGTATTGTCCAATGCCTTGATGAAACGCCGCAGCGCCAGAGCCGATACACCCTGGGAAACCGGGGACGCGCAGGGGATGTGGGTCATGCCTGCCATGAAAATCCTCCTCTAAGTGTTTTCTTTTATTGTAACGCATCATAAAAATTTTTTCAAGTCTATTTCTTTTTTTATGAAAATGCAGTATAATGAAAATCAGAATTTATGTGTTCCTGTGTAAGGGGGTCAGCAACGCAGGGGTTTCATCGCGGTTTTGCGGTAAGGGACGATGCCCACATCGTCCCGTGGATGGTAAACGATGCGAAAAACCATGGATGAAACCGCTATGTTGTGGCGGCGGGTTTGTGCTGCGCCTTCCAAATGGCATTGGGTCGATGTGGGCATCGACACCTACAAGCGGCAACCTTCGATTTTTTACATGGAAATCGAGCCATTGACATCACCTTTCACACCAGGCACACCGAAAGGACGATAAACCATGAACAGCAAAGACCTCGTAAAACAAATGACACTGGAAGAGAAGGCATCCCTGTGCTCCGGGCAGAATTTTTGGCAGCTGAAGGCGTTGGCGCGCCTGGACTTGCCCTCGATTATGGTCACGGACGGCCCGCACGGGCTGCGCAAGCAGACCGGGTCGAGCGACCAGCTGGGCATCAGCGAGAGCGTGGCGGCGACCTGCTTCCCCACGGCGGTCACCACGGCCTGCAGCTTTGACCGCGCGTTGCTTTCTGCCATCGGCGAGGCGCTGGGGGAGGAGTGCCTGCAGGAGGACGTGGCGGTGCTGCTCGGCCCCGGTGCGAACATCAAGCGCTCGCCCCTTTGCGGCCGCAATTTTGAGTACATCAGCGAGGATCCCTATCTCACAGGCGAGCTGGCGGCGGCGCTGATTCAGGGGGTGCAGAGCAAGGGTGTCGGCACCTCCCTGAAGCATTTCGCCGCAAACAATCAGGAGACGCGGCGCATGAGTACCAATTCCGTGGTGGATGAGCGTGCGCTGCACGAAATCTATCTCACGGGCTTTGAAAAGGCCGTCAAGCAGGGCAAGCCCTGGACGGTCATGTGCTCCTACAATCTGCTCAACGGTTTTTACATGAGCGAAAACCACGAGCTGCTCACAGAATTTTTGCGGGACGATTGGGGCTTTGAGGGTCTGGTCGTGACGGACTGGGGCGCGGTCTGCAACCGTGTGACCGGCATCAAATCCGGTCTGGATTTGGAGATGCCCGGCTCCGGCGGATACAACGACAATAAAATCGTCCAGGCGGTGCAGGACGGAACGTTGGACGAGGCCGCACTGGACATCGCCGCCGAGCGCGTGGTATCCATGATACTCCGTGCCAAGGAAAATCGCCGCGAGGGCTATACCTACGACGCGGCGGCGCATCACGCGCTGGCCT
>JGI994J12354_10003337_pt1 | contig 15046 bp, 14 predicted proteins | sample IntmicLarv3ML3BL_FD_12354 | JGI IMG/M metagenome (IMG submission 12354)
TTACCGGTGACAAACGACACAGAAAAGCTCCGGGGGCCGGGATTCATCCCTGCTGTAGCGGGTTGCAGGTACAGGGCACCGCTAACTCCCCAACTAGTGCGGTTTAAAAAACATTGTTGCATCTGGTTTTCGAAGGCTCTTGAATCAGCATTTTTTATGACAAGAGCTTCTTATCATCAAGAGCAAACCAAGGAAAACCACTATTTTCGTTTGCGGAAATATCCATTGAAAACATACCGGGTCTCCCGCACAGACACGAAGGCTCCGGGGTCAATGCTGTAAATCAGAGTTTTCAACTCTTCCAAGCGACGATTATCAATCTCCATAATCAGCAGGTACTTTTCCGCCGAAAATTCAGAGGCGTTTACGTTGAGCACTGTCACCGCATAGCCTGCTTTGCGGATTTCCTCAATCAACGCAGCGTTCTGCGCAGAGGTAACGGTGTGAACTTCAAGGTTACCCTTGATGAACTTATGAGAGATTTTCCCTCCCACAAAAGTGCCTGTGGCGAAGCCCGCCGCATAAGCAATGCCAATGAATATGCCGTCCTCAGCGCTGTTAAGAGCCTCTCGCACAATCATAAACCACATGAAGCACTCTATAAAGCCGCATAGCGCAGCTAGATTGGGTTTCCCCCGCACAGTAAACATGGTGCGAATGGTGGCCAACGTTACATCGAACAGGCGACAGAAAAACACGGTAATACAAAGCATAAGAAGCGTCATCATGGCACCTCCAAAAATGCCTTATTTAGAAATCAACTTTCCTCATTATACACAACTTCGTTGTTGAATGCAAGGGGAAAAATCCCGTTTATTCTGCCACCTTTGCGCCCTTCTCTTTCAGAAAAAACAGCTCCCTGCATCGCTTTTTTCGTTACTCAAACACCAATTCCAGCACGAGAGTATCTCCGTCCCGCTCGGCAGTGAATAGAATCATGTCTCCATACTGCTTTTCATCCCGCACTGCCAGCAAATCGCCGGTGCCATAGAGGCTCTCTCCGTCTGCTGTCAGGAGGATATCACCTTTCTGAATGTCTGCCCGCTGGGCTGGACTGTCCGGCGCAACATTTATCACCAGAAGACCGTAATCCAGACCCCAGTCCTCCTGCTGCTGTTGAGTCAGCGGATTGAGAGTTACGCCGATGTTAGGCCGCCGCTGCACGCTACCGAATTGGATGATGGAGTCGATCACTGCCTTGGCCTCTGTCATGGGAATGGCAAAGCTCAAGTTTTCCACATAGGACTCGTAATCCATATCTACTACATATTTCATGGTGACAATGCCAATCACTCGACCATATTCGTCAATGAGTGCACCGCCAGAGCTGCCGGAGGAAACGGCTGCGTCAAACTGGAGGAATTTAGCTTTTTCCCCATTGTGGTATAAATCCCGATTCATGCCGGAAAGAATGCCTTCGCTCATGGTGCCCTTGAGTTCAAATCCCCAGGGACTTCCCATGGCCGCAACCCGCTGGCCGATGTTCAACCCGTCACTGTCGGCAAAATGAGCTGCGGTAAAATTCTCGCCGTCGATTTTCAGCACCGCAAGGTCAGCAGCCCAGTCGTAGCCCACCAGCGTTGCAATATGCTTGCTACCGTCGTGTAAGGTCACGTCGGCCCGCCGCCCGCCTTCCACCACATGGGCGTTGGTAATGATATAGCCATCTCTGCTCATCATCACGCCGCTGCCTTCGCTGCCGCCGCCACCACTGATGCGGATATAAACCACGCTGTCAGCGCACTGTTTGTAAAGCTCAGTAGATGTGAGTGCCACACCGCCAGGCTGGCTGGGCTGTAGAATCAGCTGGGGGTTACCCACCGCCTCTGTGCCGGGAATGCTGGGCACACGAAATTCCTCTCTGTCTCCCCAGCCATCACCCCAGCCATCGTCCTTACCCTCTATGTGACTCACTACGGCGGCCAGCTCGTCCACCTGCTGCTGTAGTTGGTAAATAACAGACCAACTACCCACTATAGATGCAATCAGTGCTACCACCAGAAAAAAGCTGAAAAAGGAAAGTCGCTTTGTTTTCTGCTTTTTCTGAGGCATCTGAAACGGCCCGCCCGTACCATAATAAGAGGGGCTGTACTGGCTCTGATTTCGCTCTTGCGACTGCCAGTTCCCCTGACGAGAGGGTTCTCTATCTGGTTGCTCCCACGGCTCTCGTTGGCCACTCCCCGTTCTAAAATCGTCCATGCTCTCTCCCCTGTCCTGCTATGCCAGCGTCATAGTAAAAGTGAATTCGGTTAATCCGCTCTCGCTGACCACAGTAATCTTTTCTTTATGATTATCCAAAATTGTTTTTACAATATATAAGCCCAGGCCGACTCCCTCCGGATCTTTTCCCCGGGATAGGTCTACTTTGTGGAAACGATCAAACAGATGTGCCAGTTGTCCGGCGGGAATAGCAGCACCTTCGTTGCGCACAGAAATGTAAGCCTTGCCACCCCGCTTTTCCACCGAGAGGAAAATTTTCCCTCCGTCGTAGGCGTGCTTGATGGCGTTGTCCAACAGATTATAGCACACCTGCGTAATATTATCCGGATCGCCCCAGACATGGGTCGGCTTTTGAGGAATATTTTCGATATCCACGTCCAGACCACGAGCGGAAATCTTACCCTCCAAACTCACCAGCGTGCGCACCAGCAGTTCATTAATGTCAAACTGCTCTTGCGTTGTGATGGCCTCTACTGACTCCAGCTTGGATAAATCCAGCATCCGCCGCACCAGCCGCGACAGGCGGCGGGTTTCCTGAGAAATAATTTTCAAATAGCCTTCCGCTTTCTCCTGCGGAATGGTGCCGTCCAGAATACCGTCAGCAAATCCTGCAATGGTAGTCATGGGCGTTCTCATTTCATGAGAGATGTTAGCGATAAAGTCGCTGCGCTTACCCTCGCCGGTTTCCAGATTTTCTGCCATCTGATTAAATGCGCCGGCTAGCTCTCCGATTTCATCGTAGCGCTGCTCATAGCCCTCCACTCGTACGTTGAATTCGCCCCGGGCAAAGCGCTTTGCCACGTTGGCCATCTCCTTGAGGGGCTTTGTGATATACATACTGGTTACAGAACTGGAAATGAAGGCGATACACATGACGATAAAGGCGGCGAAGAAGAAAATCGTAGAAAAGGCGCTCCACATCTCTGTGACAGAGCCCGGCTCTGCGGTAACAAATACATAGCCAAGAGTGTGGATTCTGCCCAGTGCCGTGATTTCCACCGGCGCACCGGCCACGTAGCGGCGCTCCGGCAGCAAACCACTCAAATCCGTAAAGCCGCTGTATGCCGGATCCTGCGCAATATGCAAAGCCTCCTCGTCGCTGACGATGAAGCCGTAATCAGCGTTATCCTCGCTGCCATCCCGACTGGAATAGAGCACCATGCCGTCAGTCAAACAGAAAATTACATGGGAACCGCTCACCTTGGAGGACGAACGAATGTAGAGCTGAAACTCAGATGCCTTAAAGCTCGTTGTATCGAAAAACACATCTCCAACCACAGCTCGCTGGGTCATATCCGACACATACTCGGCCACCAACAGCGCATTGCGGTCCATGGTTTCTCGTTTATCCCCCACCGTGTAATTATACGACAGAGCCACAAACACAGCGCCCAGTAAAGCAAAGGAAATCAAAATCATACTGGCCATCATGACAAATTGACGGCGGTACATGGATGTCATTTGACCATTCCCCTCACTGCTCGCTCAGCTCAAATTTGTAACCCACGCCCCAGACGGTTTTCAGGCTCCATGCCTCGGAAATGCCCTCTAGCTTCTCTCGCAGACGCTTAATATGCACATCCACCGTGCGACTGTCGCCGAAGTAGTCAAAACCCCATACTTCGTCGAGCAGTTGATTGCGAGTAAACACCCGATTTGGTGAAGAGGCCAGATGAAACAGCAGCTCCATCTCTTTGGGCGGTGCGTCCACCCGCTTGCCGTCCACTAGGAGCTCGTAGGATTCTAGGTTGATTACCAGTTTGTCAAAACTCAGCTTCCGTCCGCCGGTTTGCTCCTCTCCGTTGAAAAAACGTCGCATCACTGCATGAATACGAGCCAGCACTTCTTTCATTTCAAAGGGCTTTGTGATGTAGTCGTCTGCACCGCTCTCAAGGCCGGCTACCTTGTCGGTGGTCTCCCCCTTGGCAGTGAGCATGATGACAGGAACCTTGCCCGCCTCCCGAATTTTTCGCAGCACAGACCAACCGTCCATCACCGGCAACATAATATCCAACAGCACCAAATCCGGATGGAAGGACCGAAACAGCTCAATGCCCTGACTGCCGTCGAAGGCTACCGCAGTTTCAAAGCCCTCCTTCTCCAAATAAAGGTGAAGCAGTTCGGCAATATTGCTGTCGTCTTCAATAATCAGAACCTTTTGCGCCATTATAACACAGCCTTTCTGTTCTTCTTCTGTTTTATAACTGTACCATCGCCTCGTGGTTATATCGTACAATTGCGGCAGATTGCTCCACGCCCGAAGTACGGGCACAATACTGCTCCCGCCGCAGTGACAATAAATACTTCCATAGTTATTGTACCAGAAAAAAATAGTGCACAGGTGAAAAATTTGAAAACTTTTGTTGCGTTCTATTCAAAAAACACGCGGTCAATCTCAATAACTGCATAAAATTTTCCGGGCAGAAGGTCGATTTTTTCCCGCACCAGTTCACCAATCTCTTCATCTCGCAGGGTCACTCGAAAGGGCACCGCAATGTCAAAAATCAAATTAGTATGCAGCGCACCGGCGGTCATGCGGAAATCGTGGATGGTCAAATCCTCATCCACCTCTTGCACCAGCGCTGCAATCTGTTTGCGCATGCTGTCCACCTGAGCATCCCCTGTGACAATAGGATCCATGTGAATCACCGCCACAGTGTGAAACCGTAGCGCCAGTTCCCGCTCAATGTCGTCAATCAAATCGTGAATCATGAGAATGTCCGACGCATGGCTCACCTCAGCGTGGAGGCTCATCATGCTACGACCCGGGCCATAGTCGTGGATGATCAGGTCATGCATCCCCAAAATTTCCTCGTGCGCCAGCACGGTTGCGCTGATTTCCTCCACCAGCGCCCGACTGGGGCGAACGCCCAACAGTGGGTTGAGGGTATCTCTAGCGGACAAAAATCCTGCCCGCAGAATAAAAATCGAAACAAATACGCCCAGCCAGCCGTCAATTTGCAGCCCGGTGCCTATAGCCACCAGTCCGCCGACGAAAATCACCGTAGTCGCCGCCGCATCCGAAAGAGAGTCCTGCGCTGTGGCCTTTAGACTGGATGAATCAATGCGCTGGCTCAGCCCGTGGTTGAACCGATACTGGAGCAGCTTAAGCATCACAGAGAGTGCCAAAATCCCCAGCGTAAGAGCCGAGAATTCCGCTACCTGCGGCTGAATAATCCGGTTCGCCGAAGTTTTCAGCAGTTCCACGCCCACCAGCACAATCACTAGCGAAACCAGAAGACCAGTGATATATTCCATTCGTCCGTGACCAAAAGGGTGCTCCTCGTCTGCCTTTTGCCCGGAGAGTTGAAAGCCCACCAGTGTCACCACAGAGGACGCCGCATCGGTCAAGTTATTCAGACCGTCCGCCACAACCGAAATGGCTCCAGCAGCAAGCCCTGCCGCCAGTTTCATGGCAAAAAGCAGCAGGTTTGACAAAATGCCCACAACGCCAGACAGGCGACCATAGGCCGCCCGCACAGTCGGGTCGGAAACCGCCTCGCTGTTTGCAATCAAGCGACCAATGAGAACGTCCAAACTATCACCTCGATACAATCGTTAGTCAATAAGCAGCGGGGAATAAACCTCCTTGGGCAAAATGTCTGACAACACCACCAGAGAGGCTGGATAATCACTCAATTGGTCAACCATTGCCCTTGGAGAGCAGATGCGCCCTGTATCCATTTTGGCCGCAGGCAGGATGAGGTGAAAAACCGTACTGTCGTTTTTCACCACATACAGCAGCACACCGCTCGTATTAGAAACCAGTTTTTGTGCTATGTGCAAACCTTCCACCCGTACAAGCTGGGACTCCTGCTCGAACTGGAACATCCGGTTAACTACGTCCCATGAGCCGCCGAGCATCACCCGTACCCGCCCTTGCTCCTGCGTCAACCGCAGAGATATCTGCCGCTGGGCTGTGTTTTTTTGCAAAAGCCTCACGCCCTGATGAAACAGGTAAAACAGACACTTTTCCAGCACGGTGATATCCCCCCGCACGAAAATCGGCCTCCCCCTGCCCTCTCCAATTATTTCCCAGGAAAAGGAAAGATTCAAATATTCCTGCAACCCTTCAATCTCACAGCAAACCTTCTCAAACAGGGCAGAAAAATCAACTGCAGGCTGTAGCAATTTACTCTCGCCCTCTGTGGCAGGCAGTGCGCATTGATCCAGTGCCTTTTGCAAACGGCATACTTGATGGTTTAATCCGGTTAAATACCGCTCAAACTCTGGATTATCCTCCACCAGACCCTTGTCAATCACCGAATCTTTCCCCACAGAAAGCTGCTGAATGAAGTTGCGCACCGCAAACTCCAAATGCGCATCTGAAAAGTCATGTGGCCGCAGTGGGGTAAGCTGCAAACGCAACGCTGTTCCCTCCCGGCACTGCATCGGCATCACCAGTGCAAGCCAGGCATCTCCAATGGACACCATCGCTTCAGACACTTCGGGCTGCTGGGCGTAAAGAAGCTCCTGCGGCACCGGGACGCCGGCTTTTAAATCAGGATAAACCTGCTGCATCATGTCATTGAGCTGCATGACAACACCATCTTCGTGAAGAAGTGCCGCTCCATCCAAGGAAGAAAAATCAAGCTCTGTCATGGTAAACCTCCAAATCAGTATGAGGGCTATTTCATCCTATCTTTTGCAAATCTTCACCAACCAGTATAGCAGATTTTCCCTTTCACCACAAGAAAAATGTCGATTCCAACAGAATATGAACCTACCTTACCTTGATGTGTCGATAGCGACATTTTACAGTGGGTTTTCTTTTGCACCTCAAAAACAAGAAAAAGTGGCTTTTTTCACAAATGACTGTCAGTTTTTCGACCTTTTTCTGTTGCGGTTTTTTACAAAAAGGACTTTCCTTTTTTGTGAAAATCGGGTATAATATTTGCGCTGAGATAAATTGGTAAAAGTTTAACCTTACCAAACCATGGCAAACAGGAAAGGAAGTCATTTTTATGAGCATTAAAGTGGGTATCAATGGTTTTGGCCGTATTGGCCGTCTGGTTTTCCGCGCAGGTCTTGAGCGCAGCGACATCGAGTTCGTCGGCATCAACGACCCCTTCATGACCCCGGACTATATGGCATACATGCTGCGCTACGACACCGTGCACGGCCAGTATAAGGGCGAAGTGAGCTACACCGACGACGCAATCATTGTCAACGGCAAAACCATCAAATTCTTCGCTGAGAAGGACCCGGCCAACATTCCCTGGGGTTCTGTCAACGCAGAATATGTGGTTGAAGCCACCGGCATCTTCCTTACTAAAGATTCAGCACAGGCGCACATCAACGCCGGTGCCAAAAAGGTCGTTATGACCGGCCCCTCCAAGGATGACACCCCCATGTTCGTCATGGGCGTGAACAACACATCCTATGATTCCAGTATGGATTTCGTGTCCAACGCCTCCTGCACCACCAACTGTCTGGCTCCTATCGCCAAGGTTATCAACGACAAATGGGGCATTGCAGATGGTCTGATGACCACCGTGCACGCCACCACCGCCACCCAGAAGACAGTTGACGGCCCTTCCAGCAAGGACTGGCGCGGCGGCCGCGCTGCCTCCGGCAACATTATTCCCTCCTCCACCGGCGCTGCCAAAGCTGTGGGCAAGGTTATCCCCGAGCTCAACGGCAAGCTCACCGGCATGAGCATGCGGGTGCCCACGCTCAACGTTTCTGTGGTTGACCTGACCGTCAATCTCAAAACTCCCGCCACCTACGCAGAGATTTGCGCCGCTATGAAGGCCGCCTCTGAAAACGAACTCAAGGGCATTTTGGGTTATACTGAAGATGCAGTTGTCTCCTCCGATTTCATCGGTGACACCCGCACCTCCATTTTTGATGCCAACGCAGGCATCGCCCTGACCGACACCTTTGTGAAAATCGTCTCCTGGTACGACAACGAGATGGGTTATTCCAACAAAGTACTTGACCTTGTCCAGTATATGGATTCTGTGAAGTAAGAAACCATAAAATAAAAGAGCCTTTCGCTTCGGCGAAAGGCTCTTTTCTATCTTCACTTTAATATTTGAACTTTTCCCTGATTGTTTCCAGGTCTTCCTGATTATCTACCCACTCCTCGGCAAAACCGCAGGAAACGCAGATATATCGGGTCACCTTCACAGCACTAAAAATAGACACGCCAGTAAAAATCACGTTGCCCGAGCCGTAAGCGCCAACCTTCCCCTCAATTCGGGCTAATTTACTGTTTTTGCATTTGGGACACTGTTTTGTATGCTTCATCCGCTCTCCTTTCGAGCTACCCCGTCACATGCAGCGCCGTCCCGTCCGGCAGTGCAAATATCACGTCGCTGGCAGCAGGCTGGTTGATACTGCCAGAGGTCATGCGGTACACTACACTGTCGCCCTTGAGTGTCTCCGCCCGCACCAGCAGACCCGTAGGCACAGACACCCAATACCGCTCCAGATAGTCCATTTCCTCATAACGCACCTCTACGAACACACAGGACAAGCCGTTCCAGTCCACGTAATCCGCCTGAGTAATATTTCCCATTTCGGCAGCTAAAATGTCCTCATAACTAGGGATGCGCTGCGCAAGATCTGCGCTTTTATCGTCAGCCTTGCCCACATGCCAGATGGCATCCCCTTCCAGCCACTGACTAAGTTGCTCGTCATAGTAAATGCTTTGCACTGCTGCACCCTGCTCCGGTGTCAGAATGGTCATAGTATAGCCCTGATCCACCCAGACACTGGCTGTCACCATACTCTGGCCGCCGGGCCAAAAGGTCTCAATCTGCACTTGCCGCTCGTAGCTCTGCGGCCGTGCTAGCGTGCCAACCACCGCCTGCACCGTCTCCGTGGTCACAGCCAGTGGAATACGCTCTACATTTCTTATAAGATTGCTCTCTGGATCCGTTTCTGTCTGGCTATTGAGGCTTCCCGTGGGTAGGCGAATTTCCGACACAGGCGCACGAAGAGAACTAAGATGGCCACTGATTATCAGCGCCGCCAAGCACACAATCGCCACAATCAATCCCATTTGCGCATAGCGTTTCATCCTGCTCCCCCTCTCTGTTGCCTCGCCTGCTTTTTTACACCAAAAATCCTATCGGCTTTTCCTGCCGCAAACCAAAATACCACTCAATGGCATCGCCAATACGCCGGCAGGCATCACCATCGCCGTAAGGGTTCATCGCATGAGCCATGGCAGCGTAGGCAGTCTCATCGGTGAGCAATTTCTGCGCCGCAGCTACAATGTCTGCCCGCTCTACGCCGACAATCTGCACCGTTCCGGCCTCCACGGCCTCAGGACGCTCAGTTTCCTTGCGTAGCACCAGCACCGGCTTGCCCAGCGCAGGCGCTTCCTCCTGCAAACCGCCGGAATCAGTCATAATTAAGTGGCTGGCACCCATGAGATTATGCATGTCCGCAGGTGGTAGTGGCGGCACCAAATAGACATTGGAGATGCCGCCGAGCACTCGATGGGCTACTTCCTGCACCACGCCGGACAGGTGCACCGGATAGACGAAATTTAGCTCGGGATGAAGCTCCGCCAGCTCCCGAATGGCAGCCATAATATTCTCCATCGGCTGGCCATAATTCTCCCGCCGGTGGCAGGTAATCAACACCACTCTCTTACCGCCGAGTATCGGCGCAAGCGCCGCCGTTTCGTAGCTATAGTTGTCTCGCACCGTGGTTTTCAATGCATCAATCACTGTGTTTCCGGTGACGAACACACCCTCGATGATGCTCTCACGGGCGAGGTTTTCCCGGTTGCGCTCTGTGGGACAAAAGTGAAGCTCAGCCAGCGAGCCTACCAGCTTCCGGTTCATTTCCTCGGGAAAGGGAGAGTAGCGGTCAAAGGTGCGCAACCCTGCCTCCACATGACCCACGGGAATCTGGGCGTAAAAAGCAGTTAGTGCGCCGGAAAAGGTAGTGCTGGTGTCGCCGTGCACCAGAATTAAATCTGGCTTGGCTTCTGCCAACACAGGCTCCATGCCCTGAAGCACGCCGGTGGTAATCATAGGCAAAGTCTGCCCCGGCTTCATCAGATTCAAGTCATAATCCGGCGTGATTTCGAAAAGCTCCAGCACCGAATCCAGCATTTCCCGATGCTGTGCCGTCACGCAGCAGAGGGCACGTATGCCTCCCCGCTTCGCCAGTTCCTGATAAAGCGGAGCCATCTTGATGGCTTCTGGACGGGTGCCGAACACCAGCATAACAGTCTTAAGACTCATCCGCTTTTTCCTCCTTGTCCTCGAGTATGGCGGCCAAATCCGGCAGCTCGGTTGTGTCATACAAAAGCTCGGACAAGTCGGGAAGCTCTACCGTGTGTTCCAGATTTTCCTTCTCGCTGACAGGTTCTAGCGGCTTCTTCCAAACGATTTTTACCACGACAATGCCTGTGGCGCAAACCGCCAACAGGAAAATCATAGCACGCAGCGCCGTTGTGGTTGCCAGCACTACCGCTGTCAGGCCCAGAATGGCAGAAACCACATAGAGCACCGCCACTGCCTGCTTCTGGTTCATGCCCATATCAATGAGCCGGTGGTGAATGTGACTGCGGTCTGGCGTCATGGGACTGTGCCCCTCGGAAATTCGCCGAATGACGGCGAAAGAAATATCAAAAATAGGAAGTCCCAGCATCAAAAAAGGCACGATAAAGCTGATAACCGTGTAAAGCTTAAACAAACCCTGTATGCTCATCACTGCAAGGGTATACCCAAGAAAAGTAGCCCCTGTATCGCCCATGAACATCTTGGCCGGATTTAGATTATAGGGCATAAAACCAAGGCAAGCGCCCGCCAGTCCGGCCATAATCATAGCAACGCTGTTGTCGGAAACCAGCAGGGCAATTACCAGCAGCACAATGGACGAAATGCCGGAAACGCCCACGGCCAAGCCGTCAAGCCCGTCAATCAAGTTCACCGCATTGGTGATGGCCACAATCCAAATCACTGTCACCGGAATCGACAACCAACCCAGATTCCAGTAGGGATTGGAACTGAAAAAGTTCGGATTGGAGAGCACATCAATCACGTTACCACGAAACACCGCAATCAGCGCCGCCACAATCTGCACCATGAATTTGAGCTTAGCTCCCAACGCATACACATCGTCAAACACGCCCAGCACAACGATAATCACTGCACCGAACAGCATGCCCCGCAACTGGTCGGTCAGCGGCACCATAATCAGCACGCTGACCATAAAGCCCATAAAAATCGCTAGCCCCCCGAGGCGAGGTATGGGCTGCTTGTGCATACGTCGGTTGTCCTTGGGCACATCAATGGCCCCTACTTTGGTAGCAAACACTTTTACCACTGGCGACAGGCTAAAACATACCGCCATCGCAATCACCAGTGCGATGAGTGCGTGAATTAAAATTTGCATATCAATCATGAGAAATCCCCTCAGCGAGCCACAAAGCCCAGCTTTTTCTGAACCTTGCGCAGCATTTTATACGCCGCCGTCTGCGCCTGCTCTGCGCCCTGACGGTAGTAGGCCTCCAACTGAGCCTTGTCATTCAGCAGCGCCAGCGTCTTCTCGCGAAAGGGTCGCAGCATTTCTGTGACTGCCTCGCCGACAGCCGGCTTAAACGCCCCGTACCCAAGGCCGTCAAACTCCCGCTCTACCTCTGCCACAGTCTTGCCTGTGGCCACACAGTAAATGTCAATGAGATTGGACACGCCGGGCTTGTCCTCGCTCTTGCGCACTTCGGCATCACTGTCAGTAACCGCTTTTTTGCATTTGCGCATAATCTCGTCCGGCGAGTCCATGACGTAAATGCAGCCGTTTTGATTCTCGTCTGACTTGCTCATTTTTTTCGTTGGCTCGGTCAGGCTCATGATGCGGGCACCCATGGGCGGAATGTAGGGTTCAGGCACCTGAAACACATCTCCATAGATGCCGTTGAATCGCTCGGCAATATCTCTGGCGATTTCAATATGCTGCTTCTGGTCGTGCCCAACAGGTACCCGATGGGCACCATAAATTAAGATATCCGCCGCCATAAGAGCCGGATAGGTGAACAGACCCGCATTGATATTCTCCGCATACTTTTGGCTCTTGTCCTTAAATTGAGTCATACGGGAAAGTTCGCCAAACATGGTGTAGCAGTTGAGAATCCACGCAAGCTCCGCATGCTGGGGCACGTGGGACTGAATGAACAGGGTGGACTTTTCCGGGTCAAGGCCGGCAGCAAAAAACTGAGCAAACAGGGTCAGGCAGCTCTTGCGCAGCTCCGCCGGATTCTGCCGCACGGTGATGCTGTGCTCGTCAGCCACAAAAAAGAAGCTGTCATACTCCTCCTGCAAATTGACCCAGTTACGAATGGCTCCAATATAGTTGCCCAGATGGAGATTTCCACTGGGCTGCACGCCGCTTAAAATACGTTGCTTTGCTTCGTTCATGGTGAGACTTCCTTTATCATGTAATAGTAAATATGAAACGTTCATTGCCTGTTTAGACAAACAGATACACAATGGCAACGATGATGATGAACACGCCGCCGAGGCGGCTAACCAGCAGGGCATTTTTCGACGGCTCACCTTTTTTCTCACTGAGCACACGCCCCCAATACCATGCAACCTTGGGGAAAACAATATTGAACACACCCGCAGCTGCAATAAGGAAGGCGGTCAAATAGCTTCTGCTCGCCCCTGCATCAGAAACAACTGCAATCAATACATCTCCTGAGACATAGGTGACGTCGTCGTAAGCGCTGCTTCGACCCTCATCTATATTCAATCCGCCATTTCTTGTGTTAAAATAGGTCGCTCCGTTGGGATACTCAATGAGAACCCCGTTGCCCTCTTCGTGATATTGGTACAGATAGGTGCCATCGGAAATTTCCTGCCGCTCTCTGTCAACTACGAAGCTTTGACCGCTGTGCTCAATAGATAATATATTCCCGCTCCCTGCTGAACAGGCGCCCAGCAGAAGCAAAAGCACCAATAGTAAAATCAATGTTGTTTTTTTCATAGCCAAGTCCTTCCAAAACACCTGTAAAATCATTTTATTGTATCATAAAAACCAGCCATTGACAAGCAAGAGGAATAATTTTATAATGATTCTACTTGAAACGAAGGAGACACCATCATGAGTTTTTTTGACGACATGGAGGCGCAGATTCCCAAGGGAATCGCACGCACCCGTTTCGCCCCTTCCCCCACCGGCTACATGCACGTGGGAAACCTGCGCACCGCTCTGTACACCTTCCTCATCGCCCGCAAGTATAAGGGCACTTTTATTCTGCGCATCGAGGACACGGATCAGGGTCGCCTGGTAGAGGGCGCTACTGATGTGATTTACGCCACTATGAAAAAATGCGGACTTGTCCACGACGAGGGCCCAGATGTGGGTGGCCCTGTGGCTCCTTATATTCAATCTCAGCGGCGGGATATGTATATGAAATACGCTGAACTTCTGATTGAAAAAGGCGGCGCTTACCGCTGCTTCTGCGACAAGGAGCGGTTGGAGAGCCTCCACGCCAACGGCATTGGTAAGTACGATGGCCACTGCTGCCGCCTCAACCATCAGGAAATAGACGAAAAACTGGCCGCCAGTGTTCCCTTTGTCGTGCGACAGAAAATTCCCACCAGCGGCGAGACCACCTTCTCCGATGTCATCTTCGGCGACGTAACCGTGCCCAATGCAGACTTAGACGAAGGCGTGCTCATGAAGTCAGACGGCATGCCCACCTATAACTTCGCAAACGTAGTTGATGACCATCTCATGGGCATCACCCACGTGGTGCGCGGCAGTGAATACCTCTCTTCTGCACCCAAGTATAATCTGCTCTACGAGGCATTTGGCTGGGAGATTCCGCTCTATATCCACTGTTCTCCCGTCATGCGGGATGCACAGAACAAAATGAGTAAGCGCCACGGCGACCCGTCCTACGAGGATTTGATTGCCAAAGGCTATCTCTCCGAGGCAGTGGTCAACTATGTAGCGTTGCTGGGCTGGAGTCCCGGCGGCGAGGACGAGTTTTTCACGCTTGATGAGATGATTGATGCTTTTGATTTGAAAGGCATCTCCAAATCACCGGCTATTTTCGACATAGAAAAGCTCAATCACTTTAACGCCACCTACCTGCGGACGCTCTCGCCGGAAGCCTTCCATGGCTATGCCGAGCCCTATCTCCGTCAGGGTGTTAAAAATCCTGCGATTGACACCACGCTCATCGCACCGCTGGTGCAGCCCCGCTGCGTGGTGCTCACCGACTTGCCTGAGCAGGTGGATTTCTTCGATGCATTGCCCGAATACGACTGCACGCTCTACTGCCACAAGAAAATGAAAACTGACGAAGCCTCCTCCCTCATCGCTTTGCGGGCCGTCGAGCCAGTTTTAGCTGCACTGGAGGACTGGAGCAACGAGGGACTCCATGCTGCGCTGATTGCTCTTGCAGAGGCCATGGGCGAGAAAAACGGCCGCATCCTCTGGCCGGTGCGCATTGCGCTGGCCGGCAAAGGGGTTACCCCCGGCGGAGCCACCGAAATCGCCGTCATTCTCGGTAAAGTGGAAAGCCTTTCCAGAATTTTGAAAGGCATTGAAAAGCTTGCTGCGCTGGGATAACTCCCCAGGCAAATCCAACAAAAATTCATCCATCAAAACCAGAAATTAAACCTTGCATTTTAGCAAAAAGTCTGGTATAGTATTGAATGATGTGAAAAAACTCTCTATGTAGAGGAGGTACAGCAAAATGGCTAAGTGTGATTTCTGTGATAAGGGCGTGAGCTTCGGCATTAAGGTCAGCCACTCCCACCGCCGTTCCAACCGTACTTGGAAGCCCAACGTCAAGCGCGTGAAGGCAATCGTGGACGGAACCAACAAGCATGTTCATGTATGCACC
>JGI994J12354_10003338_pt1 | contig 15045 bp, 10 predicted proteins | sample IntmicLarv3ML3BL_FD_12354 | JGI IMG/M metagenome (IMG submission 12354)
CATGATGAGGGCCAGGGCCAGCAGGCCCTTGTAGCGCAGCATATAGCCGAAAATCCGACGCAGGGTGCGGCGCAAATCCTTGGGCCGCGCACCGGTGGAGAGGGTTATTTGTCCAGGAGGAGGCATGGTGGCACCTGCTTTCTGAGGGCAGTGAAGAGTGAAGAGAAGTGGTCAAGGGCATTGGTTAGGGTGGCGTGTTTCGTGTCATTCTGAGCGTAGCGAAGAATCTTGCCCTTCATCCTTCAACCCGTGCCCATAAGATTCTTCGGCCTGCGGCCTCAGAATGACAACGACGGGGGCACCCCTTCCGGGAGGGGAATTAGGGGCCTACTCCCCCATCTGAATCTGATAAATTTCCTGATACAGCGTACAGCTCTCCATCAATTCCTCATGCCTGCCATAGCCCAGGGCCTGGCCCTCCTCGAGGACTAGGATGTGGTCGCAATGGCGGATCGAGCTGATGCGCTGGGCGACGATGATGGTGGTGGCGTCGTCATAGTTGACCTTGAGGCTCTGCCGCATGGCGGCATCGGTTTTGTAGTCGAGGGCACTGGAGCTGTCATCCAAAATCAAAATGTCCGGATTCCCCGCCAACGCCCGGGCGATGAGCAGCCGCTGCCGCTGGCCGCCCGAGAGGTTGACGCCGTGGGCGTCGATGTCGTAACCGAGCCCGCCGGAGGCTTCGATGTAGGCCGCCGCCTGGGCGGTCTCCATGGCCTGCTCGAGGGCCTTCATGGCGATGTCGCGGCCCACCTTGATGTTGCCCTCCAGCGTATCCTTAAAGATGGCGTCATTCTGAAACACCACGCCGAAGCGGCTTCTCAGAGCGTCCATCTCCATGGATCGGATGTCCTTGCCGCCCAGTAAAATGGTGCCCGTGCGCACATCGTAAAAGCGCATCAGGAGGGCGGCCAGGGTGCTCTTTCCGGCGCCGGTGGGGCCGATGATGCCCAGGCTCTCGCCGCGCCGCAGGGCGAAGGAAATGTGGCGTAACGTGTCCTCCTTCCCTGAATAGGAGAAGCAGATGTCCCGGGCCTCCAGATGATACTCACTGGTCTTGGCGGGCAGATCGACCACATCCAGCTCACCCTTGGCGTAAAGTACCTCCTCCATGCGCGCGCTGGACGCCAAAGCGTTTTGGTACATGAGCAAGATGCGGTTGAGGCCCATGATGGCGTTGAGCATGATGATGAAATAGCTCAAAAAGGCGACGATGGCCCCCACCTCGGCCTGGCCGCGCAGGACGCGGTAGGCGCCGACGACGATAACGGCCACCTGCCCCAGGTTGAGCAGCGTGTTCATCAGCGGGCGGGAGAGGCCCATGGTGACGTTGGCTTTGGTTTCGGCCTTGACCACGGCGGCGTTGACGCCCGAGAAGCGCTGGCGCTCGTAGGGTTCCTTGCTCAGGGCCTTGATGACCCGGATGCCCGAGGCGCCCTCGCGCACGACGCGCACCAGGTCATCCATGGCCCGCTGGATGTCGCCGAACAGGGGCAGGCTCTTGCGGGACACGGTGTAGACCATGACGCCCAGAATGGGCATCATGAGGGCGAGCACCCCGGCCATGACCGGGTCGAGGGTGACCGTGATGATGAGCCCGCCCAGCAGCAGAATGGGGGCGCGCACACCCATGCGCTGGGCCATGCCCACCATGCGGTGGATGTTGTAGGTGTCGGTCGTCATCCGGGAGATCAGCGACGGGATGGTGAAGCTGTCGACCTGACGGCTCGTCAGGTGCATAATTTTCTCAAAGAGGTCGTGGCGCAGCTGACGCACGGTGTCTCGCGCCACGGCGGCCGCCATGCGGTTGGCCCAGATGTTCATGACCCAGGCCAAAGCCGAGCAAAAGAGCATGACCCCGCCCCACAGGGCGACACCGGAAATCTCTCCCTTGGGCGTCACCGTGTCGATGAGATAGGCCAAAATGTAGGGGATGAACAGCTCGACCACCGTGCCCCCCAGCTTGATGAGCATGCCGACGCCCATGCGGCTGAGGTAGGGCTTGATGTAGCGCAATATCAGCTGCACGGCGTGGTTTCCTCCTCCTTGGGATGGCTGTGCAGCGGCGTGTAGCCGGCCTTCCGCAGGGCGTTGGCCTTCTGGTGGCCGCCCGCCAGCATGGCGGCGAACTGCTCGAGCTCGGGCCCGCTCAGGCCGCCGAAGATGTGCTCGTAAAAGTGGGTCTCGCTGGCGATGAGCGCATCCTTGAGGGCATGGCCGCTTTCGGTGGCCGTCAGGCGCTTGACGCGGCCATCCTGAGAATCCAAGGCACGGGTGAGATAGCCCTTGCCCTCGAGCACCGTGATGATGCGGGCGATGGCCGCCTTGTCGATGCCCAGATGGTCGGCCAGCCCCTGCTGGCTGATGCCGGGATGGAAGCAGACGGTGCGCAGCCCCTGCATCTGGGCCGGGCTCAAATCGATGCTCTGCATGGCGCGGCTGACATAGGATTGGGCCATGCGGGTGATTTGGCGCATGTGCTTGCGGATATCGTCCATATAGATAATCCTTTCGGGGGGATGTAGGGGGATGACGAGCGGGACGCCCAGTGTGCGTCCCCTGCGGAGGGAGGAGGTTTGGGAGAGGGCATGGCCCTCCCCAAAATTAAAACCTCGTTCAATAATCCTCTTATCAATAACCGGGGTTGCATAAGGCCCACCCTGAGCCCCATTCATTATAGCGACCATTAGTTGATATGTCAACTAGTTTTCCCCATCGCTTTTACCGAAAAAAGGGCGAACAAATGATGAAGTTTTATGGTTTGCGCCATGGTTACACCTATGTTATACTGAATTGTGTCGAAAAAGAGGGCATTGTCGGGGTTTTAAGGGGTGGTGTTGCGGCCCACCGGGCCGCAACACCACCCCTTAAAATATCTCGTTCAAGAATCCCTTTCAAATGCCCTTTTCTTTTTAGGAGTGTTTACATGAAAAAGCGCATCCTCTCTCTCTGTCTCTCGATTTGCATAATGGGCGCCGCCATGCCGCTCTCGGCCGGCGCCGAGTATTCCGATGTGCCCGCCGGCTGGGCCCGTGACGAGGTCTATGCCGCCCAGGAGGCCGGCCTTATGGACGGCGTGGGCGGCGGTCTCTTTGGCTATGGCCAGCCCATCCTGCGGCGGGATTTTGTCATCATTTTAAGCCGTATGCTGGGCTGGACGGTGACCGCGCCGGCGGTCCCCAGCTTCACCGATGTGCCCGCCGGCAGCTATTACTACAGCTATGTGGAGACGGCAGCGGCCCTGGGCGTGGTCGATGGGGGCGGAGCCTTTGAGCCCGACCGGGCCATCACCCGGGGCGAGATGGCCGCCATGCTGGTGCGCGGCCTTGGCTATCAGCGCCTCTCCCAACAGGTGGTCCCCTACGGCCACGGCTTTTCCGACGTGCCTGAGGAACTGGCCGGCTATATCACCGTGGCCGTCGACATCGGCATGACCAACGGCCTGACGGCCACCACCTTCGGCCCCGACGCGCCGGCCACGCGGGAGCAGGCCGCCGCCATGATGATGCGGGTCTATCGCCGCCTGCGTTCGAATACCGATTGGCTCCACGGCTTTTACGCCTTTTCCTCCTACGACCAGCGCGCGCTCATTTCGGGCATGGACGCTGTCAGCCTGGGCTGGGCCCGGATGTCCATGAGCGCTGACGGCCCGTGGCTCAACACAGGCCGGGCCGGGGACAACGAGTGGAACATCCCCACCGCCTACGAGAGCATCACCGAGTATCTCAAGGATTTGAAGAAGCCGGCTCATCTGGATGTTTACATGGACATGACCGAGCGGATAGCGACCTCCGACGGCGAGGCCCCCGCCCTGCGGGTGCTGCTGGCCAATGCCGCCTATCGGGACAAAGCCGCCGATCTTCTGGTGAGCGAGGCCACGAGAGTCTATTCGGCCATCGGGCGCAGCCCCTACAGCGGTGTCACAGTGGATTTTGAGGGCCTGCGGGCCGAGGACAAGACCGGCTTTTCGGCCTTTGTCATCACCTTGGGGCAAAAGCTGCGGGCCCTAAACCTCAAGCTCTATGTCACGGTGCAGCCGGCGGTGTTCGAGGAGGCCCACTACGACGGCTTCGACTTCCGGGCCATTGGCGACGCCGCCGACAAGGTCATCCTGATGGCCCACGACTATCACCCCACCAACCTGACCGGGCTGGTCGGCTCCACCTGGCAGCTGCGCACACCGCTCACCCCCTTCGCCAAGGTCTACTACGCCCTGCGCGCCGCCACCCATCCTCAGACCGGAGTGCGGGACACGGGCAAGCTGGCGCTGGCCATCAGCTTTTCCACCATCGGGTGGGAGCTGGACGAGCAGGGCCGCGTGCTCTCCCCCACCAAGGTCAACCCCACCCCGGCCACGCTGGCCCAGCGCATCGCCCAGGGCGATGCTGTCACCGGCTGGTCGGAGGAGTATCGTAACGCCTGGGTCACCTACAGCACGGGCGGGAGGTGCTATCACGTTTGGTACGAGGATACCCGGGCCGTGCAGGATAAAATCGTGCTGGCGCGGCTGTTTGGCATCAACGGTGTCTCTCTGTGGCGCATTGGGACCATTCCGGATGCGGTGCCTTATGATGTGTGGACGATGCTGCGGGGGCGATAGGATTGGCCTTGACCTTAATTCCCCCATCCCTGTCATTCTTGAGCGCTGCCGCCGCAAAGCGGCGGGCGAAGAATCTTGCCCTTCACCCTGGCGTAGGCCCCATAAGATTCTTCGGCCTTCGGCCTCAGAATGACAACGAGGGGCCATTATTCCCCCCTTCCGCGCAAAAAAGCCGCAGTTGGCCAGAGGTTTTTTCGGGATAAACCCTCGAAAAATAATTTAGACAGTATATTGACAATGCGGAAATCCGGTGGTATGCTCTCAATAGACATTATATTGCCCATTCGCAAAGGAGGCATCCGCCATGGATATCGCCCGAGACTTATTCCACGCCCAGCAGGCGCTGGTGACGCTCTTTCTGGCGGCCAACAAGCTGCAAATGCTGGGCGACCAGCAGCTGCAGGATATCACCCTGCGCCAGATGCTGGCCATCCCGGCCCTGATCCACGCGCCGAACGGCGGGGCGACCATCAATCACCTGGCCCGCAGCCTGGGCACCACCAAGCAGAGCGCCCGGCAAATCGTCGACGCCCTCGAGCGGAAGGGGTATCTTTCGGTAGCACCCAGCGCCCAGGACAGGCGCGCCGTACACATTATCATCACCCCCGAGGGGCAGCGGGCCTTTGGGGTGTGCTCCGAGCGTACCGATGGCTTTTTGGCCGACATCTTCCAACCGTTCAGCGGCGCGGAGCTGGAGGCCCTGTGTACACTGCTGCAAAAGCTGCACGGCGGGGGCAGCGCGGCAGTGGAGGGCCTTCACGGGCACGCCGGCTATGACGAAAGCGATTCGGAGGCCATCCTGCGGCACCATCCGCGCTTCGCCGAGCAGCGGGCCCATCCAAGGGAGACCGATTGACATGGCCGGCACCCTGCGCTCCAAGGATTTCATCCTGGTGGCCATCGGGCGGGTAGTTTCGGCCTTCGGCAACCAGATTTTGCGCTATGCGCTGCCCCTCTACTTGCTCATCGAGACCGGCTCGTCGGCGCTCTTCGGCTCCATCATGGCGGCGGCGTTTGTGCCCATGATTGCCCTGTTCCTCATCGGCGGCATCCTGGCCGACCGACTGAGTAAGCGCAACATCATGCTGGTGACCGATTTGTGTACCGCCCTGCTCATTTCGGCCTTCTGCCTGATGTCGGGCAAGGTGGCGACCGTGCCGCTCATGGCGGTGACCCTGATGATTCTCTACGGCCTGGACGGCGCCGACCGCCCGGCGGTCAAGGCCAGCATCCCGGCTTTGGTGGGCGGAAGGGACATCCTGCGGGCCAACTCGGTCATCGATATGGTCGATTCCACGGCCAGCATGGCGGGGCCGGTGCTGGGCGGTATTCTCTTTGCCGCCGTGGGGCTGATGCCCATTTTGTACATCAGCATCGGGTGCTTTTTCGCCTCGGTGGTGCTTGATGGATTCATCCGCATCCCCTTTGAGACGCGGCCCGCCGGCGGGAATATCCTGGCTGCCGGCGTGAGAGACCTTCGCGAGAGCCTCCGCTTCATGCTCAAGGAGCAGCCCGCGCTGTGGCAGATATCTCTGGTGTTCGCGGCCTCCAACCTGCTACTGACGGCGCTGGTGCTCATCGGCCTGCCGGTCATCATCACCGGGCGGCTCGGCTTCGAGGCCGAGACGGCCAACCGCCTTTACGGCTACACCCAGGGCGTGGTGGCGGCGGGGGCCATTGCAGGCGGATTCCTGGCCGGGGCGCTGTCGGGCCGGCTGAAGGACAAGGCCGGCCCATGGCTTTTGGCCGGCTGCTCCCTGTGCGTCATCCTGGGCGGCGCGGCCCTCCACCTGGCCGGCACGGCCATGGGTGCCTATGTCATCCTGACGGCCAGCTGTGGCCTGCTGCTGGCGTTGCACACCGTCTTTCAAATCCAAATGGTGAGCTACCTGCAACTGCTGACGCCGGGCAGCCTGGTGGGGAAGATTATGTCGTGCTTCATGTGCGTCGTCATGTGCACCGTGCCGGTGGGGCAGGCCGTATACGGCTTTGCCTTCGAGCACATCGGGCGGCCTGTCCACCTGCTGTTTTACGGGGCGGGGGGTGTGATGGCGGCCATCAGTGTGCTGACCCGCCGGGTGTTTCGCGGTCTGGACGGGAAAACCCTTTAACCTGCATATAAACAAAAGTAACCCCTCCGGCCGGAGGGGTTGCTTTTGGGTTTTCTTTGGGCAGTCAACGGCTATTTTCCGATGGGGCCGGTGGCTCTTTCGATGGTTTCCGCGTCCATGTTGAGCTTTTCCATCATTTCGCGCACCTCGCCGTGGCCCTCATAAAGCAGCTCGGCGGCCTTGGGGTCGAGATAGCGCATGAGGGCCAGAAGCTCCCCGGCGTGCTCCTTCTCCTCGTCACGGATATCCTGCAGGACACTTTTCACCAGCGGATCGTCGGTGGCCATGGCGTGGGCTTCGTAGAGGTACATGGCTTCCAGCTCGGACGCAATGTCAATTCGGATGGCCTGAATCAGCTCTTCCTTCGAGAGCTTGCGGTCACAATTGCCTTGGAAAGGATTTGCGAACTCTGCCATAAAAAGACCCCCTTAAATTGATGTGACACCTTCATATTACGCTCTTGTGTGCGCAAAAGCAACACATATCTCACGGGAGCGGCATCTGTTCCCCATCCCCACCATTGACAGTCCCTCGCCGGCATAGTAAGATGAACATATCACATTCATAACAAAGGAGATGCAAGCTATGCTGGCCATTCAAGGCGGAAAAGTCATCACCATCACCGACGGCGTTCTGGAAAACGGAACGGTGCTCATCGAAAACGGCAAAATTGCCGCCGTGGGCGAAAACCTCGCCATCCCCGCGGGGGCCGAAATCATCGACGCCACGGGCAAATATGTCACCCCCGGTCTCATCGATGCCCATACCCACATCTCGACCTTCAGCGAGCCGACGCCCATGGACGGCGCCATCGACGGCAACGAGATTACCAACCCCATCACGGCCCACATCCGCGGCGTCGACGCCCTCAACCCCCACGACATGGGCATCGAGCACGCCCGCAAGGCCGGCTTCACCACCTGCTACACCGGCCCCGGCTCGGCCAATGTCATCGGCGGCACCGGCATCAGCTTTAAGACCCGGGCGGGCGCCACCGTCCTCGATCTCATCATCGAGGGCTCGGAGCACATGAAGATGGCTCTGGGCGAGAACCCCCGCCGCTGCTACGGCGGAGAGGGCAAGATGCCCATGACCCGCATGGGCATCGGCGCCGTGCTGCGCGAGACCCTCTTCGAGGCCAAAAACTACTCGGACAAGCTCAAAGAGACGGCAGGCAATCCCGAAAAGGCCCCCAAGCCCGACTTCAAGCTGGAGGCCCTGGTGCCTGTCGTCCGCGGCGAGATGAAGTGCCGCATCCACGCCCACCGGGCCGACGATATCGTCACCGCTGTGCGCATCGCCCAGGAGTTTGGCCTCGATTTCGCCGTCGAGCACGCCACCGAGGGCTATAAGGTGCTCGATTTCCTCAAGGAAAACGCCGTCGACTGCGTCGTCGGCCCCCTGACCATGGGCTATGCCAAGATGGAAATCTGGGGCCGCAAGCTGGAAACTCCGGCCCTCATGGAGCAGGCCGGCGTCAACTTCTGCCTCACCGAGGACACGGGCGCCGACACCAAGTACCTGCCCATGCACATCGGCCTGTGCATCGCCCGAGGCCTTTCCGAGCAGGCCGCCTTCGAGGCGGTCACCCTCCGCCCCGCTAAGCTGCTGGGTCTGAGTGACCGCGTCGGCTCCATCGAGGCCGGGAAGGACGCCGACCTGGCCATCTTCAGCGGCATGCCCTTCACCAGCCTGACCCTGTGTGAAAAAACCATCATCGACGGCGTGGTGTACGACAATCTGGGGTAGGTCGGCCCTGTTTTGCAAGAAAAGCGGCAGCGCAAGCTGCCGCTTTTTGTGTGGTTATGAAGGCGTGCGGTGAGGTGCCGTACCCCTGTGCCGCGCTCCCCCGTTTGACTTACCGAAATTTCCCCACCCCTTCGCCCCCTCCTGATAAAGAGCAAGGTCAAGAGCCGGCGTGCCGAGGTCGTCGCGCCCTATGAATGACACTTCAGCAGCTTTTAGGCCATACTACACTTGAAATGACGCGAAAATATGTTAAACTATTTGGTGAAGACTTGTGTGATGACTTTGAAGCTTTTAACCCGCTAGATAATTTGCGGAAGGGCAAGAGCCGTACAAAGAAAGTAGGATGAAGGCCAATAGTGGTTAAGGAGTGATGTAATTATGGACAAGAAGCGTAATGTACCATTAATCATAGCTGGTGTGGCTTGCATCATAATAAGCTTGTTCTTGTCATGGTGGCTTGGCGTGATACCTGTTTTATGGTCTTTTGTGCTAATCCCTATCGGCCTTGTAATGACTATTTGCGGCATACTTACGCGCCGCACAAAAACACCAAGTATTAAACAGAGTAATATTCCACCTATACATTTTTATCCAGAGGACACTGGTAATGCAGGGTTAGATAAGATAAATGCTGAATATAATGCCCGTGTTCGGCAAGCAATCAGCAACTTAGCTTCTTCTGACCCAAAAGCGAAGAAATCTGCTACTGGCGCAATGGTAAAGGGCGCAGTTGTCGGAAAGCTTATAGGCGGCGACGGCGGCGCGGTGGTCGGCGCAATGATAGCTAAAGAGAAACACGACGAAAAGAATAAATAACAAAAAAGGTCGAACCAAAAAGGCGCGGTGCCATGCACCGCGCCTTTTGCTGTCCCTCTGCCATCCTAGTTGCTGTAAATGGGCTCAAGCCTCCACTCGAAGCCGCCCAGGTCAACCCGATAGACTGTACCCATGCCCCGGCTGTAGCCCCAGCGCCAGCCGATGTCGGCGCTCATATCCCGGGGGCCCCATACCTTGGTGAAATAGAGGTGCCGCCCGACGATTTCTGCCTGAATCACATCCACAAAGTCGTCGGGGCCGTAGTAAGCACCATTGACCATGTCGATGCTCTCCAAATCACCCTCCGAGAGCAGGGGCGTCAGCCCCGCCTCGCTCGCCATCCAGTAGCCCTCAAGGGCATCGTAGGACGGGTTGCCCATAAAGGGCGATTCCTCCTGGAAGGAAAAAACCTCATACTCGGCGAACCAGTTTTCGGGGGTGAAGTCCTCATAAACATAGAAATCGCCCTCTGACAAATTGACGCGCACCAGGCCGCTGTGCTGCAGCATGTTTGCCGTGCCGTCATAGCGGCCAAAGCACAGCCAGACAAAGGCATCGCCCTCGGGCACAAGGTTGCGGTAGACAATGCGGCCGCCCGCCTCGCCCAGGATGGCCTCTGCCCCCGGCATATCGTCGGTAATGAGCATCCGCTCCTCCCCGGTGCGCACATTGATGGCGCACAGGGCCGTCTCCCATTCTCCCGAGACATCCTCGCAGTAGAGCATACCCCTTGCGGCATCGTAATAGAGCGGCACATGATAGGCCTCGGCCAGAGGCCTCGACTCGCCGGTGAGGCAGTGGACGGCCTCAAGGCCGCCCCGGTAGGTCTGGGCGATGATGAGACCGCGGTTGTCATCCACGGCGAAGGCCGTGCCGTGGCCCAGGCTCTTGGCGTCGCTGCCGTCCAGGTTCATGGTATAAAGCTCCTGCACGGTGGCCAGCTCGCCGGTGACATTCCGGCTCATGACAAAGCGATGGATGCCCTCGGGCCCCTGATAGATGAATATACCGCCCTGGCCGCTGTCCTCGCACACCGTCCGTAAATTCCCGGCGGCATCAATGGACATCAAGAGGCCCCGGGCGTCGGGCTTGAGGGGGAAATCGCCCCACAGGGCGCTTTGCTCATAGTCGCTGTTCTTGTGCTGGCGGAAGTAGGTCAGGCCCTCGAATTCCACAAAAAGACCGCCGTTGTTGTACACCGGCAGGCCCTCGGCCCCGGCCTCGCCATCGGTGAAGGGGAACCAGAGGCCGTCCGCGAAATACCCTGCATCATCAAAAAGATTGCCCTTAAAGCTGCAATCCTCAAAGACAACCCCGGCCCCGTGATCGAAGTAATCGAACCGATTGTTCTCGAACCGGCACCGTCGGGCCGTGATATCCCGGCTGTCCACGCCGTTGAAGAAAGCGTAGCCCATGCTATAGCTCATATCACGGAAATTGTCCCTGAACACACAGTCCTCAAAGAGGATGCCGCTGCTGCCGAAGAGGTTGATCATGTGGAACTCTCCGGTGTCCCGGAAGGTGGTGTTCTTGAAGGTGATGTCCGCGCAGCCCGAGAGGGTCATGAGGTAGTAGGTACACTCGTAAATCTCGCAGTTTTCAAGGGTGGCGTCGCTCACCTCGCCCAAGGTAAGGCCCTCGGTGCCGCAGCCGTACAGGCGCACATCCTTGAGGCTGAGCCCGCTACAGGCGTAGATGTTGAAAACCCCGCCGGTGCAGTGGCCCGGAACCTCATGGCCGGCGGGGAAGCCTTGGAGGGTCAAATCATCGCAGCCCTCGAAGGTGAGCACGTAGGCGGTCTCGTCCTGAGAGACCAGCTCGCCCCGGCCATTTTGGCCCACCAGGGTCAGGTTATCCACCCCGTGGATGACCATCTGCCAATAGTCGCCGCCGTGGTCCCAGCGGACGTAGCGGCTCTCGAGCTTGGGCGGGTCCTGATCATAGGCCGAGACATCGGGCTCGGCGTAGGGCACCGACAGGGTGAGGCCGCTCTCGGGCACGATGATTGTGGCGCCGGGGGCGATGGCGGCCACCAGCTCCTCAACGCTTGAAACCGGTGTGCCCGCCGGCTCTGTGGCCGCCATGCCTGCCGTGGGCGTGCTGATGGTGCCCACCGTCTCGGTAGTGGCCGCTGTGATGGCCGTGCCGGCCTCCGGGCCGCCGCAGGCACACACAAGCAGCAGGGCCAGCATCAGCCCCGCTGCTTGAATTGTTTTCCGGCCCATCAAAACTTGCCGCTGCGCCCGCCGCCGCTGCTGCCGCTCGAGCTGGAGGCAGAGCGGTTGCCGCCGCCGCTCGAGCTGCTTTGAGGCTTGGGGGTGCGGTTGACATGGCGGTAGAGGAAATTGTCGCCTTGATGGGTGAGGGCCATACTGCCCGCGCGGACATAGCTGCGGGCGAAGTCCTGCTTGCGCACCGACTTGAGCTGGCCCTTCCAGCCGCCGGTGACGATGGCGGCGGCCAGCAGCGCGATGACGAGGCTGGCGATGATGGCATACTTGCGGTTGCGCGCCCCGGCACCGGCATGATAGGTGATAGCGGCGTCGACGCTGTCGGCATAGGCCAGGAAGGCCTTGTTATAATCGCTGTTGCGCAGATGGTCGATGTAGCTGTTGTACACCTTCTCCTCGGCGCTGTCGGTGAAAATGTCCTTGCCGCTGCCCAGATAGGCAAAGGCGAAGTCGCGCTCGGCCATGGCCAGCAGCAGGATGGCGCCGCCCTTGCGGAAGCCATTGGCCTCGTAATAGTCCATGGCGGCCACCACCGGGTCGGAATGACTCAGGGTGTCGACCACGGCCACCACCACGTCAAAGCCCTGGCGGGCGCTGATTTCGTCCAGCTTGGCCGTCAGCGCCGCAGCCTCCTGGGCCGAGAGCAGGCCCATCTCGTCGACAAACCGAGGCCCGGCCGCCTGAACAGGCAGCAAGCTCGTCATCAGCGTAACCAGCAACAGAACCATTACGGCAATTCTTCTATATTTCATGTGCATCATGCTCCTTATGATTAATCGATGGGGCGCTGTCCCAGACCCTGTTTAAGAAACTTTTTGAAAAAAGTTTCTTAAAAATCTTCAAAAACTTTTATAACAATCATGTTTCACATGATTGTTTGTTAATAATAAATTCTGAAATTGTGTGTAACACAATTTCCAAAAGTTTTTGGGGATCCAAGGGTGTTTTTTCAAAAACACCCTTGGCCGCCGGAGGCAAGTACAGCGCTACCGGAAGAGGAGGAAGGATAGCGCAACCAGCGCTGCCGCCGCGCCGCCGAAAATCTTGAGGAACCATGATTTATAGAGCCCCTTATCGAGAGGCAGATTGCCCACAAACTTACCCGTCTGGCCGTTCATGGCAAAGATGAAGTTTTCGTTGTTCCACTTGGTCGAAAGCAGCCACACGGGCAGCAAGGCATAGCGCACACCACCGCTTTTCAGGTTGATGCGGCTGTTGCGCGGGGACACCGTGTCATACCCGACCACAGTCTCCTTAAAGGCGGCCTCGGTGCTGTTTTTGATGCGTGTGTTAGCCCGGTCGGTGCTCGCCTCGGCGTCTACATCGTATTTGTTGGCGAAGTATCCGGCCAGGTAGGCCGTCTGGAAGTCTACCCCGTCCTTCATGTCGAAGGGTTCGATGGACTCCATCAGGGTGTCGTCGATGGCCGTCGAGCCGTCCACCGGCACGGCGTCAAAGCCCAGGCTGCCCTCGCGGAAAACACGGAACTCCGAGGTCTCCACATAGTCATACTTGCTGTCGCTCCAGCGGCGGGATCTTGTGGCCTTGTACTCGATGCGGGCGTCGGCGTCGGCATCGAAGAGCCAGAAGGGCACATAAACGCCGCGAATCTCCTCCAGATGGTTGGCCTCCTTAAAGACCCTGGGCAGCAATTTCTTGTTCAGGTAATGGCTCTTGAGGGCCTTGATGGCCTCGTCCTTGGTCTTTTTGAAGGGGATGACCACATCGGGGCGCAGGGTGCCCGAGAACTTGGAGGTCATAACCACCGGATTGCCGCAGAAGGGGCAGGAGGTGGCGCCCAGGGTCTCGTCGCCCACGATTTCGCCGGAGCACGACTGGCAGGAGTAGACGGCCATGCCGTCCTGCTCGCCCTCAGCCCAGCCGTCGCCGTCATAGCCCCAGTCGATTTTCTCCGAGGCCTGCTGCTGCTCGATGTCGGCGTCCATACTTTGCATGGCCGCCATGTCCATGACGGTGTCGCAGAAGGGGCACACCATCTCCTGGGTCGCGGCGTCAAACTCAATGGCCCCGCCGCAATTGGGGCATTTGTATTCAAGTAATGCCATAATAACCTCCCGGTTCGCGTGAAATCTGAGGATTTCACGCGATTTGGTTTGTTGGGTTTGGCCCTATGGGAAAATGAATCCCCATATGCCATATTGCTAAGACGCCGCTTCGCGGCGCTAGGGTCAAGGTCACATTACCCTACGCTGCGCATAAAGGTGATCGCCTCGTCCTCGTGCATGCCGTAAAAGAGCGGGTCGCCATAGATATGATGCACCGTGACGGTGTCTTCCTCCCCCGCCGCGATGCCGTACTCGCCGTAGAAGCTGTAGGGCTCGTTGTCCTCCAAGGCCAGCCCGCCGGCGAGGGTCATGCTGAAGGTGACGCCCAGCATGCCGGGGTCGTCGGGCTGATAGCCGTAAACCATCCAGCAAAAGCCCTCAAAATCCTCGATGATGTCGCTGTAGGGCCAGCCGTACCAGTAGCGCATGGAGCCGTCGCGGTAGAACTCGAGGCCCAAAGTAAACTCGTTGCCATCGGGGGTGTAGACGCTGGGGGCGGACCAGGTGCCGATGAGGCCGGCGGCGCTCAAGTCGTCCGCCTGGCACCAGTAGACCTCGTTCATGCCCAGCAGGCCGTCACCCTCAGCCATGTGGAGGGTCAGGAACAAATCCTGCACCCCGGGGTCGGCGAAGAAGGTGGTGTTCAGGCTAGGGGGCAGCTCGAACTCGGTGTCGTAGACCTTGAGCTGCCCAAGGTTGAGCTCGAGCATCCCCGGGCGGTGCTGCTCGCCCTCCCAGACGACCATATGATAGCGGCCCGTGTACCGGGCGGCCATGTCGGCGCTGTAGAGCTGGGCAATCTCATAGACCGCCGAGCCATCGGCGTTGAGGGAGAGATAGCCATAGAGGGGTGTCTCATCGTGGGTTTCCAAGGGGGTCACCCAATTGTAGTTCCGGACATCGGTGATGCTGTGGGGGAAGAGCACGGCGATATCGCACCGGCGGCCCTTGGCATCGAAAGCGAAGAGGGTGCGCTCGCCGATGCCATCGGTCTGCACGCCGGCATCCAGGGAGACAACACCCTCCAAGAAGGGCAGGGCGCCCCAGCTCTCGAACCCGGTGTTGTAGGGGTCCAGGTGGGCCCAGTGCACCGTGCCGTCCTTCATGAGCATGGCCAGCATGGGGGTTTCGTAGTCGACATCCTCGTAGTGCATGCCCGCGAAGCCGGGCACCGGGGCGATGGTGATATCGGCGATATCGCCCTCAACCCCCTCTACCGTAATGAAGGTGTCGGGGTTTTTGAAGTTGAGCTGGATGTCCTTAAACCCATACACCTTGGCCCACGCCTCGGGGTTGAGGCGCACCTGCACCGCGCCATCCATAAGCCGCGCTGTGGCAAGGCCGTCGGCGTCGCTGAAAAGCTCCACCTTGGCCGCGGGAGCGGGCGCCGTCGTCGCGGCCTCGGTAGTGGCCGCCGTGGTGGCCGTCACCGGGGCCGTGGTCGCCACCGTCGGCGGCGCGGCCAGGCCGCC
>JGI994J12354_10003339_pt1 | contig 15045 bp, 11 predicted proteins | sample IntmicLarv3ML3BL_FD_12354 | JGI IMG/M metagenome (IMG submission 12354)
ATTGACTCCGTCGCTTCACCGAAAGGAACGGAAGTGTTTCAACCCAATTGGGATAATATAGCAAGTAACTACGAATTTCCCGAATGGTTTTTGGACGGGAAGTTCGGAATTTTTATTCACTGGGGAGCATATGCTGTTCCTGCTTTCGGTAACGAGTGGTATCCGCGTAGTATGTATCAGAAAGACAGTAAGGAATATAAGCATCATATTGAAAAATGGGGTTCCCATGAAAAATTTGGTTATAAAGATTTTATTCCAATGTTCAAAGCCGAAAAGTTCGATGCGGCGGAGTGGGTTGATTTGTTTAAAAAATCGGGTGCAAAATACGTTGTTCCGGTAGCAGAACATCATGACGGTTTTTCGATGTACGACAGCGAACTGAATGAATGGAACTCAGCCAAAATGGGTCCTAAAAAAGATATAGTGGGACTGTTGAAAGCAGAACTCGAGAAACAAGGTATTGTTTTCGGACTGTCGACGCACCGAGCTGAAAATGCTTGGTTTTATAACGGGGGCATGAAGTTTCCGTCTGATGTTCAAGATAAGAAAATAGCATTATATGGAAGACGTTACGACGAAAGAGCTTATACTGAAGATATGGCTCGCGAATGGCTTGAGCGCACTTATGAGCTTGTTCATAAGTACGAACCGAAACTGATATGGTTCGATTGGACGGTTAACGACTCAATTATAATGCCTTACTTTAATAATTTTCTTGCTTATTACTATAATAATGCAATTGACTGGGGTGTGAAAGTCGCGGTAAATACGAAACAGGGTTATCCGACAAACATACATGTATGGGATGTAGAACGCGGTAAGTCCGGTAAAATGATGAAATACCCTTGGCAGACAGATACTTCTGTTGGCAAAAAGTCATGGTCATACATTGATGGAGAGGAAAATAAAACACCTGAGCAGATCGTTCATGACCTGATAGATATTGTCAGCAAAAACGGAAATCTGTTGCTTAATATTGGCCCTCGAGCAGACGGGACAATCACCGAAGAACAGCAAAGTATCCTACTTTCTATCGGAAAGTGGTTGGATGTCAATGGTGATGCTATTTACGGCACCCGCTGCTGGAAAAAGTTCGGCGAAGGCGATGCCGAACCGACTAAAGGCTCTTTCACGGATAATAATGCAACAGCTTATACTGCACGCGATATCCGTTTCACGACAAAAGGGAATGATTTTTACGCAATAACCCTTAATTGGGATGATAACAGCCTGTTGATAAAGTCATTAAACAAAGATGCAATTGCCGATGCAAAAATTCTAAACGTTACTCTTTTAGGTTCGGATGAAAAAATAAACTACCAACAAACAGATGAAGGATTAAAACTCACATTCCCCAAGAATAAACCATGCGACTATGCCTATTCATTCAAAATTTCCTTCGACAAAAAAGTCGGCGAACATCTCGAATCGGAAGCTGTTGATGAAGTAATGAAACATGGTGGTTGATGAAAAAACTTACACGATGAAATCACTATGCAAATAAATCGTTTTATTCACCTCCATCTCAAATCTATCCGAAGAGATGATGAATCACTTTATTTCATCATTTCTGTTGCTGCCGTATTTGCAGGTCTTGCCGGTTACTATTGGAATCAATCCATAGCGCAGCTTTTATCTTCCCCTTCCGATTCTGCTCTTTTTTTTATTTTTACTTGCGGCATCGTTTTTTTTAATGATTATATAATAAAATGTCAGCATAAAAGAAATTTCATCTTTCCCATGCTAATAAAATGCATTCCGGGAAGTAACCGACTATATACCCCTTATTATTTATTGAGGGAAGCGACTTCAATATGGAATTTATATCTTCTTTTTTTCTTTTATTTCCCTGTTTTTTCTACGATGTACGACATACATGGCATGATAAATGCGATGATGCTGTTTGCAGGTATCTTTTTTCTAACGATACTTGTCAGCAATATGGTTTTCTCATTGAATATGAAGACAAACAAATTGTTTTATATCATTTTCCATATTTTAATCCTTTCGTTGATTATTTTTTTATTGTATATTTCACTGATCATGTCATGGGAATGGTTGTTGGGAAGCAGTGTTTTATTACTTGTCGTTATAAACTATTGCTTTGTGGTAAATAATGTCAAACATGTTAAATATTGGACCGGACAAGAGAGCAAAAGCAGGGTTTTAGTTTTTCGGAATAAAACACCGTTCTTTCGGAACAATTCTTTATTTCTTTATATATCCCTGCATACAATTATGATTCTGAGATCACCTGTACTTAGAAGACAAACCTTCGTCGCCATTTTGATGACTATATTCTTCTTGATAAGCTTTATCGCAAATGGAAAATTGATGGAAAGTTATATTTCTCGTTGTTTTGCTATTTTTCTTATATTGATGTTTTGTCCGTTATCTTTCATTTCATTTTTTTCTACGGAAGGAGCGTTTTTTGATCGTTTGATTTTATCTCCGTCATTTCGCAATTTTCTTAAATCACGATATCTTGAATGTGTTTTGTATTCATCTGTTATCTTCCTTATTTTATTATTCGTTTTTAAGGATGATTTTGGTTTTTTTTATCTGACGGCCGCATTTTTATATTCCACAGGATTCATTATTCCGCTAAATTTCCCGAGGCTCTTTTTTGCAAATCACAAACAAGATATATCTGCCGCTTCTAAATCATGGACTTCTCAATCCGGATTAGAGCAGGACCTTTATACACTTGTTGTATATATCATAACATTTTCGCTCGTTGCATTGATTTACAACCTGTTTTCTGCATTGGTAGCTACGCACTTTATGTTTTGGACAGGATTGATATTTGGATTCTTATCACCTTGGTGGTTGAATAAAATACATAAATCATATATGAAACGTACAAAATACAAGCATTTGGAAAATTATCGAAAATAAAGTAATATTAGCATTGCTATTTTTTCGTCCATAATAAAAAACCCCGAATCAATCAGATTCGGGGTTTTTGATCAATAAATATAATGTATCACAGAGTTTTTACTTTCAGGTTTCGCCATAGGACTTTGATGCCGCCACCGTCGTGTATCTGAAGGGCTATACGGCCTTTGCCTGCGCCTATTTTTTCATCGTTTATGTTGACCATTTCCTGACCGTTGAGCCATGTGGTAACATTGTCGCCTTGTACTTTTATGCGCATCGTGTTCCATTCATTTTCTTTGAGGATTGTTTCTTTTTCGTCAGGGATCTGAACGAGCCAGCCGCGGCCGTAAGATTCATAGATACCGCCTGTATCATGGTTTTTTGGCGCTACTTCTACCTGCCAGCCGTTTACTCTTACCCTCTCACCGATAAAGGAGCGAATGAATACGCCGGAATTACCGTCTGCTTCCTGTTTGAATTCTACCGAGAGGTCGAAATCGTCATAGTATTCGCGTGTAGCCAGATATCCGTATTGCTTGTCAGGGCCGCTTTCGCATACTAAAAGCCCGTCTTCAACATACCATTTTTCCGTGCCGTAAGCTTCCCAACCTTTGAGGTCAACGCCGTTAAACAAGTTAACCTCTTTTGTTTTGCGTGGAAGTTCTTTTATTTTTATGTTGCGGAACGATGCCGGATAGCCGTGGTCTTGTAAACAGAAAACGCCTTTTTGTGCAAGTCCGTATTCAGGTGCATTTTCCCATTTGCCACTGTTCTTGCGTGCAAACCAGTCGTCTGTCCATGCTTCGAATTCAAGTATTTTAACTCCGTTGAGCCAGTGTTCTACATGTCCGTTGTCGAACACGATCTTTGCATTATTCCATTTGCCGGCAGGATTGACCTTCATAATGCTTTTGTCGGGCAGGTGCATCGCATAGTCGACTCCCATCTTTTGCCAGTCTTCAATTTCCTCCGGGAAATTTTCGTCATCTATCAACTGATATTCCGGTCCGGTAATGTATGGTACCTTGAATGCAGGATTTTCAATTACATGGTACAACATTCCGCTGTTTCCGCCTTTTGATAGTTTCCAATCCCACGATAGCTCGAAGTTTTCATACTGTTTGTCGGTTACGATATAACCGTCGGAATCGCTCCCTGTTCCTTTAGCCTGGATGCATCCGTCAACTACATGCCAAGGTTGAGTCAGTGTCTTTCCGTTAAAATCCTTCCATCCGTTCATTGTCTCTCCATCGAAAAGAAGTTTCCATCCCTCAGCCTTCTCTGCCTCGGTAAGAATATTATGCTTTTCTTCGCAAGAAGTAATGCCGAAAAACACTATACAAGCGGCAAATAATAATCCGCAGAAATTTAAATTAGTTCTTTTTAAAGCCATATTAAGTTCTTTTTAGATTGTTAATGTTGCAAAAATACAAAAACTAATCGGTTTTACTCAATGTTTACACGAAAAAATGAAAGCTTCGGCGATAAAGGGATAAAGGCCTATGGCGATATAAGCTTCACGATAAAACGATTACATAGTTACACAGTTCAACGATTAAACGATTCAACAGTTAAACGCTTTCACATCCATCAATATTCTCTTGCGATGGATAATGAGAAGATGCTTATTTTTATATCGGGCACTTGTATTAGAGCATCTATACATGAAGATGATGTGGCGCCGGTCGTAATTACATCATCAATAATTAACACGTGTTTGCCGTATAGGCGTTCAATATCAGTTACTTCGAAAATTTTCTCTACATTGACATGGCGTTCGAATATTGATTTTCGTGTTTGTGATTTTGTATCCATAACTCTTTTTATCAATGTGTCGCATATTTCGCAGCCGTAAACTGACGAGATGCCTTTTGCTATAAGATGTGATTGGTTGTATCCTCGCTTCTTTTCTTTTTTACGGTGAAGCGGGATAGGAATAATTGCTTCTATTGATGCATAAAATCCGTAATCACGCAGTTCTAATGCAGCTATGCGACCCATATATTCAGCAAGCTCTTTGTTTCCGTAGTATTTTAATGAGTGTATAAGTTTTTGTGTTGTTCCTTCTTTTTCGAAAAATAAAAATGCCGTTACTTCGTTTACCTGCGGGTATCCGGCGAAAAGTGCCCGCGCAGGATTACCTTTGTTTGTATGATAATTTGTTTTCGGAAGGTCGCAAAGGCAGTCAATGCATATATGTTGTTCGCTTTCGATAAGCATTTTCTCGCATAATATGCAATGATGCGGATAAAAAAGGTTGACCATGTCGTGTAAAATATCACTCATAATCAATGTTTTTAATAATTCCTTTAAGCGTGTTTATAATCAGTGGTGTTTCGAATCCTCTTGACGCCGCGAAGCGACATAATTTATGAAATACATCCTGTTGAGAGCGTCCGTTGGTGGTGCGTTTTTTACTCTTCAACAAATCGGTCAGAACCGAGATATATTCATCTTCGTCGATGTTTTCAATAGCCTCGTAATAAATATCCTGCGGAATATTCCGGCTTTTTAATTCGTAACATATTTTTATACGCCCCCAGTGATTAAACTTGAATTTGTCGTTGACGAAACTGCGGCAAAAACGTTTTTCGTCAATGAATTTTTCCCGCAAAAGGTAGTCGATAATACGTTTTTCGGCATCCGGAGGCAAGCTTTCAATTTTTATTTTTTTTCGTATATCGTTCAGGCATCGTTCCGCTGTGGAACAGTATTTTGCCATGGTACTCAGCATTTCGGATTCGCTCTTCATAAATAAAACAATTAACAATGCACAATTTACAATAAAATACTACTTATAGCTGTTATAAATCTGTTTTTACCCGACAGGTCGCGTATAAGCTCTGTTTGCGTAAAACCTTTTTCTTGAAGCATCCCGCATATCTCCGGTCCGTAGTTTGCATTTATCTCGAAGTATATCATTCCTTCGGGTGCAAGTTTTGATAGAGCAAAATCGGCTATCGCATTATAGAACAAAAGTGGGTCATTGTCAGGCACAAACAGAGCGCAGTGAGGCTCGTAAGCGATGACATTTTCACACATCGCAATCTTTTCCTTATCTGTCACATAAGGAGGATTACTAACGATAATATCAAAATTGCCGGTAATAAATTTTGCAGTCTCCGAAGTGTTTAATATATCAGCCTGAATGAAATGTATATCGACATTGTTCAGGACGGCATTTTCTTTTGCTGTCTGCAATGCTGCTTCGGAAATATCAATGGCGGTCACTACTACATCAGGGATATGCTTTGCAAGCGTTATCGGAATACACCCGCTACCCGTTCCTATATCGAGAATATTTAGTTTGCCTGTGGGAGATTGTGTGATTGATTTTTTTATTATCATGTCAACAAGCTCCTCCGTTTCGGGGCGAGGAATAAGCACTGAAGGATTCACTTTCATCGGCAGACTATAAAACTCTGTTTCGCCAAAAATGTATTGAAGCGGTTCCATTTTTTTCAGTCTGTTTATAATTGCGTGAATATCTTCTTTTTCCTTTTCGGGGATTTGTTTATCTTTGCACAGAATTTGTTGATTATGCGACAGTCCGCATACTTGCGAAAATATCAGGCGGGTAATGCCGGTTATCTCTTCGGAGGGATAAAGCGTGTCAAGCGTTTCGCGGATGTATGTTGTCGTAGTTTTCATTTTTCGATATGTAATGGCGTCGTAAAGATAGCGCAAGCCGAGAGAAGAACAAAATGAACTTGTTCATTTTTTCTTTTGCTCCGCTTCGCGAAACAGACACATTGATATATTTTTGACATCAAGGAATGTTCGAGGCGCCGCCTATCTTCATTTTTTGAGTAAAGATACGCAATTTAGCGGATTTTTTTATAAAACTTGAGTAATTATGGATGTTTCAGGGTTATATATGGCAAGGTGCCTTGAGTTGGCTGAACGCGGCAAAGGCAATGTTGCTCCTAATCCTATGGTCGGTGCAGTTATTGTTCATGATGGTCGTATTATAGGTGAAGGTTATCATCGCTGTTACGGTGAAGCACATGCCGAGGTAAACGCCATTGCGTCGGTCAGGGACACGTCGTTGTTACACAAGTCTACGTTGTATGTCAGTCTTGAGCCATGTTCTCACTACGGAAAAACACCTCCTTGCGCCGAACTGATTATAAAAACGAAAATACCTTGTGTTGTAGTGGCATGTTTGGATCCATACCCGGAAGTTGCAGGGTGTGGGATAAAAATGCTTCAAGAGGCAGGGGTTGAAGTTATTACAGGAGTAATGGAACGGGAGGCGACTGAACTGAACCGCTATTTTATGACTGCTCACAAAAAACAACGTCCTTATATAATATTAAAATGGGCACAAAGTGCAGACGGTTTTATCGATTACATTCGCAAAGACAAAACCGAAAAGCCTGCCCGGTTGTCCTCACCAATAACGCGGATGATGGTTCACAAACTGCGTTCGGAGGTGCAATCGATAATGGTGGGACCAAACACTGCAATTTTAGACAACCCGTCTTTAACAGTACGACATTGGTCGGGAAAATCGCCTGTGCGGATACTTGTGGACAGAAATCTTCGTGTTCCGGAAAAATGGTTTGAAGGGTCACAAAGGACTATTGTTTACACAACAAAAAATTTCCGGCAAAGATTTTTTGACAAAATGAACTTAGAATATGTTAAAATGGATGATTATGAAAGACTTTTTCAAAATATGCTTGCAGATTTATACAGGAAGAATATTTTTTCTTTGCTGATAGAGGGAGGCGCTTGTATTCATCGCTGTTTCACGGAGGAAGGGTTGTGGGATGAAATGATTATGGAGACCGCACCCGTTTATTTGACTAACGGTGTTAAATCTGTTTGTGCCAATACTGTTACCGATGCTCAATCAGTTGATAGATATGAAGTTCCATGTTATTCGTCACGGGAATTGAAACCCTCTGTAATTGAGCGATTTATTAACGGAAAAGATTTAAAAAAATAAAGTAGCGTACACTAAAATATTATAAATAACAGCGGAATGTGCTGCTATAATAAAAAATGTTGTTACTTTTGTCCACTCGATAAAGAAAAAATAGATGAGAAAATTAAAATTTTACGGATTACTTATGGGAGGATTTATGCTTTTGCTTTCTTCCTGTCTTGGCAGTAGTTCCGATAATGGTATTGATGACTGGACATTGGGTAACGCACAAATAGCTACTTTTGTATTATCCAGCGATTCAGTAGCAGGTTTGTCTAACGTGAAATTTACTATAGACCAGTTGAACGGTAAAATCTTCAACAAGGACTCGATGCCATACGGAACTGTAATTTATGAAAAAGTATTTTGTACCTTAACATTTGACGATCAAAACCTTGGTGTTGCGAATGTGTTGTTTGTTTCTCAGTCAACAGGCGATTCTGTGTGGTGGTCTTCGGATTCGGATTCCATAGACTTTTCTGCTCCTGTTACTATAACAGTAAATCCGCATGACAATACGTCCAAAAAAATATATGAAGCGAAACTTAATATCCATCAGGAAAACCCTGATACCATGGTTTGGCATAAATACTCCGGACTTGTCGCAGGCAAGACATTTAAGGATATAAAAGTTATACCGTACAACGATTCATATTATATGTATGTTATTGAAAAAAATGCATTTCATTTATATAAATCGGAAACAGCGAATNTTGTCGATTGGAGTGAGATTTCTCTTAACGGTTTTCCCGAGAATGCACTCATTTCNCAGATTACCGAATTTGCCGGCGATTTGTACGTTATTTCTGAAGATGATTCATTATATTGTTCGTCTGCGGTACAAAATTCGTCTACCGGGCAAAACTGGTCTGTTGTCGATGACGTACCGTCAATAAAAGCTTTGTTAGGCAGTCTGTCAGAAAATAATGTTACAGGCAGAACTCCTGTATTGACAGGTATAACCGACGTGGATAATGCTCTACATTTTATATCCATTAATAAAAATAAAGAATGGGAGACAGGAACTGCTGTTCCGGAATCATTTCCGGTTACAGGATTTGGAAGTTTTGAATATGAAACGATGTTTCATCCGCGAATCATAGTAGCTGCAGGACGCGATTCGAATGATAAATTATCCAATAATGTATGGTCAACAATGAACGGATTATCGTGGACTTTATTAACGACAAGTGTTGCCGAGTTTTCTCCGCGTGAAGGCGTCTCCTTATTTTATTACGATAATAATGTATTTCTAATAGGAGGTATCGACGATTCGGGAAAAGCATTGAAAGATATCTGTTATTCGAAAGATCAAGGTATAAGCTGGATTTGTGAAATAAAAAGCGAAGATACAGAAGACGGTAGTACGAAATATTACTACAAAATGCCAACAGATTATTCGTCTCGTGGTTTTACTTCTGTTATCGTAGATCAGAATAATTATATATTGCTTTTCGGAGGAAAAGCAGGTAAAGATAAAAATGTTTTGAATGAATTATGGCGCGGGAGGATTAACCGTCTTGGCTTCGGAAAAGAATAGTTACAGGCTCACATATAATTTTATTCATTTTTTTTCGTTAGAAAGGAAGGCCGGATATATTTTTTGAAGGTTTATTATTAAACAATTGAATGATGCGTTCTACTTTTTTTCAACGATTTGGAATAATTATATTGTTAAGTCTTTCTTCATTCGGAGCAAGCGCGCAGGAGTATTTGTATGAGATAGGAGGTATGCTTGGCGGTTCATTTTATATGGGAGATGCCAATAAAAACACAGTTTTCACAAATATGAATCCTGCCGCAGGCGCACTTTTTCGCTATAATGTAAACTTTCGCATTGCATTAAAGGCGAACCTTGCGTGGGCGCGTGTTTCAGGCTCGACGAACGGTATTGAAAATGTCTTCCCCGACAATGCACAGGTTACGTTCGATAGAAACGTTATTGACTTGGGCGGGCAGATGGAGTTTAATTTTTTTCCGTACAGTGACAAGTATAAATACTTGTACACGAAGCGCATAGCGCCTTATGTGATGGGGGGGATGGGCTTAACGGCTGCTCCGGGAGGAAGTGAAATGTTTTTCGGACCGCACTTGTCGCTTGGTACAGGCGTTAAGTATAAGCTTAAAAACCGTATAAACATAGGTGCGGAGCTTTCAGTCCGTAAACTGTTTGGTGACGGGCTTGATACAACAGCCGGAAATAGTTTGTTGGACAACCCCTATGCCATGGAAAGCGGATGGATGAAAAACAAAGACTGGTACACGATGTTGACGATTTTCGTAACGTACGATTTCGGGCTGAGGAACTGTAATTGCAACAAGAATGAAACGAACAATATATATTAGGCGTTGAAAAAATGTCACTAATTGAAGAAGTAGATAAAAGTAAACTGCCGCAGCATGTGGCAATAATTATGGATGGAAACGGACGCTGGGCCAAGAGCCGCGGTGAAGATCGTAGCGAAGGGCACCGTGAGGGTGTTGTCTCCGTTCGTAAAGTTGTTGAAGCTGCAGTTGCTTTAGGCTTGAAATATTTGACTGTTTATACTTTTTCGACGGAAAATTGGAATCGTCCCGATGAAGAAGTAAAAGCTTTGATGTCACTTATGGTAGCCGCAATCTATCGCGAAACGCCTGATTTGATGAAAAACAATGTTCGCCTGTTGACTATCGGAGATACAGACCGTTTGCCTGAAGATGTGCGCAATACGCTTGCAGGATGTATCAAGCAGACTTCCGGTAATACCGGTACAACACTTGTTCTGGCATTAAGCTATTCTTCGCGCTGGGAGATTGTTCAAGCGGCAAAACGATTGGCGGAAGATGTACGAACCGGAAATATCGACGCAGGAGATATTGATGAAAGTGTGTTTTCGTCGTACCTTACAACGAACGATATCCCTGATCCGGACTTGCTTATTAGGACAGGAGGCGAAAAGCGTATAAGTAATTTCCTTTTATGGCAATTATCTTATTCGGAATTGTCTTTTACGGATATTTATTGGCCTGATTTCAGAGAAAACGAATTATATGAAGCAATATTGTCGTACCAACAAAGAGAGAGGCGTTTCGGCAAGACAAGCGAGCAAATAACTAAATCCTGACATATGGATAAAAAAATACTATTGATTATCACTTTTTTGAGCTTTTGTTTTTGGGGGATATCGCAGGTGTCCGACACTGTGCCGGCTGCAATATCTGCAATTCCCGATAGTCTTGTGACATTGACGGCACCGAAAGATACTATTCCCGAAAGCGAGATTCCGGAGATTAATTATGTTACACCGAAAAAGTATAAAATACAGCATATAACAGTCACAGGTGCTTCGCCTAACTTTGAAGACTTTACCCTAATAGGGTATTCCGGATTAGCTGTAGGAGATGAAATTGTAATTCCCGGTGATGATATAACGGATGCAATCAACCGTTTTTGGAGACAGGGATTGTTTGAGGATGTTTCAATTGCAGCTACTCGAGCTGTTGACGATAAGGTATGGTTGGATATTCGCCTCGTACCACGGCCGCGTATTCATACAATTAATTATAATGGTGTTAAAAAGGGTGAGCGCACAGACCTTGAAGCAAGACTGAATATGCGTAAAGGCCATCAGGTAACTCCTCATATTATGGATCGAGCAAAGACTCTTATAAAGAAATATTTTGATGATAAGGGTTTTAAAAATGTGGATGTAGATATTGTAAGTAAACCGGCTCCCGACAAGGATGGTGAGGTTCTTGTAGATGTCAATATCGATAAGAATGAAAAGACTAAAATTGAAAAGATTCATTTTGAAGGAATAGAAAATCTTTCTGCATTTCAGTTGCGCAAAGCGATGAAAAAAACTAACGAACGGTTTAATATGTTAGACAGGTTCACTAACAGTTGGCTTGAGATGTTCAGTACAAAGAAGTTTACGTCGACGGAATATGAGGCTGACAAAAAAAATCTTTTAGACAAGTATAATGAATACGGTTATCGCGATGCCAAAATTTTAGCGGACAGTGTTGTTTCTTTCAATGAAAAGCGTGTAAAAATATATTTATCTATCGAAGAAGGGCAAAAATATTTCCTTAAAGACTTGAGGTTTGTCGGAAATACCAAATATCCGTCAGATTACCTTGCAACAGTACTGAATATGAAACCCGGCGAGGTTTATAACCAGACGAAGCTGATGGAGCGTATGTATCAGGATGATGACGCTGTGATGAATGTATATATGAACAACGGATATATGTTTGCAAGGGCCGATCCTGTAGAAGTTGATATTATCGGTGATTCCATATCGCTTGAAATTCGTATTGTGGAAGGACCGCAAGCTACAATAAACAAAGTGGTTATTAATGGTAATGACCGTTTGTACGAAGATATTATACGTCGTGAGTTACGTACGAAGCCCGGAGATCTGTTTAGTCGTGAAGAACTGATGCGTTCGTTACGTGAATTGGCACAGATGGGGCATTTTGACCCTGAAAATATGAAGCCGGAGCCTGTTCCTAATCAGGAAACCGGAACTATTGACCTTATTTATAACCTGACATCAAAAGCAAACGACCAGGTTGAGTTTTCTCTCGGATGGGGTCAGACAGGTCTTATAGGAAAAGCAGGGTTCAGGTTTACAAACTTCTCTATCGGAAATATATTTAACCCGAGTATGTACACAAAAGGTATAATTCCAACGGGAGAAGGACAGAGCCTTAACATCAGCGGACAAACAAATGCCCAGTATTATCAGTCTTACAGCATATCATTCATGGATCCCTGGTTTGGAGGAAAACGTCCGAATACTTTATCTGTAAGTGCATATTTCTCACGCTATACCGGGGTAAACAACCGTTACTACAACCAGATGCAAAGCCAATATTATAATTATATGATGCAAGATTATTATAGTGGCAGATATGGCGGTTACGGTGGCTACGGAGGAATGGGCGGTGGTTATGGCGGATACGGAGGTAATTATGGCTATAATTACTACGAAAACGCTTATGACAAGAGCAAATATATGCAGATACTCGGTTTCTCCTTAGGTTACGGAAAGCGTTTAAAATGGCCGGATGATTACTTCCAGTTTATGGCAACCCTTAATTATCAGATGTATATGTTGAATAACTGGGAAAACTCTTATTATCTTGGCGTTTCTGAAAACGGTAATTATAATGATATTAATCTGGATCTTACTTTACAGCGTAATTCAATAGATAATCCGTTATATACGCGTTTCGGTTCTCAGTTTATGGTTTCTGCCGCATCAACTTTTCCATACTCACTTGTTGACGGCAAAGATTATGCTTCAATGACTTCCGATGCGGTGAAATATAAATTTGTGGAGTATTATAAAATAAAATTCAAGAGTAAAACATTCCTTCCTTTATTACCACTTCCGCAATATGGAGGTCCCAAGCGTACTCCGGTACTTATGTCGAGGGTCGAAGTAGGATGGATTGGCGATTACAACAAAAATAAAAAATCGCCGTTCGGTACTTTTTATGTGGGAGGTGACGGTATGACCGGAGGATACAGCTATTATCAGGAAACAGTGGCTTTAAGAGGATATGACAACGGAGAGATTGCAGGTAACAACTATTCAATGCCTTCAGCGCGTGCATATTCACGTTTATCTATGGAAATGCGTTATCCGTTGATTCTTGAACCTTCAAGTACTATTTACGCCCTTGTTTTTGCAGAAGCGGGTGATGCTTGGAAAAGTATGTCGGATTTTGCTCCGTTTAATCTTAAGCGTTCTGCCGGCGCCGGTGTTCGTATATTCCTGCCTATGATCGGATTGATGGGTATTGACTGGGCGTACGGTTTTGACAAACCTTTCGGTTCCGGTAGTAGGGGTGGCTCGAACTTTCACTTTATCCTCGGACAGGAATTTTAATGTATTTAAGTTAATTTAAGATACAAATTTAAACCTACGGATTGTTTTTTCAGTCTAAAGACCTGAACAAAAAAATTATCGAATTATGAAACGGACAATTTTTATATTAAGTATTATGTTGTTTTGCTCTGCGGCAACAACGATGGCGCAGAAGTTTGCGTTTATTGATATGGAATATATAATGAAAAATATTCCGGCGTATGAAATGACGAATGAACAGCTTAACCAGCTTTCCGAAAAATGGAATGCCGAAGTAGACAAGCTTCAGCAGGATGCACAGAACATGTACAAAACCTTCCAAAGTGATCTTGTATTTCTTTCTGAAGAAATGAGGTCGAAACGACAGGACGAGATAGTAAAGAAAGAACTGGAAGCAATAGAGTTGAAACGCAAATATTTTGGCGCAGAAGGCGAACTTTTTCAGAGGCGCAAGACATTGATATCTCCTATTCAGGATGAAATATGGGAGGCAATAAAGGTTATTGCGGAAGATAAAGGTTATCAGGCGGTTATAGATAGGGCTTCGGCAATGAGTATTTATTATGCTTCACCCAAGATTGATATAAGTAACGAAGTTTTACTGAAATTGGGTTATTCAAAATAAATAAAAAGCCCCTCCCCGGCCCTCCCCCTTAGGGAGGGAGAAAAAGATGGTAGGCTGCGCCGAAGGCGAATGAAAAATGAAAAGTGAAAAGTGAAAAATGAAAATACAGAATAATAAATAAACAAGTTTATTTTGTACTTCTCTCAACTTGCACTATCTTTTCTCTGAAAATAGAAGATAGGCTGCGTTTCGGAAATAAAAATAAATGACTTTATTTTGTTCTTCTCTCAACTTGCACTATCTTTGCACGATTTATGAATTACATACTAATTAAATAATAAAAAAACATGAAAAAAATTATTGTATCACTGTTACTGTTTCTTCCTCTTGGTTTGATGGCTCAAGAGCTTAAGATTGCTATTGTTAGCACAAATGAAATCTTGACTACATTACCGGAATATACGGATTATGAAAATGAAATGGCAAAAATAACTCAGCAATATCAACAAGAGGCTAAAACTATGGAAGATAGATTTAATCGAATGTATTCGGATTATATGTCTCAAGCTGATTCTTTGGCAGAAAATATCAGAATAATGCGTATGCAGGAAATTCAAGAATTTCAGGCCCGTATGGATAACTTTTATCCAATAGCTCAGGAGGAAATGAGAAAAAAATCGGAATCTTTGATGGTTCCTATACAAGATAAGATACAGAAAGCTATTACCAGTGTGGGCGATGAAAACGGTTATACATATATTATAAACCCGCAGGTTTTACTTTATAAAGGAAATAATGCCATAGAC